>ENA-UPXC01004038-UPXC01004038.1-human-gut-metagenome-genome-assembly--contig:-NODE-4038-length-14006-cov-107.744992_pt1 | contig 14006 bp, 20 predicted proteins | sample MGYA00250047_ERZ773371 | MGnify/ENA primary metagenome ERZ773371 (study PRJEB29103, sample SAMN06111975) | human gut metagenome | biome: human gut; feature: ankylosing spondylitis patient; material... | reverse complement strand
TAAAAATCAAACCAATCTTCAGCAGACATGGCTAAAGTACAAATAAAATTCGATTCAATCACACCTTTTGGCGGAATATTTTCAATCATGGAGCAATTTGATGCTCTTTTATCGGACGTAATCGACTCCACATTAGGACTGCGTAGCAGAACCTATGGTTACCAATACAGTGAAATCATCCGTTCTCTCATGTGCGTATTCTTCTGTGGCGGCTCGTGCATTGAAGACATATCCACTCATCTCATGCCCCATCTTTCCCTGCATCCCAAACTTAAAACCTGCAGCGCAGACACGATTCTTCGCGCCATAAAAGAACTGACTACAGACAACATAACGTATTCATCTCCAGACTCAGGTAAATCATATGACTTCAATACAGCTGACACAATGACCGAATTGTTGGTCAAGTCTCTCATTGCTACCGGAGAATTATGTCAGGAGCAGGGTTACGATCTGGATTTTGACCACCAGTTCATTGAAACGGAGAAGTATGATGCCAAACGTACATACAAGAAGTTCACAGGATACAGCCCGGGAGTGGCCGTTATAGGTGACCATATTGTCGGCATTGAAAATCGGGATGGCAACACGAATGTCCGGTTCTGTCAGCAGTGTACATTGGAAAGAATCTTCACCAGGCTGGAATGGAACGGCATTCATATAAATAGAGCCCGTATGGATTGTGGGTCGTGCTCCGAAGAGATTGTAGATACCGTCAAGGCCCATTGCAAGTACTTCTATATCAGAGCCAACAGATGCTCCGCTTTTTATGAAGACATGTTCGCTCTCAGGGGATGGAAAGCTGAGGAAATCAACGGGATCAGGTTTGAGTTGAACTCGATTGTCGTAGAAAAATGGAAGGGGAAACCATACCGTCTTGTCATCCAAAGACAAAGAAGAGCAGATGACATACGGGAGCTATGGGAAGGAGAATATACCTACCGGTGTATCCTTACCAATGATTTCGAATCCGATATAAGGGATGTCGTAGAGTTCTATAACCTGCGCGGTGGGAAGGAAAGAATCCTCGATGACATGAACAACGGGTTTGGATGGAAACATTTGCCAAAGTCATTCATGGCAGAAAATGCAGTATACCTGCTGATGACTGCATTGATAAGGAACTTCTACAAAACAATCATCCGAAAATTAAACGTTAAGGATTTTGGCCTATCCATATCGAGTCGTATTAAGACTTTCGTTTTCAAATCATTGCTGTCCGCTAAAGTTTAGTGTAGTACGATTCGCCTACCCGCAGTGTCACTTGATAGGCATTGCGGGTGTTTGTTTTGTCTGGTAAGCCCCTCTATCCAAAGAGCAGGAGTTCCTTGGGTGGCGATTCTGCCTCGGCTACCAGTTTTGACCAGTCTTTGTCGGGTTCTTCGAGGAAGGTGTAGAGGTTGACGTAATACATTAACATGATTCTGACCATTGTTGCCAATCCCGAGAAGCTCCAGCTGCGTTTGATGCGTTTCTTCAGCACCATCAGTAGAAGGTTGGCGATGAGGGTTATCCATATCTGGATTTTGATGGCATTGGCGCTTTCGCCGTAAAAGTACCGAAGGGGGAAGTTCTGCTTTATCTGCTTGAACAACAGCTCTATCTCCCAGCGTTTCCGGTAGATTGCCACAATATCCTCGGCGCTCATCTCCATGTCGTTTGTGAGGAGGGATATGAGCTTGGCCCCTCTTTTCTTTTGGTCGACGTAGGTGACTATGCGTGCATGGTGCTTTATATCGTCGCCATCTTTGACCTTCTTCGTGAATGTCACATGGCGTTCCCGAAGTGCCATCAACCCACTTTCTGTCATGTATATCGTATCAGCAGAAACCTCATAGACAAGATTCTTCTTCATCTTGGTGACATATATGACACCTGCCCGGCTCAGCTCCTCGAACTTGGCGTAATCGATGTAGGCACTGTCCAGGGCAACGATGTCTCCGCTTGTGTAATTTGACGGCTTGAGCATGAAACTGTCATTAGTGGCGGCAGATGTGAACCTGATATCTGAAGAAACTCCCTCGTTTGCATGGATATTGGTGTGGACCTTTATGCCGCCTTTCTTCTTCCCCGTCTTCGGATGGCGTCCGACTCCCGTGAAGATAAGGTTGGAGAACAGGCTGATTGTCGTCGAATCGATAATCTGCAGCCGGTTTATCCAACTGGAAGATGGATTGTTTCGGCTGTCCGATGAAAGTTCGTTGCGGTATGTCTTGTACAGGTCGCGATAGATTGCCTCAAAGATTCCCTCTGACCTGCGTGCATTTGCGTCAGACAGAGTACTGCGCCGGGGCATCATGCTTATCCCAAGATGGGCAAGCTTTCTCGCTTCAGGGAACATCGAGTCCGTGATTTCCCGCAGCGAATCGAACCGTTTGATCACGGCATACAACATTATCAGCAGATGCTGCCAGGCGTCAAAGTGTTTGACATACCGTTCGCCGCCCTTTTCTTGACTGATTTGGAGAATTTTTGACTTGTCCAGCAAATTTATCAGCTGACCATATGCCGGCTGTCCGTTGAAATGACTACCTTTGTTCATCGTTATTGATTTATTTTTTAGCAGAAACAAAGGTAACGAAAAAGGCTGGACCTCCGAGAGGGGATTCAGCCTTGTATTTTTGATTCGGTCAAACTTTTACCGGACACCAATATTTTCAAATACATCTCGATTGCCGCAAAGTGGATTAGGACTTCAAGGACGTACGTGCTAAACATCTATACCGAGAATCCAGCGTATAAAATAGCCTTTCAACAGGATTTTGGCTAATCCTTATTCTAATGGTGGGTAATGCGTATTGCCTCAAGTCGCTTCATGGGGTAAGGGGAAGTTATGCAAAAGAGTGGACCTTTGGCACCTTCGTTTCACTAAAACACAATGTAAAGATAATAAACTCACTAAAAAATGCATGGCAATCTCTGATTTCATTCGCTTGCGGAAATTAGGGTAAATATGCAACCGGCCCGTCATTGAAGGTATCTGAAAAGGATACCTTCTTTTTGTTATACTGTCTGTTATCCATTTTCTCTGGAAAACATCTTTGATCTTCATAATCATCCTACGCTGGCGAAATAATTCATCATGGACACTACATATCCAAGTAACGGTATCAGTACACCGATTACATATACCATAGCGTACCCCAAAAGGACGAGAGGTAATATTTTACGGTAAAGACCGGCGATAACAAGAAATATAAACAAAAAACAAGAACCATAAACTCCTATTTGAAAACCGGGCATCAATTCATAAACGGGTACGGGCTCGGGGTTAAGCATGGCTCCGGCCACAATGGAATAAAGACTTGCCAACAATATAAATAATGTATACAGGCAGCTCTTAAAAATCCCGGGATCGTTTCTTTTACAATAGAGAATTGTTTGGATATCACTCCTAAGAAACTCAATACCCAGCAAGAGAGCTACCATGACACCCGTATCAAAAGCAGAGAATATATTCATTTCAATCAATCACCTTTGACGCGAAGACATGTATTTATTCCGGAATGCCACGCCTTCGCTTGTTTTACGATATGATATTGATATCCGATAGTTTGGAAAATATTTGAAAAACCTTCGTTGTATGCTTTTAAATTTGCTCATTATACTTATTACATGTTGTATCCGACAAATTGAAAATCCCAGCCATTCTTTCAATTTCTTACCTGCAAATATAGCCCTTTGCCGGGTTGATTGCGCAAGGCGGCCCCTTTCAGGGGCTGGTTGGCTAAAAGAAAATCATCCTCGCTTCGCTGCGGTATTTTCTTTTGCCAAGCCTTGCGCAATCCCCTGCAAAGGACAGTCCGGCAAGTAAGAAACCGAAAAACCGGCTCCGCGGAGCCGATCATGTCAAACAAACTAAAAAAAATGAAGGTATGAACAGAGAGACGACAGGCAAAGTCCACAAAGGACAGCAGGGTGCCAATCCGAAAATGAGAATGTTGGTTTATCGGGAAAGGAGCTATCCCGCACGGGAGGTGCAAGGCAGGGACGGAAGCTATACGGTTGTCGCAGACAGCCTGGTGCCGGAACTGCTGGACGGCATCGGAAGCCTTGACCCGGCAGCTTTCAAGCTGGACGAGGAAATCGCCTGCTATTGCTCGGACGAGGAAATCCAAAAACTGGCGGACGAAGAACTGGTAGAAATAATTTATGAATGGCAACGGTTATGACTGAAACAACAACAGCAAAGGTCCGGGAAGAACAAGTAACGGGCCTTACCGCAGAGAATGCACACCGGGTCACGATGATCCGGGAAAAGGGTACGGACCATCCTCCCGTACCGTTCCATTTCAGAAAGGAGCATCATGGAACGGGCAACTATGTACACCTGTACGGAAATCCGGAAGACCGCAATGAATTGCATTCCAGGGACTTCAAAGACTGGGAAGCCGTAGCGTTCAAACATCCGGGCTATCTGGAGGATATGTGGAAACAGGCTTGCGACGCATACGCATGGAGCTCCTTCGACCCGGAGATTCGTGGCGAGACGGACATCATGATTTACGGGGAGGAGCTGCACAACGACCTGCAACTCATGCAGGAAGAGGAACGGGATACATACATCGCCGCCTACCGGAAAAAGCTATCCGCCCAGCTCTCGGCCCTCTCACGCTGCGCCAACCCGATGGTGACGGGACGAGGCGGATTTGATTACCACAGGCAGGAGAATACGAACAGAAGCTATCAGAACCGCTACGAGGAGTTCCGCAATTGGCGGCAAAAGGTTCTTGAAGCCGTCAGACGAAAAAAGGAAGCCGCACGACCGGAGGAAGAAAAACTGGAAAAGGCATGGCAGACGCTCAAACGCGACATCAAGAGCAGCGCCGACACCATCCACGGGATTGACACCGGACAATGCCGGGGTTATAACCGTGCCCTGTTCGTCAGCAGCATCCTGAACAAGGTATCCACCTTCGCCAATCACGGGGAAGTGGAAATCGTCCGCAGGGCCGTGGACTTCATTTCCGAATATAACGCAAGGCTAAGGAAACCCGTCATCACCCCGAGAAACAAATTCTTCCAATTGCCGGAACTTGCGGAACGGATGCGCGAAAGGCTGAAAGCGGTGCAAAGCCGGGAAAACAAGGAAGTGCCGTTCGAGGGCGGGACACTTGTATGGAACTATGGGGAAGACCGCCTTCAGATCCTGTTTGACAGGATTCCCGAAGACAACAGACGAAAGGAACTGAAATCCTCCGGATTCCGCTGGTCACCCAGAAACAAGGCATGGCAACGGCAGCTCACCTCCAATGCCCTCAGTGCCGCCAAGAGAGTGTTGAACCTTCAAAACATCTGAACCATGAATAACGACAAACTGAAATTCGTAGTCGATTCACGCAGTTTTGACGGCAGCTGCGTGACCACCATGTCTGACGGAATACACGGCGACTACCATCATGAGACACTGGAGGAACTGAGGGACAGGGAAAAGAACCCGTACCTCACAGCCGTGTCCGGAAATACCGTCCGCAAGATGATACGCATCCACCTGCAATCCCTCTGCGCCCCGTTCAGTGAGATTACGGAAGAAAGATATTTCGACTACATGGATGTCTTGCCCCCCATCCGCCATACCCGGAATTTCTTTTTCCTGGGAGAGCCTTATCATGCGGACATCTACCGGTTCTGCTTCCGGGCGGGCGGACGCTACTTCACGGGACTCCGCTCCGTTACCACGCCAAGAAAGGAACTGGAACGGCAGATGGACAACCATTACCGGAACATTACCTTCAAAGGAGACATCCTGAAAGAAAAGCCGATGGTCATCTCTGACCACGCACGGCATGCCTCTATAATTATAGTTCCTTATCTGTTTCTTGACATAAATGGCGAGAAGAAGTTCATCTGCAACCTGATGAGAGGAACGGACGAATCGTCAGGCAGGGATGTAAGGCTGGAAACCGCCAAAATCCTGCGAAGCCTGCGCCGTCATCATTTCCTCTACTTCTCCGGCTATGAGGGAAACGACGATATGGACAAGTTCCTAGGCGAAGTGATGAAGAAAAAGCACACCCTGCTGGCAAACGGCAACTTCCTCCAATATCCCGTGAACCGGGAGTCCGTGTCTTTTACCGGAACGGTCAGGGAAACAGGCGAGCCGTTCTTCTTCCGGATTTACGACAGGGAGCTGTTCCTGCACCTGTTGTACGTCCTGAGAGGCATCAAAAGGGAAAAAGCTAAAATATAACGTGACACATAACGACGGTATGGTGACTGTCTTTCCGACCCGTCACCATACTAAAAAAACAATGAAATCATGAGAACTGTGACCGAAGAATCGTTGCGACGCAGGCTGGCCCGTCTGGAGTCGGCCCTGGAAAGCGAAAAGGCACGCCTGAGAAAAGTATGCGGCGGCATCCCCTGGGGAGCCGGGATGAGGCGTACCAAATGTACCCCCTCATTCCGAAGGGAGGACGAACTGATTGGGAAAATCAAGGCGGTGAGACAGCAACTCTCCCAAATGTCCGCAGGCGGTGACAATCACACGTTTAAAGAAACAGGCAGGTGAATGCCGGCCAATTAACTTGCAAGTCAATAATTTTAAAACCAGTTACGAATATGAACACCCGATTGGCTATAATCCGTTCAGAGGGAAAAGAACATCTCTGCTACCGGGAAGAGGAATGTTTTGTCGATGTATCCTATCCGATGGTGACATTTACCAAAGGGGAGGATGATTTTGAAATTGCCAAATGCGACCATCCGTCCATGGAAGAGACTTTCCTGTATCAGGAAAGCCGTCTCTCAATCGTGATTGAAATGTACCATAACGGCTGGCCGGCATTGTCTCTGAAAGATCCCGTGACCCATGAGATATACACGGTCCTGACGGTCAACTTAGAAGATAAGGCGGCATTCTCACTGCCTGACAGGGCATTCGTGGACATCAACAACAATCCTGATGCCATGGAGTTCCTTCTGTCTAACAAATTGGCTGAGGATACAGGTTATAGACGTCAGAGCGGCTGAGTAAGCTACCCGATGGTCACACTTAACCTTCCGACGTTTTACAGGCTTGACCCACATGCCTTTAGCGCAATATTGAATATCCGGTAATCCTTCCGGGCAATGAATCTGGTATCAACAATCAAATGGAAAGAATCATGAAAAGATATGACATAAGAGTAAGGTATTCCTTCGAGGGCACTTACACGGTAGCGGCAGAAGACCGCGATGAAGCAAAAAGAATGGTAAATGACGATTGCGGTCTTGTTTTGGGCGGCGATATCCACACGACACGCGATGACGATGAAGTGTTGGACTGGGATTTCTGTATCCATCCCGACACGCGGATTCTCTCCTTGCAGGAAAGAGGCGGAAAAGGAAGTTTACCGTCAGAAGCCGTTGATTTCAGCGGCAGGATCAAGGAACTGCGGGGGGACATCATCGACGCGATACGGCAGTTGCTCCATGCTCACTGCGTGAAAGAAATTCGTCTTCCGGAAGAGGATTATGATCCGGTCTGGGTGATATGGTTTGGCAAGAACGGAGAACCATATGAATGCAGGGTGACAGGACTCCGGGTAACGGCGGACAGCCTGACCGTCCTTGCCGAAGAGAAAGAAAGCGGTGACGAGGTGCAGTGTCACAGCCCGTTTGAACTCGGCGCGAAGAACATAGACTGGCTTCATGAGATGTATGAGGCTGTGTGGCATCAACTGAGAGAAACAAACAATGTAGAATCACAAATAGAAGAACCATGAAATATCAAGCGGAAAATACCGTCTCCAGTTTCTTCTACTACATGTGGAACGCCTGGAGCGAGGAGGAATGCAAAACCGTGTATGGCGGCATGTACCCGCATTTCTGGGAAAAATGGTGCGTGGCGACAGACAAGGGCACATTCGGCGCGGCGGAACGGTTCTATCTGGAACTTTCGGAAGACAACCGCAGGCTTTTGGTGGAACGGGCCGTCTCGATATACGACGGACGAGGCCTCAGAAACAGGAACAGAAACATAAAAAATCAAACAGCATGCAGGGAAACATTATCAGTCTGATCTGCAACTCATGCGGTTGCGGTCAAACGGAAGCACAGGAATACCTGGACTCCGAAATCCGGTACCTGCGCGAATTGCAGGAGGCGGACGACCTGAGAGAAGATGACATGGAAACGGCCTGTCTCAACCTCGGTCTTGACCTTGACTACCGGGAATATTTTATCAACCGCCTCGCAGGGGCATAAAAAACTTATGGCTATGACTTATTTTCAGAACATACACTCTCTGGCGGACTTGAAGAAAGAATACCGCCGGCTGGCATTGGAGCACCACCCGGACAAGGGTGGTGACACCGCAATCATGCAACAGGTGAACACCGAGTTTGGAAGGCTTTTTGAGGCTTGGAAAGAAAAACCGGATATTCCCTCGACCTCAACCGGATATGAATATGACTATCCGGGAGCCACGGCAAAGGAATACACCAAGTATGTGTATAACGAATACCGCTGGAAAGGCCGCAATTACAAGGGGCAGCACGCTCCTGAAATCGTGGGACTGGTACGGGCATGGCTCAAGGAGACCTATCCGGGATACAAGTTCTCTGTCAGACGGGAGAATTGCCACTCCATCCATATCCGGTTGATGAAAGCGGATTTCGAGGCGTTCACCAAAGAGTCCGGAAAAGTTCAAGGCGATGTCAACCACCATCATATCCATTCAGACAAATCCTTGACGGACAGGGCAAAGGATGTAATGGTGAATATCTGCGATTTCATCATGTCGTACAATTTCGATGACAGCGACCCCATGACGGACTATTTTCACACCAACTTTTACCTGACGCTCGGAATCGGAAGTTACAAACAGCCGTACAAGGTGGAACCGCCCAAACTCGGCAGCAAAGACAAGCCGGAGGTATTCAAGCATCCGGAAGGTCCGGCACACAAGGCAATGCGCCGGGCATTGGGCAAAGCGCGTTTCGGCTTCATCGAAAGCCGGAAGTATGCCGGGGAAATAATTCTGGGGGAAGACTGTTTCGGCTCACGGGGCGAAGTCTATTTTTGGCCGAAGGAATATTCAAGCGCAAAAATGGCCCAAAAACGCATCGACAAACTGGAGGAAGCCGGAATAAGGTGCGAACTCACCGGCTATAACGGAGGATACATCCGCCTGCTCGGATACACCCCTGAGATGAGAAATTCCCTGGAACGGGAACGTCAGGAGTATGCCGCCGCGTATCAGGCATGGTACTCAAAACAGAATTTAAAAACAATCTGATTCAGAAATTATGGATACAAACAATTTGGACAAGTGGTGGTACGGACTTCCGGAAAACACCAGACAGGCTATAGGAAACGATGGGATATGGGAAAAACTGGATATGCCGTCCCGTTCGGCGCTACACCGGTATTCCCGGCTTAGAATTTACGGAACGGCAAAGGACAGGGATGAGGAACGCACGCTGCTCAATGAAATCGCGTGCGGACTGGGAGACCTTGCCCTTGTCCGTAAAAACGGCATCGCTTTGGAGAAAATGTGCAACGGGAACGGGGAATTTTACGATGAATACCAGGAACAGTTCGACATATTATATGACAATTACGGACACACAATAGAAAATATAAGCTGGCCGGACTGGATCGGACATACAATTCCGACAAACAGGGAACTGGTCCGGTTATTGGAACATCACGGTTACAAACGTATGGAAATCGATACCGACAGAAGAATCCCGAAAACTTTCTATGTTTTCCGTCGTGGGTTGCACATCAACGCAAGCGAGGACTTGTCTTACCACATCGTACCGCAACAGGACAGTTTCGGACTGGGGCGTTTTGCGGTATGCGCTACCAAAGACGGTAAAAGCTCCCAGCTGGGAACTGACTGTGCCCGGCTCTTTTTGAGGCGCTTTCTTGCCTTCCTGAAGGGTGAAAGAAGCGGGAAAGAGATTATAGATGAAATATGCAACAACCGACAAACTGAACGATAGTATGAAAGCAAAAGTATTCAAGTACAGGTCTGACGGGAATACCGTCGTGGCTCCTTATATGGAACTGGAACCGTACGCCGAGAATGTATATCTCTCCCTGTCTAGAAAGAACGAATATGGGAATGAGGACGATGACTGTTTCCATGTGGTCTGCCGGATTGAAAACGTTTATTTCTCCAGCGGGCAGTATTCACGCCGGTTCCTCAACGGAGAAAACCGCAGGGACGAAACTGCCGCCTATTGCAGGAACTGGATCGCGGATACGCTTCAGGGCGCGGAAAGAGGAGCCTTTGTCAGGTTGATCTCCGTCCGCGTGTTCGAGGCTCTCGGACTTGACACCACCCCCCTGGTGCAAGCCCGTGAGGCATACAAAAGGAGGCAGGAGCAGAAACGCAGGGAACAGGAGGAGAAAGAGGCGGAAGAGCGCAGAGCGCGGGAAGAGCAACACCAGCGGCTGCTCGATGAGCAGAAACAGAAATTTCTGGACGGGGAACGAATCACGGGAGGAATGTTCCTTGAAATCACCGGAAGGGACGGTTTTGACATCCATATCAGAACCAAAGGGACATTCAACAGGCATGTAAGAGGCATTGACAGAAACGGCACCGTCAGTTTCCGGAAAATCAAAGGCTGCCGGACACCGGACTTTACCGGATGCCATAAGGCTGCGGGCGATTATCTTGCATTTATAGCAACAAGAGAGGGCAAATAATAAAAACTGGCGGTAACGGCCTGCTCCATCCGGCTGTTACCGCTGCCATCTTCCGGCCTCACAATTCACGGTTCAGCACCATTGCCAGCGGAAACATAAACTGATTATAGGCTTTCAGTTTTTGCAAATTCAGCGCATATCCGGCATAGGGATTGGTCAGATTGGTATAGAAGAATACATCGGTAAATCCCGCATGTTCCTCCACAATTTCACCATCCAACGGAATCTCCTCCACATTGAACCGCTCCAGAGGCAGTTCTTCCAGACGGGCATGCTCCGCATTACCCAATACGTTCAGGTTACGGTTAAACAGCACGAACCCTTTCTTCCTGTAATCCACACGCATACCATACGGACGCTCCACAAGGAAAGCATCCGCCGCTTTCTTTATATAGTTTTCCATGATCCTGAAATTAGAAACTGCAAAGATACACCATTTGTCCGGCAATGGCGAACAAATCAGGAAGATTATCTCCGGAAGCCATACAAGATCCCGCAACAAGGAACAACCGCATATTTTATTTCCCACCCTGCAAAGGTAGTCCCGTGTCCTGTGTACCCGTACAAGGTCAGGCCCCTGCGGGGTTGGCTGAAAGAAAATCATCCTCGCTTCGCTGCGGTATTTTCTTTCGCCAAACCTTGCGGGTACTGCCACGGGACAGTCAGGCAGGTGAGAAATAAAAATACCGGCTCCCGGAGCCGGACGTGTTTAACAGATAAAATACAATGAATCATGAAAATCCTGAATCAAGAACATTTCGAGAATGTTAAGCGTTATGCCGAATCCATCGGTGACACCTCACTCCAGAAATGCCTGGAACGGTTGAAGAGCTGGGAAGAAAATCCTGACTGTCCCAGCGAAATCTCACTCTACTATGACCATGCCCCGTACTCGTTCGGCTTCACCCAATGCTATCCCGATGGAAGGACGGGCATCGTGGGCGGCCTGCTCTATCACGGAATACCGGACCGTTCTTTCGCCGTGACACTACAGCCGTTCCATGGATGGCAGATACACACCTGATGAGAGGCAAACGACAATATTAACTTTATAAAATTCAATTCAATATGGAAACGACATTGGCAGTAATGGAAAGACAACAGCAGTTTGACTTCCAGAAAAACGGAATTGAAGTGATGAACTTCGAGACACTTCAACGCACCTATAAAGAAAATGACATCTACAACAATCCGGTGCAGGGCATCTACCATTATCAGGTCATCCGGCGCATGATGGACATCTGCGAGAAATACAATCTCGACTATGAGGTGGAGGAAATCTTCGCGGCCCAGAACAGGAACAAGACGCAGCCGGGAGTAAGCATCCTTCCGCAGGTGGAACAGACACATGGCGAAAAAGCCGTGGAAGCCCATATCCTGCGCCGTATTTTCGCTACTATCCGGATCAGAGATTGGGAGACAGACGAGCTGACAACCACACTGGTCGTCGCCTACCACCAGGACGGCATACAGGCAGCCATAGGCCCCTGCGTGAAGATATGCCATAACCAGTGCATCCTCTCACCGCAGCGGAGCATCTGCAATTACGGGAAAAAGAAGGTGACAACCGATGAGCTCTTCGAAACCGTGGACGGCTGGCTGGCCAATTTCGAGGTGAACATGAACGAGGACATTGCAAGGATTCAGCGGTTGAAACGCCGGATTATCCCGATGGAGGAAATCTACCTGTACATCGGCCTGCTGACAGCCTTGCGCGTTTCCCATGACAGTTCGGACAGAAACCTGTCATCCACTGTGGAAACCTACCCGTTGAACCAGAGCCAGATTTCTGTCTTCACGGAAGAGGTGCTGAAACTGGCCATGAGCAAAGGACAGATTACCGCATGGGACCTGTACAATGTAGCCACTGAAATATATAAGCCCGGGAAAACAGATTTTCCGGCTCTCATTCCGCAGAACGGAGCCATGGCGGAACTGCTGCTTTCCCGTCTCTCTGAAGAGGTGGAAGTACAGTATGCCGTTCCGATAAACTGACATGCAAGCTTCTCAAGCCAAAGAAATAAGGGAGAACCTGACAGTGATAACAACTGAAAGATTCTCCCTTTTTCATTTACTCTTCAAAAAGCAGCATGAATTCCACCTTCCTTCTCCGTTCGATGCTCGGAACCACTTTTCCTTTATAGCACCTGAAAGAGACATATTCCTTGTAAATATTGCGGTCTCCCGACTCCAGCTTCTTTAACAGACGGCTTTTCGGTCTTTTTCCATATCCTTTTAATCTGTAGGGTCCCACATTATATGAAAGGACTGCTGCCAATAAAGAATCACGCCCCAGATAACTGAACATGCGGCACAGCTTACGGAGGTCTTCCCTCAGAATGGAGTCTCCCTGCGCTTTGGAGATGCTGTTGGTAAACCTCTCCCCGGGAAGAACCTTGTGACCCCACCCGACATAAGGCCAATGCTTTTTCTCTCCATGCCAGCCCTCGAATCGCTTGACACACTCGACCGCAAGACTGAACCTGTCCGGACTTGCCTTTACCGGATTCTCCGCCCTTGAAGGCATACCCGGAAAAAAGACCGTGGCGGAAAGTACCGCAAACCATATTGCTTTTAACTTCATCATAGGCAGGACCGGCTTAGTGTCCGACAATTGTGACCGGCAATTCCTTACTATCCGCAGTCACGACGGAATCCTCGTCCTCCGTCTCGTTGTTGAAGTCAAAAGTCAATTGGTAAAGCTGTGCCGGTTCGCTGTTGTCCTCAAAATAGATGTCAATTGTCTGCTGATCTTCGCATTCAGAAGTGTAGTATAACCTGAACACCTCCCTGTCAAGGGGATAGCGGTCATTGGGCAGCAGCACCATCCCGTCATCCATGCGGAGCGTACCCTTGCCGTCCGGCTGGAAATAGCGGATGGTGTAGCGGGCATCGGAAAAATGTCCTTCACGTTTGAGTTCACAGCGTATTTCCACCGTCTCGCCTTTTACTATACGTGTGGGAACAGGCATGTTCTCCACCTTGAACGGATAAGACTGCTGTACTTCCATTTCATCAGAACAGGCGAACAACAGCAAAACCGCCAGACCCAGGAACAGGACTGCCACCATTCCGGCCAATCCTCTTTTTTTATTCATTGCATTCATATTCTATCAGATTTTAATACGTTATACTTTATTCGACACTTACAGGAACTTATGTTGCAGGTATTCATTCAGGTCCTTGTAGCCTTTATACAAAGAGGAACAATCCACCAGTTTATCCGCATAGCGTTTGCGGAGTGCCTCCAGCGTGCGCCGTCCGGCTTCATCCCGATCCAGATAACAGTTGACCCTCTCGTACCTGTCAAGAATAGGGTTTTTTAATGATACGGCGACCACCGAGATCTACACAAGATAGTC
>ENA-UPXC01004017-UPXC01004017.1-human-gut-metagenome-genome-assembly--contig:-NODE-4017-length-14094-cov-4.075480_pt1 | contig 14094 bp, 7 predicted proteins | sample MGYA00250047_ERZ773371 | MGnify/ENA primary metagenome ERZ773371 (study PRJEB29103, sample SAMN06111975) | human gut metagenome | biome: human gut; feature: ankylosing spondylitis patient; material... | reverse complement strand
ATACGAGATTGTTGACTGTGACTGGAGTTCAGACGTGTGCTCTTCCGATCTATTCCATAAGTCTTCTGTACGCAATCTCTTCCTCATAGAACGCATTATAATCCTGTGCCTGTGCCGTCTTAATACTGTAATTGTCAGGCGTATAAGTCTGAATCACAACCTCTCCGGGTGTATCACCTCTTCCGGCTCTTCCTGCCGCCTGTGTCAGTAATTGAAATGTTCTCTCTGCTGCCATATAACTTCCTGAATACAAGGACATATCAGCCGCCAGCACTCCTACAAGCGTAACATCAGGAAAATCATGTCCTTTAACAATCATCTGCGTACCAATAAGTATATCTGCCTCGTGATTGGCAAATGCTGAAAGTATCTTTTCATGTCCTTCTTTTCCGGTTGTAGTATCCATATCCATCCTTAATGTGCGTGCATCGGGATACATCTTCTTAATCACTTCTTCAACCTGCTGCGTTCCTGCCCTGAAACCTGATATATATCTTGAACCACATTTCGGACAAAGATTTACTGACGGCTGCTCATAGCCGCAATAATGACATACAAGCTTACCATTCTTATGAAAAGTAAGTGAAATATCACAATGTGGACACTTCATTACATGTCCGCATGACCTGCATGATATAAAACCTGCATAACCTCGTTTATTAAGAAAAAGCATAACCTGTTTGTTATTATTAAGCCGGTCCTCTATCAACGCCTTAAGTCTTCTGCTTAATATGGAGCGGTTGCCGCTTTTTAATTCTTCCCTGAGATCTTCTACATATACCTTAGGAAGCTCATTTCCAAGCGCCCTGTGCGATAAAGTAAACAGCTTATATTCTCCTGTAAGTGCGTGATAATATGTCTCAACAGACGGGGTCGCCGAACCTAGTATAACCGAAGCTTTATGCTCCTTAGCAATATATATGGCTGTTTCTTTCGCATGATATCTCGGTGACTGCTCACTATTATAAGCACTTTCATGCTCTTCATCTATTACTATAAGACCAATATCTGAAAATGGTGTGAACAAAGCTGAACGCGGACCAATCATTATATCAATCTCACCGCGCATTGCCCTTAAAAACTGGTCATATCTTTCTCCCTTAGACATTCTTGAATTAATTATAGATACTCTGTCACCAAAACGTCTGTAGAATCTTTGTACTGTCTGGAATGTCAGTGCAATTTCAGGGATAAGCATTATTACCTGTTTTTTGTGTGATACGACATGTTCTATCATATCAAGATAACACAGTGTCTTTCCACTTCCCGTCACACCATGTATAAGATATGTATGTCTGTTTCCATTATCATAATCCTTTATAAATGTATCAACTACATGTTTCTGTTCTGGATTAAGTGTTAATCTTTTTTCAGAATCGTCAGTGTTTTTTATAGGATTTCTATATATATTTTCAACTTCTATATCAGCAATTCCCAGCTTTACAAGTGTGTTGACCGTCTGCATGGTAATATTCAGCTTCTCTTTGACAATGGCGCAGTCTATTACCTGCTCCTGCATAAGTGCCTGTAACAGCCTGAGCCTTGCCTTTGCATTTTTCTTCACAAAAAGTTCAATATATGACTGTGCCTCATGCCTGTCTATTACAAGACGCACAGATTTTTTCTCTTTATGCTTAACCTTTTCTTTGACGGGAATAACAGTCTTTAATGCCTGATTCATCGTAGAGCCGTAATTATGCTTAAGCCATGCTGCAAGCTTAATCATCCTGCTTACAGCCTTAACTTTATCAGGAACTATGCTGTCAATGTATTTAATTTTATCAATATCAAGCTTAGGTTCATTACTAAGCTCAATTACATATCCGGTAATAGTTCTGTTACCACGTCCAAACGGCACATTCACAAGGACACCCACATCAATATCCTGCTCCATTTCTTCTGGAACAGCATACTGGAATGTCCTGTCAAGCTGTTCATGTGAAATGTCTACTATAATATCTGCATACATACGACTCCCCATTCCGCAGGCATTTTTAATGCCGGAGGAAGCGCAAGCCAACTGTCAGATTTGGCTCCGCGATAAGTGCTGCTTTGTGACGCCTCCGGCACAAATAGCCAGTTCATTTATGAACTTGTGATAAAATAAGCTATCGAGTTTATTTTTCACACTACTCACTTTTTTGCACTTTACTTCCAGCCGGATGCCTTTAATTCCTCAAGCACTTCCTTAATAAGTACACGTTCATCCATAGGATATTTAACACCTTTTATTTCCTGATAATCCTCGTGTCCTTTACCTGCAAGTACAATAATATCTCCATCTTCCGCATGTTCTATTGCATATTTTATGGCTTCTTTTCTGTCAGTAATATCAACATGCTTTCCTGTCGTCTTAGATATACCTGTCTTAATATCCTCAATTATATCCTGTGGTTCTTCAAATCTAGGATTATCCGATGTAATAATCGTAAGGTCAGCAAGTCTGCCTGATACCTCACCCATCTCAAATCTTCTCTCCTTTGAGCGGTTGCCACCACAGCCGAAAAGACATACAAGCCTGTGTGGGTTATATTCTTTAAGTGTTGCAAGTATACTCTCAAGAGACATTGCATTGTGCGCATAATCAATCATAAGTGTAAATCTGTCCGATACCGGAACAATCTCAATTCTGCCCTTTACCCTGACTTCACTAAGAGTCTTTACAAGTACATCTTTATCCACATTAAAATGTCTTGTTACTGCTATAGCGCATAAAGAATTGTATACTGAAAACTTGCCAGGAAGACACAGATTAACCTTCATATCCATAAGACCCTTACAGTCATAAGTCAGTCCTATCTTACCTCTCTCATGGAACAGGTTAATATTTTCTGCTCTTAAATCAGCATTATCTCCAAGTCCATATGTCTCGATAGTACATATACAATCCTTGATAATCTGAGGCGTGTGCTCATCATCAGCATTGACAATCCCCGTCTTACACTGCTTAAAAAGCTTAGCTTTACAATTAAGATAATCCTCAAAAGATTCATGTTCATTCGGTCCGATATGGTCAGGTTCAAGATTAGTAAATACACCTATATCAAACATTATCCCTGCTGTTCTGTCAAGCTTAAGTCCCTGTGAAGATACTTCCATAACAACGGCCTTGCAGCCTGCATCCGCCATCTTTCTGAAAGATTCATGGATCTGATATGACTCAGGTGTTGTATTGCATGATGGTATCTTTTCTTCTCCTATGATAGTCTCAATAGTACCTATAAGACCTGTCTTGATTCCACACACCTCTAATACATTCTTAATCATGTAAGTAGTTGTAGTCTTTCCCTTAGTTCCTGTAATACCAATTGTAAATAAATCACCGGCAGGATTGCCAAAATATGCTGCTGACATATATGCAAGGGCTTTTCTAGTATTATCACTTGCCACAACGGTTACGTTTTCAGGAATATCAGGTATTACTTCACCGGTCTGTACTACTATAACGGAAGCTCCATTTTCAACTGCTGAAGCAATATATTTATGTCCGTTACTTACAGCACCTGCTATACATACGAATGCTGTACCATCAGTAACCTTTCTGGAATCAGAAGTAAGTGATGTAACACTAACATCCACACTTCCCTGTATAACATTAATCTCAAGCTTTTCAACTAATTCTGATAATTGCATATTAACCTCCATTCCGGGCTAGAATAATCCTACTATCTTTTCATTTACTTCATCATAATCTATGTTGTCTGCTGCAGGTACCTTAGGAAGTCCTGGCATTGTAAGAACCTTTCCGGTCATAACTACAACAAAGCCTGCGCCTGCATTGACATATACTTCTCTTACATCTATTGTAAAATGCTCTGGTCTTCCAAGAAGCTTAGGATTATCTGAAAGCGAATACTGTGTCTTAGCCATACATACAGGTAAATGTCCAAATCCCATATCTGTAATATGCTGTAATTCTTTCTTAGCTGTATCTGCAAAATTAACACCGTCTGCGCCGTAGATTTCCTTGGCAATTGTCTGTATCTTTTCTACAATTGGCATATCATCATTATAGAGTGGCTTAAAGCTGCTTTCTTTATTTTCAATGGTATCAAGAACTTTCTTAGCAAGCTCTATTCCGCCTTCTCCGCCTTCTGCCCATACCTTTGATAAGGCAAATTCACAGCCGGCTTCTTCGCAATGCTTCTTGATAAATTCATATTCTTCTTCTGTATCTGTAATAAATGAATTAAGTGTTACAATTACAGGCACACCGAATTTATGTATATTCTCGATGTGCTTATCAAGATTGACAATTCCCTTCTTTAATGCTTCAAGGTCAGGCTTATCAAGCTCATTTTTTGGAACCCCGGCATTATACTTAAGAGCCTTAACTGTAGCCACAATAACTGCTGCTGCCGGCTTAAGTCCTGCATATCTGCACTTAATATCAAAGAACTTCTCTGCACCAAGGTCAGCTCCAAAGCCTGCTTCTGTAATTGCATAATCACCAAGCTTCATTGCAAGCTTAGTAGCTCTTACTGAATTACATCCATGTGCAATATTAGCAAATGGTCCACCATGTACGAACACAGGAGTATTCTCAAGTGTCTGAATCATATTAGGCTTAATGGCATCCTTTAAAAGTACTGCCATAGAGCCTGTAGCCTTAAGTTCATCTGCTGTTACAGGGTCTCCATCAAGATTATATGCAACAATAATTCTTCCAAGACGCTTCTTTAAATCAGCCATATCCTCAGCAAGACAAAGAACAGCCATTATCTCTGAGGCAACTGTTATAATAAAATGATCCTCTCTCATTATACCATTAGCCTTAGAACCGACACCGATAATGATATCTCTTAATTCTCTCTCATTCATATCCATACATCTTTTCCATACAATCTTCTTTGTATCAATTCTTAATGCATTTCCCTGATGGATATGATTATCAAGCATTGCCGCAAGAAGGTTATTAGCTGATGTTATGGCATGAAAATCACCTGTGAAATGAAGATTGAGATCTTCCATAGGTACAACCTGTGCATAACCACCGCCTGCTGCACCTCCCTTAATACCAAAACATGGTCCAAGTGATGGCTCTCTTAATGCTGCAATTGCATTTTTACCCATCTTACAAAGTGCCTCTGTAAGACCTATACTTATTGTAGTCTTACCCTCACCTGTAGGAGTAGGATTAATGGCTGTTACAAGAATAAGCTTACCATCCTCCATAGAATCACATTTTTTTAAAAGCTCATCACTAAGCTTAGCCTTGTACTTACCATACATCTCAAGCTCATCCGGTGTTACACCAATCTTAGCTGCCACATCGGCAATGTTTAACATATCAGCTTCCTGTGCAATTTCAATATCACTCTTTACTCCCATGTCTCTTCCTCTTTTCCGCCATAAGGCTAATTATTGTTTTTTAAATATTCCTCAAATTCCTCTGCTGTCATGAGAACCTTTCTTGGCTTAGTTCCCATCTCTGGTCCGACCACTCCTGCAAATGTGAGCTGGTCGACAAGGCGTGCCGCCCTGTTATATCCAATTTTATAATATCTTTGCAGCATTCCGATAGACCCCTTATCATTCTTAATAAAGAATCTTCCTGCTTCCGCAAAATATGGATCTCTTTCATTTTCTCTTGACGGACTGTCTGCCTTATCACCATCCGGCAAAGCCTTATCTATCTCTTCTGAAATTGAGTTATTATATACTTCTTCATTTTGCACCTGTTCTTTCAAAAAATCAACCACTCTTACGACTTCTTCATCAGAAACAAATGCACCCTGTACTCTTACAGGCTTAGGATATCCTGCCGGATAGAATAACATGTCGCCCTTTCCTAAAAGCTTTTCTGCACCATTCATATCAATAATAGTTCTTGAATCCACACCTGAGGATACGGCAAATGCAACTCTTGACGGAACATTTGCCTTAATAAGTCCTGTAATAACATTAACAGAAGGTCTCTGTGTGGCAATAACAAGATGTATTCCCGCTGCTCTTGCAAGCTGCGCAAGACGGCATATCGCAGTCTCAACATCTCCCGGTGCTACCATCATAAGATCTGCAAGCTCATCTATAATAATAACAAGCTGTGGCATCTTCTTTAACGGCTCCTGTCCTTCCGGTGTCTGCATTGTTTCAACCTTTTTATTGTATCCTTCAATATTTTTTGCAACTACGGACTCAAACTGCTTATATCTTCTGTCCATTTCTGCAACAGCCCAGTTAAGTGCTCCGGCTGCCTTTTTGCAATCAGTCACAACCGGCAGCATAAGATGTGGTATACCATTATATACACTAAGTTCAACAACCTTAGGGTCAACCATTATCATTTTAACATCTTCCGGCTTTGCTTTAAACAGAATACTCATAATAATTGTATTAATACATACAGATTTACCAGAGCCTGTAGCACCTGCAATAAGCATATGAGGCATCTTTTGTATATCTGCCACAATGGTTTTTCCTGCAATATCCTTGCCTACGCCAAATGCTATATTGGATTTGTGATTTCTAAATACATCTGTATCAAGAATATCCCTTAACATAACACTTTCAGGATTCTTATTAGGTACCTCTATACCAACAGCGGCTTTCCCCGGTATAGGTGCCTCAATTCGTATATCTGCTGCTGCAAGATTAAGTTTGATATCATCGGCCAGTGATACAATCTTACTCACCTTAACGCCCATCTTAGGTTGAAGCTCGTATCTTGTAACAGACGGTCCACAGCTTATGTCTGTAATCTTAACATCAACGCCAAATGTCTTTAGAGTCTGTTGTAATCTGTTAGCCGTTGCACGCTTCTGCTCCATCGTATCTGTACCATCTGCATTAATATTCTTATTAAGCAGATGTAATGGTGGAAATACATATGGCTTTGATAATTTTGCATTATCATCATTATTGCCTTTATCGCCATTATTAAAGCATCTGCTATCAGACCTTTTTATACCACCATCATCTGATACCAGATCATCTGCTGCCGATGGTATCTCTTCTGCTTCATGGATGATTTCACCTGTATTACTGTCATATCTGTTACCGTCACTATCTGTATCATAAATATCTGATATATTTATATTTTCTGATATATTACTATCCTGTTCATAAAACTGTGTATCATACTCTGCTTCCTGCTGTGTCTTTTCAGCCATCTCGCCAAGCTTTTCTGATACTCTGTTAATAAGCTCATCATCATCGCTTTTATCTGGAAGTTCTTCAAGCTCATATATATCCTGTGCATGTGGTGATACAGGATATGTATCCTTATCAGCCGCAGCCTTATTATATGCTTCATCAGCCTGCATGGCTTTATCCTTATGCATACCCGCTGTTTTATCACTGCTGTTATACATATCAGTATGTTCCCCATCAGAAATCATATAATCAGAGGCAGCATAATCAGAAGCTGTATCATTAGAAGCCATATCATCAGCAACCGTATCATTGCTAAATATTTCTGAATCATTGTATTTATTATCTGTATTATTTTCATACAAATCATATATATCCTTACTATAAGAATCATTTAAAGCTTCTTCATCAATCGTTATCTCATGTATATCAACAGGGTCTATAACCATTTCTTTTTTCTTAAGCTGTGTATCCTTTGTCACGCCGGTATGTTTTTTGTCCATGCGGGCAAGCTTTTTTTCTTCATTAATCCGGTCTCTTTTACGGAGTCTCTCTTCGGTCTTTTCACGTCTCATGGCAAGGTACTCTTCCTCAGATAATTCCTGTTTTTCTTTTCTTACCCTGCCTGCTGAATGCTGCCTGTATATATCATAATCCTGCCTGGCGGCATGAACCATTCTTGTACCTTTTCTTCTTACCGTATTCATTCCATTTATAAATGAACTTTCAGTAATTATGATAATGCATATTATTGAAACAACTATGATAACTACAAGACTTCCCCAAAGACCCAGAGCGCTAAGCAGCTTGCATACAAGACCTCCAAAAAAGCCTCCTCCGCCTTTATTCCTGGCTGAATATTTAAAAAATTCACCAATAGAAGCTGACTTTATCACTGGATTATCTGTAATTCTCTGCCAGCCTGATGAAAACATCAGCATAAGTACTATAAGTGCTGCCGATTTAATTCTTGCAACCTCTATATATTCTCTGTTGGATATAAGAAAGAATACTATTCCAAGCATTATAACAGGAAAAATGTATTCTATTATCCCTATAAGACCAAACATAAGCCACTTTATCTTTTCGCCAATACTTCCTGCAAGATTAAAATTGCTTAACAGTAAAATAATTGTACAGGCTATCATTGCTAGTACAATTATATTATCTTTCATCTCGTCCCTACGAATCTGCTGTTGTTTTTTAGACCTGGCACCGGTGCGTCCTGATGTCTTTTTCTTTGCCGGGCTTTTTCTGGCTGTTGTATTTGATTTAGATGATGTATTTTTACTTCTGGATGTACTTTTTGTTGTGCTGCCCGATGTCTGCTTTGCCGCACCCGCACTTCCACTCGCTGCCATCTTACCAACCTCCATTCGCATAACATATTTTTGTATTATACCATTTTCAAGGGTCAATATCAAGACGTTAAGTTTTCCCTGCCATCATCTTACATATTTTTTAAAATCAATCAGAAGCCCTCATTATATATAAGTCAGTTCCGGCTTTTTCAAATATTATCTGATGTTCTAATATTTCAAAGCCTGCCGCCTTTGCATATTCTTTAACAAACTCTCTGTTATGTGTATACATAATGATTACTCCATCATTTTTAAGATATCTTCCTGCATTTGTAAAGAACAGCCTGTATATCTGTCTTATATCTTCATAGGATTTATTGGCCGTTTCAAAAGGCATATCTGTTATTATCTCATCAAAAAGATATTCATGCGTAAATTCAAAAAAGTCTTTATTAATAAAATGTATAATCTGTCCGGCGGCTTCTGTATTTATCTTAGCCTTCTCTATATTATCTGCACTTATATCAATACCATAGGATGTATTGCCTTTGACTTCTTTCTGCCTCTCAATAAGAAGAGTTGCAGTTCCACAGAATGGGTCAAGCACCTGTGCATCCTCTTTCATATATTTTCTGGAAAGTTCCACAATCAAGGCAGCATTGACAGGCTTCATGCTTGTTGCTGAGCTTTCAATCCTGTATGCAAACCTGTTGTCATTGTGTGTATATAACTTAACCATACAATTGAATTTTCCGTCTTTATTTTCAATCAGTCTTAATTCAAACTCATATTCTGACTTGCTATTTATCAGTTTACGGTCTGTATAATTTTCAAGAGCATTTGAGAACTTTTTAACAAATGCACTCTTAGACCTCATGTCCATTTTACTCCTTAGTTCAACTCTGAAATAATACGGTCTTTCCTCTCTGTTATCATGTCTTTTGTTAAGAAACTTAAGCAAATCGCCATCAGCAATCTGCTTTGCAGCCAACATACTGTCATTATCAAGTACCGTCATTCCTGCGACTCTGAATAGAATCTCATCAAATGTCCTTATGTTCATTATCTCATCAAGCTTATCCGTAGCTGCCATAACCCCTGCCGGAAATGTCTTAATACGTGTCTTATCAATGCCATCAATTGTAAGCAGCTGCTCCGCTACCGTATCTACATGCTTTCTATTGGCTGTAAGAATAATATTAGACAGAACGTTTCCACCTGTAAATCTATGTCTTTTCACGCCCTCTATATCTATAAGCATATTGGAAATAATTCTTTTCTGCTCATCATTATGTTTCTTATTTTCCGGCACGTCCGGCTGCTTTTCCAATTCCTTAAAATCTTTTTTAAGTTTATCTATATAAGTCCTGTAATCAAAATTGCCAAGAGCTGTAAGATATGATGGCTTTACAAATAACTGCAGCTCTTTTTTATATGAATTATATATAAGCTCCATAAGCATATCAGCCATATCATTACCAAGATAACAATCTGCCATATCTCCTATAAGGAGTGCCGTATTTTTTCTTGTTTTGGCATCATCACTGTCCATCTGTTCTGTCAGCACATTTTCATTGCCATATAAAAGCTTTGCAAATTCATCATGTATATTCTCATTCTTTATCAGGCTTCTGATTTTGCTTACACTCTGTCTTACCTGTGTATTATTCTTTATATTATTCCAAAATATTAATAATTCTTCGTTCATTTACTTCTCCATTTTAACTACTGGATATAAAATCCATCATCCGGCAGCTTACCGCCTACTGCAGCCTCATTTTCATCAAATAATACCTTAAGATAATTACTAATCTTAGTCTTCATCTGACTGCCATTTATAAATGTAATATTACATGCCGGTATCGCCATCTTTGCTACTGCTGCTTTGAATATATCAAAATCTTCTACCATCTGTGCTGCTTCATCTACATTTGCATTGACATAATCAGCAGATTTTTTATATTCTTCTACAAATCTGTCAACAGCCTGCCTGTTATTCTTATAATATTCGGTATTAACTACGACTACACCTGTAACAACCGTGCTGTCACTTCCGGCAAGCTTTTCCCATTCCTTTGTAACATCAAGGGCAACTCTTGCATTAGAATTATTGGCAAGCACTGTAGTTACATATGGCTGTGGAAGCATTGCAACGACCTCTTCACTGCTCTGTGTCATAACTGCCGCAACCTCAGAAGCTTCTGACTTAAATTCAATATTGACATCATTATCAGGATCTATCCCTGCCGACTTAAGAAGATATCTTAAAGTATATTCAGGTGTCGTTCCTTTTCCTGTACTATATATTGTCTTTCCCCTAAGGTCTGCCACATTCTGTACGCCTGAACCTGTATCAAGAATATATAATACACCAAGTGTATTAATTCCAAGCACCTGAATCTTGCCATTGCTCTTATTGTAAAGTGTCGCTGCCGCATTACAAGGAAGGGCTGCAAGCTGGATATTCCCCTTAATAAGCTGCGTTGTAAATGCATCCGCTGTCGCCTCTATATGGAAATTATAATTATTCTGTGCTTTGCCATTTTTAGCATCGTCCATAATCTTAACCATGCCTATAGCTGTGGGCCCTTTAAGTGCCGCAACTTCAATATCCTGTTTTACATATTCCTGTGTTTTTTCTTCCTGCTGTGCCTGTGTTGTCTTACTTTCTGTTGCCGAAGATGAACCGCATCCTGCAAATACCATTGTTCCAAGCATTACTGACATACATACTGCCGCTGCTTTTTTTAATAATCTCATTTTCATTCTCCCTTCATATCTCCTTAATCTTTGGTTAATTCTGCTTAATAAATGGTATCATAAGTTATGCATAACTAACCAAAAAATATATCCCTAACTCCTATATCATAACCTTAGAAAATGGAATGTGTCAAATATAATCCTACAAAAATTGAAATTTAAACTTTCTTAGTGCCCATACATCGTTTCACAATTCAGGATACAAGCCTTTCCACACCCTTCTACACCCCTTTTTCAAAAAATCACTTACAAAACTGCCACTCCTGCACTATAAACTGCAGTGACCTGTTTCCATTAAACTCATTAATATCAGGATAATATACCATAGATATCCTGGTATCCTTAAATGGTATCAGTTCATCAACAACATGGAACATAATCGCATCCACAAGATGTCCATCTTCACTTTCAAGCTGCATTTTAAGTACATTCTTATTCTTACCTATAATCCTTGAAGATTTGACCGTAAGATTTCTATCTGCAAATATTGGTTTTTCATTTCCTTTTCCAAACGGTTCAAGCACTTTTAACTGTTCTACCAGCCGCATCGTCACATAGCCTACAGGCATAGGCACATCTATCCATACGACCGGTGTTAAGTCTTTATCTGTAAGTGTCTGGTTAATATTAAGCTGTCGTCTTAATGGTTCGATATTCTCAGTAGGAAGTGAAAGTCCTGCTGCCATAGGATGACCGCCGAACTTAGTGAGAAGTCCTGCACATTTTGATATCTCTTCAAACATGTTATATCCATCAATCGACCTTCCCGAACCCTTTGCGCCATCTTCTGCATTAGTTATCACTAATACCGGCTTATAAAATCTTTCTCTTAATCTTCCTGCGATAATTCCCGCGATACTCTCATGGCAGTCAGGAAGATACACCACCAGCACATTATCATCCATCATATCAGATGATTCAACCATTACCACAGCTTTTTCAGCCTCATCCTCCGTCATCTGCTTACGCTCATCATTAAGCTCCTTTAATTCTGTCGCTCTCGCATAAGCATCTGCCGTCGTCTCACTTAAAAATAATTCTATTGATTTTTTTGCAGTTTCAAGTCTTCCGCTGGCATTAATACATGGACCTATCACAAAGCCTATATGATAAGCGCTTAAGTTAGTTATATCTAACTGACACAGCTCAATAAGTGCACGCAGTCCCTTATTTCTGGTCACTGCTATATGCTTAAGTCCATATTTTACAATAACTCTGTTTTCATCCTTTAAATCTACCACGTCGCCAACGGTTGCTATTGCCATAAATTCCGCATAATCCTTAAGCTCTTCCTTATCCAGCCCCAATCTGTCATATAATACGCTTACAAGCTTAAATGCAACCCCTGCACCACACAATAATTCAAATGGATATAAACACTCCTCCTGCTTAGGGTCTACTATAGCATCTGCCTCTGATGATTTATATTTTTTATTGCCATTTTCATCATATTCAAATGGTATATCATGGTGGTCCGTTACAATAATTGTCATACCTTTAGATTTCCCATAATTAATCTGGTCAATTGCTGCAATTCCATTATCACAGGTTATAATCGTATCAATTCCATCATTATATGCATTATCAATAAGATGTTCATTAATACCATATCCATCTTTAATTCTGTGAGGAACAACGTAGTCAATATCTGCTCCTGCTCTTTTAAATGCTTTGTAAAGTATTGTAATTGAACACACCCCATCTATATCATAATCTCCTATTATACGGATTTTCTTATGACTATTAATCTTATCAATCAGGATATCAACTGCTTTGGATAAATCTTTCATCTTTATAGCATCATGCATAACTTCTAATCCACCATTAAGATACATATTGATATCCTCATCCGTAATAACATCTCTGTTTCTCATAATTCTTGCAATAACCTGATCTATTCCATACTTAGCCTGGATTCCTTTAAAATCCGCCTTTTTAGAATATACCATCCACTTGCTTCCAGAACCTCTTATCACATTAATCTCCATTCCGCAGGCATTTTTAATGCTGGAGAAATCGCAAACCGAATATCAGATTGGGCTCTGCGATAAAGGCTGATTTGTGACACCTGCGGCACAAATAGCCAGTTCATTTATGAACTTGTGCAAAAATAAACTATCAGGTTTATGTTTCCACACTATCTCCATAACGCAAGAATGTTTGGGTCAAATTCTTCAACCCAAACATCCTTTTTAATATATACTCAATTGTAATCCGCAACTAATTAACATGTTCATATCTTTATTACTTAAATCAAATATCAACATCACACATTAATTACAAATACTATACCTGTGCTCCATCCTTATCAATCTTAGGAGCTGACTTTCTTTTTTCTTCTTCAACAACACCACGTTTTTTACCACCCATTACATACCAGAGTGCACTTGTGATACATACTGATGAGTAAGCACCGCATACAACACCGACCATAAGAGGCAGTGCAAATTCTCTTACAGAAGAAACACCAAAGATAAATAATGTAAATAACATTATAAATGTTGTAAGTGATGTATTAACTGTTCTTGTAAATGTATTAGTTATAGCATCATTTACAAGCTCTGTAATATTAGTTCTTGAATCTGCACTCTTTAAGCTCTCTCTGATACGGTCAAAGATAATAATTGTCGCATTAATTGAGTAACCTACTATTGTAAGCATACATGCAATAAATGTTGTACCAACCTGAACTCTTGCAAGAGCATAAAATGCAAGAACAACAAATACATCGTGAAGTAACGCAACAACTGCTGCCGTAGCAAACTTAATATCCCTGAATCTGAACCAGATATAGATAAGCATAAATATAGTGGCAATAATTACTGATACAAATGCATCCCTCTTCATTGTAGAACTTACTGATGAACTGATTGTATCAGATTCAACTATTGTTCCGTCTTTAACAGGGAACTTATCCTTAACAGCTGTTTCCATCTCTTCT
>ENA-UPXC01004015-UPXC01004015.1-human-gut-metagenome-genome-assembly--contig:-NODE-4015-length-14105-cov-5.587753_pt1 | contig 14105 bp, 14 predicted proteins | sample MGYA00250047_ERZ773371 | MGnify/ENA primary metagenome ERZ773371 (study PRJEB29103, sample SAMN06111975) | human gut metagenome | biome: human gut; feature: ankylosing spondylitis patient; material... | reverse complement strand
TTTTTTCAAGCAGAAGACGGCATACGAGATTGTTGACTGTGACTGGAGTTCAGACGTGTGCTCTTCCGATCTGGACGGAAAACAGCACGGAAAAAGCCACAGTACCCAAAAACGCAGCCACGAACTGCGCAGCACCTTGTATCATGATCATAAAAGTACCCCTCCTGTCACTTTGTAATAGAGCATGTACATAAGGCCCACCCCAAGAGCAATGCCCAGAGCCACCAGCAGGGTATCCAGCATCCGGACACCGCCTCCGATATAATCACCGTCCGCAAAATCCCGGATGGAGTTCACAAAAGAGACACCCGGTACCAGGGGCATGATGGAACCCACAAGGATGCTCCCGTAATTTTCTCCGATTCCCAGACGGTAAAAGACCACAGCCAGAAAGGAAGCCCAGAATCCTCCCAGTAAGTTCAGTACGATTTTTGATGTCTTCTTCTCTCTTTTTTCCAGCGCAACCAGAAGCACGTACAGTAAAAAACCTGACAAAAAGGCTGCCGCTGCATCCCAGATGCCGCCGCCCAGCACATAGCAGAAGCTGGCAGAGCCTACGCCTGATGCCAGAATCCTTGTAATATTCTTTTTACCCGGCATCTGCTTAATGGCTTCCAGACGCTCCCAGGCCTCCTCCACGGTATATCTGCCCTCCACGATTTCCCTGGAGAGCTGGTTCACGGCTGCCACCCGGTTAAGTCTGGCAGAATTGATGGGAATATGCCTGACCTGGGCATAAATGTCCTCCCCTTTGCTCTCCGCAGTCAGAAATATCCCGGTGCTCATCACAAAGGCACTGCATTTTTCTATTCCATAGGCTTTGGCGATTCTCTGTATGGTCTCCTCCGCCCGGAAGATTTCCGCCCCGGCATCCAGCAGGGTCTTGCCGGCCTCCATAGCCAAATCCAGGATCTGTTTATCTCTGCTCTCCATAAATGCACTCCATCTCTATTTCCTCTTCTTCTCATTTTTCCCCGCTTTTGGAACCGTATTCCTCCATGATCCGGAAGGATAACAGCAGATACAGCCTCTCCTCCGGATCCTCCAGGTTCAGATGTATCAGTTCCCGTATCCGCTCCATCCTGTTTATAAAGGAGCTTCTGTGTATGTACAGCGCCTTGGCGGATGCCACTGCATTATACTGCAGACGCGCATAAGTTAAAAGTGTTTTATAATAGGAAGTTTCATTTTCCCTGTCATACCGGTACAAGGACAGCAGCTCCCTGCTGCAGAGCTGTTCCGGTAGAAAATTTCCCACACCGTATTTTAACAGAAAATCCAGGGCATAATCATCAAATTTGTGATAACAATAGGTAAAATTTTTTCTAAGGCCCATCTCCATGGCAAACTCTGCCTGCCGGTAAGCGCTGCGCATGCAGGAAATATCCGTGAACTCCCGGCTGCAGCCGGCTGCCAGCACACTCTCCCTGAGAAAATACACCATTTCCTTGTGAAATTCCAGATCCGTGGATTTTGAAAACATATTCCGGTTAAACAGCATGGCAATGTCCCCGTTATGCGTCACACAGTATGCCCCGGGCCACATCCGTTCCATCTGTGAACAGAGATACCTCATATTATATGCCTTTCCTCTTTGAAGGATATTCTCACGGATGGTGAGCATATAGTAAACGTCTCCCGGCAGATTTTTGTTAGCCCACAAAAGGCGCAGAAGCTCGCCCTCGTCCGCCCCGTCTGTCTCCAGACATTTTTTCATCATGTGATGCAGGTCAGCCAGTCGCGGAGACCCAAGCTCAAACCCTCCGCACTGGTCATAGAGCTGTTCCACATAACCGGCAAGGTGGTTAAAAACCGCCTTCTCATATTCTGTCTTTTCCTCACTCTGGCCCTCCTCGATCAGAAGGGACAGGCGGCCCACATAAGCACCCTCATGATATATATTTTTATAGATCACCACTTCGCCTGCCGTATAGACAAAAGCCTCTTTTCTCTCCTCCAGTTCCTTGAACCCCGGCATGCTGGTCAGATCATTGACATCATCCAGGGGAAGCTGGTTCATATCATCCACGAATTTGCGGCGCATACCCTCATCGCTTGTGTATGCGATATATTTAAAATCCCCGTCCATAAGTGCAGCCGGTTCCGGAAGCACACTCCGGCAGCTGTCCAGGATCTCCTGATATCCCACATTTCCGCCTACTATCCTGCTGAGCTTTTCGTCCCAGGTATCAAAGGTATCAAATATCTCTGTCAGCGCATTGAACAAAGTCCGCTCCGATATCCCTGCATCCAGAAAGACTGCGTCGTTCCCCCCACAGTCAAAGCTCCCGTTAGGATAACCTGCCAAGAGAAGGACGCAGCCTGTCAAATGCCTGACACAATGTAGAGCATTCTCCGCGTCCACAATGACAGCCCTCCCCTCCGTATAGACAGAAGGCTCATAAAAGACAGGGCGTCCCACAGAATATTGTTGTGAATATTGTGCATGATTTATTTTAAACCGTTTGGACAACTGGTAATATATCATAATACTGTTCAGTCTCATATATACTTCTCCTTTTTTCAACCCATCATACACATTGTACACCATCCGACAAAAAAAGCAATCAGATTCATGGATTTACACTTTACGGATTCCGGGATACTATTAAGACAGAGCATCCTAACTCTCTCCTGCCAGCCTCCCAGGCTTCGCGCTGGCGGGAGCCATGTGAAAGGAGTATATCCTTAATGAAAAAATCAGATTTTAAATACCCTCATCTGTTTGCCCCCATTCAGCTCGGCAACGTTCTTTTCCGTAACCGAATCTTCGCCTCCCCGACCGGTTACCAGAATCTGAATGGCGATGGCTATTTAAACGACGGCGCTGCAGCCTACTATGGCAGAAAAGCTATGGGAGGCGCTGCCAGCGTTGCCACCTTCGAGGGAATTGTAGACGGGGAGCTTGGACGAGGCGGGGCAACACACATTGCTCTCGACACTCCCAATATAGACCGGGGCATCTCCAGGATTGCCTACGGCATCAGCCAGTACGGCGCCGTAGCCACTTTGGAACTGCAGCATACCGGCATGTTCGCCAACCGTGACCTGTCCTTTTTCGGTGCGGAGGCCAAAGGCATAGCCTACGGCCCGGTGGAGTGTGAATGTGCGGGCAGAAAGATCCGCCCTATGACAGAGGAAATCATTGAACGCACCATCCAAAAATACATAGACGCTGCTCTTCTCGCAAAGAAATGCGGCTTCGGCATGGTTCTGGTACATGCCGGACACGGATGGATGCTGCACCAGTTCCTGTCCCCCATCACCAACACCAGAACGGACAAATGGGGCGGACCGGACATTGAAAACAGAAGCAGACTGCTGCTCTCCATCGTAGACGGTATTCACAAAGCCTGCGGGGCCGGTTTCCCCGTGGAAGTCCGCATAAGCGGCTCTGAATGCTATGATGGAGGCTATGACATAGAAAACGACATTGCCATTGCCAGACAGCTTGACGGACATGCGAATCTGATCCATGTCTCCGCCGGCAATCATGAGGTGGAGGAAGTCTTCGCTGTCACCCATCCCAGTATGTTTCTGGAGGATGGATGCAATGTGCATCTGGCCGCAGAGATCAAAAAACACGTAAACACTCCGGTAGCCACCATCGGCGCGCTCTCAGACCCTGAGCTTATGGAAGACATCCTTGCTTCGGGAAAAGCCGATATTGTGGAACTGGGCAGAGAATTGCTGGCGGACCCGGATTTCCCCAATAAAATCCGTACCGGGCATGAGGACAAGGCAAGAAAATGCATGCGCTGTCTCTCCTGCTTTTCCAGCGAACTGACCAACGGGGAACCCTACTGTGCCATCAACCCGGAATCCGGCCGTGAACTGGAACTGCGCCATGCGCCTGTCTGTGCGCAGGTAAAGAAAAAAGTTCTGGTAGTGGGCGGAGGCGTGGGCGGCATGCAGGCAGCCCTTACCTGTTCCAAAATGGGACATAAAGTCATTCTCTGTGAAAAAAATGAGCGGCTGGGCGGTGTACTTCGCTGTGAAGAAAACGTCGCCTTTAAGAAAAACCTGGATTACTATTTAAACCAGCAGGCGAAATGTGTTGAGGAAGATAAAAATATAGAACTTCGCCTGCAGACGAAAGTGACGCCAGAATATGCGGAGGACTTAAACGCAGACGTCATCATCGCAGCCCTGGGTGCAAAAGCAGCCCGGCCGCAGGTACCAGGTATAGACAGTAACAACGTGTTGTCTGCCCAGGAGGCTTATCCTCTGGCAGACAAGCTGGGTCCCAAAGTGGTCATTTTGGGAGCCGGCCTGGTAGGAATTGAACTTGGACTGCATCTCATACGCTATGGAAAACAGGTCACGATCCTGGAGATGACAGACCACATGAGCGACGGAGGCAATTTTCTCCACATGCTCGGGCTGCATACAGAAATCAAAAAGCGCGGCCTTAAGATTTTCTTTCACACCCAGGCTGTACAGATCACAGACGAAGGGGTTGCCTGCCGGACACCGGAGGGCGACAGCTTTTACGAGGCAGACCAGGTTGTCTATGCCGCCGGTCAGAAGCCGCTGAGGGAGGAGACCACAGCTCTTGCCTGCTGCGCACCTGAATTTTACATGCTGGGGGACTGTGTTACCCCGCAGAATATCACGGCAGCTACATCTACTGCCTATATGACAGCCAGAAATATAGGCAGGGATTACTGACATATTGTTTCCCATTTCTCTATTGTCTGTAAAATAGCTTACCCCTATTTTACAGACAACAAAAGGGCATTGCAGCTGCAATGCCCTTTTAACACGTCTTCAGACTGCCCCTTAACCGGCAATCGTAAAATAGAGGAGCACAATAACGCCCAGTACGATCCGGTACCAGCCGAACACCTTGAAATCGTGCTTCTTGACGAAGCCCATCAGGAAACGGATGATGAGCAGTGAGGACACGAACGCGGTGATTGTACCGATGCCGAGGATCATCAGCTCGGTGGATGTAAACGCAAAGCCGAACTTGAGAATCTTGAGCAGGCTTGCGCCGAACATGACCGGAATGGCCAGGAAGAACGTAAACTCCGCAGCCACGGTACGCGACACGCCGAGCAGCAGTGCGCCGACGATGGTCGCACCGGAGCGCGAGGTGCCCGGGAACACAGCCGCGATCAGCTGAAACATACCGATCATAAACACGGTCGGGTAAGTAAGCTCCGTGAGTGCGTTGATGCGCGCCGGCTTGCCCTTGTGCGCGTTCTCCACCAGAATGAATGCTGCGCCGAATACAATCAGCGCGATGGAAACCGTTTGGTAATTGTAGAACAGTTCTTCAAACAGGTCGTTCCACTTGAGACCGACGATCGCCGCCGGAACACAAGCTACCAGAATTTTGATCCACAGCTTGACGGTATCCATATTCAGCACGATGGACGCGCCGCCGTGACGGCCCTTTCGCCGTTCAAACGGGAAAATCTGTCCCCAGAACAGGACAACGACCGCGAGTATCGCACCGAGCTGAATAACCACCTCGAACATGCTGTAAAACGCTTCCGACACGTCCAGCTTTACAAACTCATTGAGCAGAATCATGTGTCCGGTACTGCTGATCGGCAGCCACTCGGTGATGCCCTCTACAATGCCAAACAGAAATGCTTTGAGCAATTCTATCACAGGGTTTTCCTCCTTAAAATTTTTGTTCAGTTTTTTTATGTTATTTTATACCTTACCACAACTTATGCCATCCCGCAAGCAAACAAGCGGAAATGTCATAAAAAAGTTATACTTTGCAGCGGGCTGACTTGCCATTCCGAGTGTACCGTGGTATATTATAAATGTATAGTTATGATTGACAGAAAGGTGTTTTCATGGAATATATCACCCACTCACCCGAGGAGACCGAAGCACTCGGCGCAGAATACGCAAAAAGCCTCAAGGCAGGCGATGTCGTTGCGTTCTCCGGCGACCTCGGTGCCGGCAAGACCGCATTCACGCGCGGCGTGCTGCACGGACTCGGCTACGAGGGCCGCGTCACCAGCCCGACCTTTGCCATTGCAAACGAATACGAAACGCCGACGGTCAAGGTCGCGCACTTCGACCTGTACCGCATTCTCGACAGTGAAGCACTGTTCGAGATCGGCTTTGATGAATATCTCGACGGCAGCCGCATTGTGCTCATCGAATGGAGCGAGAACGCCGCGGACGTTCTGCCGGAAACCTACAAAACCGTCCACATTGCCTATGGCGATGCGGACAATGACCGCCGCATTACGATTGGAGAAGTGACTGTATGAAAATTCTTGCACTGGAATCCTCGGCGGTCAGCGCGTCTGTCGCGCTCACCGAGGACGAAAAACTGGTGGCGCAGTCCTTCCAGAACTGCGGCCTGACACACTCGCGCACGCTGCTGCCGATGGCAGAAAACCTGCTGGCAAACTGCGGCGTATCGCTCGCTGACGTGGACGCGATCGCTGTCGCGCACGGTCCCGGCTCGTTTACCGGTGTGCGTATCGGCGTAGCCACGGTCAAGGGTCTGGCACTCGGCGCGGACAAGCCGTGCATCGGCGTCTCCACGCTCGAGGCGATGGCATGGGGCGCCCGCGCACTCGGCAGCGACCTGTGCTGCGTGATGGATGCGCGTGCGGGTCAGGTCTACAACGCGCTTTTCACCGTGGAGAACGGCAGGGTACGCCGTCTGTGCGATGACCGTGCGATCAAGCTGACCGAGCTTGCCGAAGAAATCGGAGAAGCGCCGTATTTTCTGGTTGGAGATGGCGCGGATCTGTGTTATAATACTATCAAAGAGAACTGCACCGGTCTGCGGCTCGCACCTGCCGAGCTGCGGTTTGCGACCGGATTTGGTGTTGCCGCCGCCGCACTCCCCCTGTTCCGCGAAGGCAAATCCTGCTCCCCCCAGGAGTTGGACGCCTTCTATCTGCGTCGTCCGCAGGCAGAGCGCGAGCGCATGGCGCGTCTGGCACAGACCAAATAGCAGACAACACCGCACAATGAAAGCTGCGGCTTCTTGCGCAGGCTCCGGTCGCGCTGCCGCGGCGCTTTGCGGAAATTTTGCGCCCTGACTTCGTTCCGATTTCACGGTAATACACAAAGTATTACTGCAAAACCGCGCCTTGTCAGTGCGCAAAACCCACTCGCAAATCGCTCTTGTTCAATTATGCGATATTGCCTGAAGCAAAAAAGTTTTAGGATAAAGGAGATTTTTATTATGGCAACCGTACATGAAATGGACCACCCGCTTATCAAGCACAAGCTGGCGCTGATGCGCGACAAGACCACCGGCGTTAAGGAGTTCCGCGAGGCTGCTGCTGAGATTGCAATGCTGATGTGCTACGAGGCTACCCGCGATCTGCCGCTCAAGGAGATCACCATCGAGACTCCGGTCGCTGAGGCACGCGTACAGGTTATTTCCGGCAAGAAGATTGCGCTCGTGCCGATCCTGCGTGCAGGTCTGGGCATGGTTGAGGGCATTCTGGAGATGATTCCGGCAGCCAAGGTCGGCCACATCGGTCTGTACCGCAACCCGGAAACCCTGCAGCCGATCGAATATTACTGCAAGCTGCCGAATGACATCGAGGATCGCGACGTACTGCTGCTCGACCCGATGCTGGCTACCGGCGGTTCCGCTATCGCTGCCATCGACGGCCTCAAGCGCCGCGGCGTAAAGCACATCAAGCTGATGAACCTCATCGCTGCACCGGAAGGCGTTGCTGCTGTTCAGAAGGCTCATCCGGACGTTGAGATCTTCGTTGCCGGCATTGACGAGAAGCTGAACGACCACGGCTACATCGTTCCGGGTCTGGGTGACGCCGGCGACCGTATCTTCGGCACCAAGTAAGCAATATACCGCTGAATTTTCGGTATCTGCAGTACAATTTCACACCGACCGTCCCTGCAAAGGAGGGTGAACCGTATGACATTTGATGGTATCCGGCGTTTATCCCCGTATTGGAGCCTTGCCCTTTGCTACAGCGTCGTGACGGCGGTCGGGCTGATCCCCGGTCTGCTGTATGGCAATGAATTTGCCTACTGGCTGCTCGGCTTCTGGCTGATCCTGCCGTTTTCGGCGCTGCTGTGTACGTTCCGGGCGGCATACCGCGCCCTGCCGCGATACGGTCTGATGCCCGTGTTCGTCGGCCTGTGGGCGATTGTTCTGCCGCTTGCCACGTTCCGCTCTACCGAGATGCAAAGCCTGTTTTACGGGCTTGTTCCCTCGCTGGTCGGCTTAACGCTGGGCGTACTGGTGCGCAAATTTGTATTCTGGTATCGAAACAGATAGAGACACTTTTAAGGACACTTTTGCGGTGCGGCTTTCGAGCCGCACCGTTTTGTTGGGAGAAAATTGAACCTATGCAATTTTACGAACTAAACTCCAGCCGCATGGACTACCGCGAGCTGAGTGCGGACGACCTCGACCTGCTGACGCCGCTCCTGCGCAGCGAGGAGACCATGCAGACGCTCGGCGGCGCACTCTCCTACGAGCAGACATTGGACTGGCTGGTGGATACGCTGCGCCGCTATCAGACCGAGGGCTGCGGCTGGCTGCTCGCACTTGATAAACCGACCGGTGTTCCCGCGGCTCTGTGCGGCCTGACTTACGAGCAGGTCGGCGCGGAACGCGTGCTGACCGCGAACTGTATCGTCCGGCATGAGCTGCGCGGCATCGGCGTCGGCCGCGAGTGCATCGCCGCGTGCCTGCTGTACGCGTTCGAGTCCATGCACGCCGACGAGGTCAGCGCCTTCGTGCAGAAGGATGATCTCGCAGGACTGCATACCGCCGTTGCCTGCCGTATGCAGCCGACCGAAAAGGTCAGCCATACCGCCTTCGGCAAGACCGCACCGTGTGTACGGTGTGTGGTCCGGAATCCGCACCTCGCAGAGAAGGCAGAATCAGAAAATGAACTGTCGGAAGATGAAAAGAGCACCGAAACGTGAGTTTCGGTGCTCTTTTATTATCATTTTGTGCGATACACATTGTTTAGCAATGGTGCATGCGGTTTACACGGTGCGCCCGCGCGGCATCAGGGCAGATTCCGCTCGCTTCGCAAGCGACCAGCCTCACCGATACTGCTCCGCCCAGACAGCCTCATTCGCCTCCAGCGACTTCGGCACATCCAGTACCCGCTGGTTCGCGCTGCCGCGAAACCGCAGCTCGATGTTCTTCTCCGCCATGATAAACGGCCCGTCTACCAGTAAATCCAGCTGCCCGAGCAGCTTTTTCACAAACGGATCGCTCAGCTCCAACAGCTGCTCAAACGTATAGCCCGAGTACGCCATCAGGTGCTTGCCCTTGCGCTTCAGCTCCACCGCAAGATAATACAGCGGCTCCGCCTTACAAAACGGCTCGCCACCCGAGAACGTCACACCCTTGATGAACGGATTGCGGCACATATCCTTCAGCAGCGTGTCCAGCTCAATATCCTGCCCGCCCTCAAAGTCGTGCGTCTGCGGATTGTGGCAGCCCGGACAGCCATGCGGACAACCCTGCACAAACAGCGTATAGCGGAAGCCGGGGCCGTCCACAATGGACTCCCCGACTGTACCTGCAATGCGAATTTTACCTTCCATCAGGCGGTGTGCTCCTGACGCATGGAGCAGCAGCTCGGAACGCTGTGCTTTACGCGGTCGTGCTCCTCCGCGCGCTTGCCGTTGTTGAAGCGGTCGAGCGTACCTACCAGATAACCCGTAATGCGGCGGATACGTTCAAAGCCTACACCTTCACCAATCATCGGCTCCTGTACAGCGATATTCTTAGTTTCCATGATAGAATTCTCCCTTTCCTGTCACTTTTTGACGATTTTCAATGTATTCGGCTGACGGTCGGCTTCTTCGGCGGGGTCGCCGTGATAGCCGATCGTGGTGCTGTTGTAATTTTTATACAGTCCCAGCTTCTGCAGCTTGGACAGCGGAACGCCTTCGCCCTCGCGGCGGCCGCAGCGCGGACATACTTCGCCGATAATGCCGGTATAGCCGCAGATCGGATCGCGGTCGATCGGGTGGTTGATCGCGCCGTAGCCGATGCCGGCTTCCTTCATCGCCCGAACGACAGCCTCAAACGCTTCGAGGTTCTGCGTCGGGTCGCCGTCCAGCTCAATGTAGCTGATGTGGCCTCCGTTGGTCAGCTCGTGATACGGTGCCTCGCGGGCGATCTTCTCAAACGCCGAAATCGGATAGTAAACCGGCACATGGAAGGAGTTGGTGTAGTAATCACGGTCGGTAACGCCCGGAATCGTGCCGTATTTCTCACGGTCGATCTTGACAAACCGGCCGGACAGACCCTCTGCCGGGGTAGCGATCAGCGAGAAGTTGAGGTGGTATTTCTCGGTTGCCTCGTCCATGCGCTGACGCATGTGACCAACGATTTCAAGACCAAGGTTCTGCGCCTCGTCGCTCTCGCCGTGGTGTACGCCGATGAGCGCCTTGAGGCACTCTGCCAGACCGATGAAGCCGAGCGTCAGCGTTCCGTGCTTAAGCACCTCGCCAACCTCGTCATCCGGACCCAGCTTTTCGGAATCCAGCCATACGCCCTCGCCCATCAGGAACGGGTAGTTGCGCACGCGCTTGCCGCACTGGATGCGGAAACGGTCGAGCAGCTGATCGATTACGAGGTCGATCTTGCGGTCGAGATCCTCGAAGAACCAGTCCAGATCGCCGTGGCTGCGGATTGCGATGCGCGGCAGGTTGACCGACGTGAACGACAGGTTGCCGCGGCCGTAGGTGATCTCACGGGTCGGATCGCACACATTGGACATAACACGCGTGCGGCAGCCCATGTAGCCGACCTCGGTCTCCGGATGACCCGGCTTGTAATACTGCAGGTTAAACGGCGCATCGAGGAACGAGAAATTCGGGAACATACGCTTCGCGGAAACGCGGCATGCCAGCTTGAACAGGTCGTAGTTCGGGTCGCCCTCGTTGTAGTTGACGCCTTCCTTGACCTTGAAAATATGAATCGGAAAAATCGGGGTCTCACCGTTGCCCAGACCGGCCTCGGTCGCAAGCAGCAGCTGCTCCATGACCAGACGGCCCTCCGGAGAGGTATCCGTGCCGTAGTTGAGCGACGAGAACGGAATCTGCGCACCTGCACGCGAGTGCATAGTGTTCAGATTGTGAACCAGCGCTTCCATCGCCTGATAGGTGCCCTTGCGTGTCTCCTTATCCGCGTACTTGCGAGCAAACTTCATGCACTTTGCAACCGTCTTTTCGTCAAGCGTCTCGGAAAGTGCCTTAGCCATCGCCTCGTCGTAGCCGTTGCCGCCTGCCAGACAAGCCCACTTGCCGGTCTCCTGCTCAACACGCTCGGTCAGCGCACGCGCATCGACCTCGTTGTTGTCGTCCTCACCGAACACCTCGAGGGCCTTGGCGAGATTGTCGCGGAACAGCTTGCGGAAGGTCTTGCGCACACCCGGCGCCATCGAGTAATCGAAGTTCGGCACGCTCTGACCGCCGTGCTGGTCATTCTGATTAGACTGGATAGCAATGCATGCCAGCGCAGAGTACGAACGGATGTCGTTCGGCTCACGCAGGAAGCCGTGACCGGTGGAAAAACCGTCGCGGAACAGCTTCAGCAGGTCAATCTGACAGCAGGTGGTGGTCAGCGTCAGAAAATCCAGATCGTGGATATGGATATCGCCCTCGCGGTGCGCCTTAGCATGCGCCGGATCGAGGATAAACATCTCATAGAACTGCTTGGCGCCCTCGGAGCCGTACTTGAGCATGGTGCCCATCGCGGTATCACCGTCGATATTGGCGTTCTCGCGCTTGACGTCGTTCTCGAGCGAGGACTTGAACGTCAGATCCTCGTACACCTTCATCAGACGGGTGTTCATCTCACGCACGCGGGTGCGCTCGTTGCGGTACAGGATGTACTTCTTGGCCGTGCGGGCATGTCCGCTTTCGATCAGAACCTTCTCAACAGTGTCCTGCACCTGTTCAACGGTGGGAGTTTCGGTTCCAGCAGTCTCCTCCAGCGTTTTTTCGACCTGCTCTGCCAGCTCCTGCGCCATATCGTGATCCTGGCCGCCGGAGGCCTGTGCTGCGCCGAAAATTGCATTTGTGATCTTGTCGATCTCAAAGGGAGCCATGCGCCCGTCCCGCTTGACGATCTGCTGAATCATAAAGAAAAATCCCTCTCTCATACAAAAACCGCCTAACGGCGATTTCTTGATTATTTACTAAATTATGTAGTGGTGCATTCAATATCGCACAACATCTTGTGTCTGCTTATCTCTTGCTTATATATTCTACCGCCGAAACACCGCCCTGTCAAGGCGCTAAATTCTTTTTGGCACATTTGCAAGAAAAGCACTATTTTTATTGGAGCATTCTCTAAACTTTTCCTCTTGACTCGAAAAATTTATCAGAAAAGCGCGACAAATTCCACAAAGTTTCTCCTTTATTTTCTCCGTGGTAATTTCTCCCGCAAAAAAGCAGATACACTATATATGGTATCCGTTCTATTCCCCATCGCAAGACGAAAAAAGAACCCCGGAACAGGATTCCGAGGTTCTTTGGTTTCGATCAGAAAATGATCTTATGCCTTGCCGTTGCAGCCCAGAACATTGATCAGCTTGTGGGTAACCATGTCCTTGACAGCCTGACGAGCCGGCTTCAGGTACTGGCGCGGGTCGAAGTGATCCGGATGCTCAGCGAAGTGCTCGCGGATAGAAGCGGTGATAGCCAGACGAATATCGGAGTCGATATTGATCTTGCAGACGGACAGCTGTGCAGCGTGACGCAGCTCTTCCTCCGGAATGCCGATTGCATCCGGCATCTTGCCGCCGAACTTGTTGATCTTGTCAACAAACTCACGCGGTACGGAAGAGGAACCGTGCAGTACGATCGGGAAGCCCGGCAGACGCTTGGAAACTTCCTCGAGTACGTCGAAACGCAGCGGAGGCGGAACCAGAATGCCCTGCTCGTTGCGGGTGCACTGATCCGGGGTGAACTTGTAAGCGCCGTGAGAGGTGCCGATTGCGATAGCCAGAGAGTCACAGCCGGTGCGGGTTACGAACTCCTCAACCTCTTCCGGATGGGTGTAGGAGGAATCCTCAGCGGAAACCTTTACGTCGTCCTCTACGCCAGCCAGGGTGCCGAGCTCAGCCTCGACAACAACGCCGTGAGCGTGAGCGTACTCTACAACCTTCTTGGTCTCCTCAACGTTCTCGTCGAACGGACGGGAGGAGCAGTCGATCATAACGGAGGAGAAACCGCCGTCGATGCAGGACTTGCAGGTCTCGAAGTCCGGGCCGTGGTCCAGATGCAGAGCGATCGGAATGTCCGGGCACTCCTTAACAGCAGCCTCTACCATCTTAACGAGGTAGGTGTGGTTTGCGTAAGCGCGTGCGCCCTTGGATACCTGCAGGACTACCGGAGCGTGCTGCTCCTGGCAAGCCTCGGTGATACCCTGAACGATCTCCATGTTGTTCACGTTGAAAGCGCCAACAGCGTAGCCGCCGTCGTAAGCCTTCTTGAACATCTCAGTAGTAGTAACTAAAGGCATGGGAATACTTCCTTTCTGATAAAAACTGAATCTTAAAAATTCTGCTTTTATTCTATCAGTTAAGCATGCTAAAATCAAGTCCATATCCAAAAAATCCTGTCATTTTTTCGCCGAATTCCTGCGGCAACTTTGCCAAAATTGCCAAACCTGCCGAAAACGCAGGATTTTCATTGATTTTTTTCATATTATATGATACTCTTTATGAGTAAGAAAATGCATGGCACAGCTCTGCGTTTTAATTTGCTTAGGAGGTTTTATCAATGAGTGAACTGAAAGGCGCTTGCGTCATCGGTCAGTCGGGCGGCCCGACTTCCGTAATCAACTCTTCTGTTCTGGGTGCGCTGGAGGCAGCACTGGACAATCCGTCCATCACCCGCGTATTCGGCATGGCACACGGCATCAAGGGCCTGCTGAACGACGACCTGTATGATATCGACAAGGAAGACCGCGACGAGCTGGCTCTTCTGCGCTACACCCCGTCCTCTGCACTGGGCTCCTGCCGCTACAAGCTGGCTGATCCGGATGTTGACGACACCGATTACAAGCGCATCCTCGAGATCTTCAAGAAGTACGACATCCGTTACTTCTTCTACAACGGCGGCAACGACTCCATGGATACCTGCAACAAGGTTTCCAA
>ENA-UPXC01004011-UPXC01004011.1-human-gut-metagenome-genome-assembly--contig:-NODE-4011-length-14123-cov-3.879325_pt1 | contig 14123 bp, 9 predicted proteins | sample MGYA00250047_ERZ773371 | MGnify/ENA primary metagenome ERZ773371 (study PRJEB29103, sample SAMN06111975) | human gut metagenome | biome: human gut; feature: ankylosing spondylitis patient; material... | reverse complement strand
AATAGAAAGACACATGACGGTGCCGGAAGCCAGAAGCAAATTATAGAAAAATTTCAGGCGATTTTGGACAAGAATTTATTTGAGACTCTGGGAATTACGGAAATGGAATGCTGCGGTGTGCCAATCGAAGAAATTCTGTCAGTGAAGCAGAAATATATTTATAAGATAAAATTAATCGAAGAAATGATACAGTACAGAAACAGACTGGATAAAAATGGAAATAATCCGGAACGTTCAGGAGAGGAGGAAGAGTAATGGAAGAAAAAGCTATCAAAGCGAAGTATACAAAAATATTAAAATATGAAATAGAAGCAGAAGCGGAGTCATCACTGCATATCGGAAATGGAATGAGTGATGAGGGAGAAGTGCTGGTTGATGACCGTACAGGAGAACCATTTATTCAGGGAACAAGCGTTGCCGGAGCATTTTTGGAAGCAGCGGATGAGGAGCAGAAAAAATATTTTGGAAATCGAAATGAGCAGAAGGGTGCTTCTGACAATAAAAGCAGAATTACGTTTTCTGATGTACATTTTAAGTATAATGCTGGTTTAAGACTGGAATATCGTACAAGAGTCAGATTGGATGCAAAGAGTGGGACAACGGATCAGGCAAATAATTCCGGACAGCTGCACAATATAGAACTCATCAGTGCAGGAGCGGAGATGACATTTGATATTTATCGGTTTTTAAAACCGGAAGAAAATGAAGATGGACTGGTGGAGGAACTTCTGGCAGCACTGGACAGACAGGAAATTCTGTTGGGCGGAAATGTGACGAATGGATGCGGAAAGGTAAAACTGACCAGTGTCAGGAGAAGTGAATATGATCTGACAACACCGGAAGGACGAAAGGACTGGAGCGATGAAGGGAAAAACAAAGGTCAGGAATGTCTGGGAGAAATCCGGAAGATAAAAAGAAAGTCCAACAAAAAGCAGCCACTCAAATTCCGGCTGGAAGTTTCCTATCCAAACGCAATACTGGTCAAAGGAAATTATGTCAATGAAGAATTGCTGGAAAAACAGCTGGACACAGAGTTTAAAGAAGACGAGAACAGAGTGCCGGATGCCATGAATATCGTAAATGGCAGGGAAGAATATATCATACCGGCGACCTCGGTAAAAGGTGTATTCCGTCAGAGAATGGAAGCAATAGAGGAACATCTTGCACAATCCTGCAATAAAGAGGATAGGGAAAAAACAACAATATGTGAACGTATATTCGAGGGCAGACCGGAGATATTCTTTACGGATTCTGTCATAAAGGGAAAAGTGGTGCGGCAACAGATGCGTACCGCAATCAATAAGTTCACCGGAGCAGTAAAGAATAATGCATTATTTTCAGAAGCCATTGTAAATGGAGAGAGTGTAATAGAGATAACACTTTCAGCCGGAGGGGATGGTAATGAAAACAATAAAATAGATGAACGAAAAGAAAAGGCGACAGCTGCATTGCTCCTGTTCACCTGCAGGGATTTGGCAATCGGAGCAATATCACTCGGAAGTACTTCCTCCGTGGGAAGAGGATTCGTCAAGGTATCAAAGCTTGAAATCACACATGGAGAAGAAATCTCTGTTATTGATTTTGAAACACAGGAGCAGACAGCGGAAAATAGTTTTATCACGGAATGTATGGAGAGCTTAAAGGAGGAACTGGAATATGCGTAAAAAATATGATTCAGCCAAAGAAGCCATAGAAGCCAAAGAAACAGAAAAGGGATATACATATAAATATGCACTTATCTATCTGATGAGCGAAGTTTATCTGGGAGAAAATAACCGGAGTGACCTGCCGTTTGATGAAATTCTGGAAGCAAGATTCTTTGATGAAAGTGGAGAATTACATATTTATAATGAAGAGGACTGTTGGTATAGAAGTGAAATCAGGGATGATGGAGAAGAAAATACCGAAATTTATAAAGAGATTTATCCTGTAAGTGGGGAGATATTTCATGAGCAGGAAGAAAACGGGCCAATAAGACTGGAAGTCTGGAAATATCTGAACTATGATGAGGATGGACAGATTTATGTAGAGCGGACAAGATGTGCAGGAATTTTGACGGAGGGAGGAAAAAAGGATGAATAATAATGGAAGTAAGTCGAATCAGAAAGGTAATAATGGAAATTACCAAAAATATGTAGGAGCACCATATAATTTTGTGTCATTACCAAAGAGCATAGTAACAAGAAGAAATAAAGAAAGTGAATTGCCGGATCATCAGAAAATTTTAGAGGTGTCTGGAGAGGATAAAATGTATTCGGGAGAAATCGAATACTCTATTGTTCCACAGACAGATATTTTTGTTGGAGGAGTATCTGAAAAAAATAAAGATGGAAAAGAGATACAGAAATTTTATCAGGCAGCAGATGGAACTTATGCGATACCTGGAAGTACGGTCAGAGGATTGTTAAGAACTAACACACAGATACTGGGACTGGGAAGTATTGATGATGATGTAGAAGACTGCCGTTTGATGTACCGAAAAGTTGCAGTATCAAATGGGAGATTAGCTACTACATATAAAGATGTAATAGATGGAAATGCAGAGGGCGATCAGAAATCTAATGGAGTCAGGGCTGGATATATAGAATGTAGAAATGGACACTACTATATTTATCACCCGAGGATGGATGAAGATAAAGAACTTCCGAAAGGAAACTATTATACATTAAATGAGAAATATATATTTGAAAAAGTAGAAGAAGCATATAAGAAAAGAAAAACCAATCCATTTGTACTATTGAAAAACTATGATGATAATATTTCCATACTTCAATATAAAGGAAAGTCAGTAAAAGAGATGGAAAAAAATGAGGAATATGTTCCTTTTTATATGAAAGTATCATACAAAATAGAAATAAATGAGAAGAAAGAACCAATGGTTGCTGCGGTTGGAAAGCCAGATGAATACGAACGAAATGGATATTTGATGGGAACCGGAAAAATGAACAATAAAAAGGTATTGTATGTTATTCCAGAGGCAGATAGAGAGACTGGGAATGAGTTAGAACAAGACGCAGTAAATGCATTTAAGATTGATTACAATGCAAAAGCGAATTTGCTGGGAACAACGGCATATCTGAAAGTTACAGATAAAGGAAGCAGAAAGAAATGTATAGAGAAAACAAAGGAATTTTTTAAGCTTCCGAAAGAAGGAGAGATACGACCAGTATTTTATGTTGAACAAAAGAAAGCTGGAAACGAAGATGAGACAGAGATAGCTTTTGGATATGCACGAAACTTGAGAATATTGTATAAGCATGGGATTAAGGAAGGAATTCGAAAGGAACACAAGAAAGAAGAAAGAATATTTGATTATGCCCATAGTATGTATGGTTATACCGTGGACAATAATGAAAAGCGAGGTTATAAGGGAAGAATATATGTAGAGGATGCAAAGTTGCAGCTGTTAGATAGAGAAAGTACTATAGAAAAAGAAAAGGTAAAGATAGTATTGGGAAGTCCTAAACCGAGCAGTTATATGGATTATCTTTGTCAGGACAAAGGGAAAAAAAATTATAATGATGATGATTTTGAAATCAGAGGCTATAAACAATATTGGCTAAGAGAACATGTGGACGAACTGCCTCATACAAAAAATGATAATATTACTTCGGATTTTTATCCATTAAGCAAAGACTGTGGAAAATTTACAGGAAAAATCAGATTTAAAAATCTTACCAAAGATGAATTGGGATTATTATTGTGGACGATACGTCTGGAAAAAGGAAAACAGCAAAATATAGGAAAAGCAAAGGCTTATGGGTATGGAAGAATAGTAATGGAGATAGACAAGTTACAAATTTATGATTATGAAAAAATGTATAATCTTAATCAGTTTTGTTTAAATCCATTTGATGATTATTCAGATCAGGTAGAAATGTTTATTGAATATTATAAAAAATATCAGTCAATTTCGAAAGATGATTCAAATCACCGGTCTATAAATGAATTCTTTATGATGAAAGATGCAGACAAGATGCCAGATACAGACAAGATTAAATATATGGAAACTAATGATTATAGGAATAGAAAATATGAATTGCAAAAAGTAGATAAAATATATAAGAGCAAAAAGTCATGATTTGATGGCATATTAAAAACTCTAAAGAGAATTAATTGAGGGATAATGAAAGAAAGCCTGTGATTCAATAGAATGGGCTTTCTTCTATTTTCTGTGATAGTGTATGGAAAAATTTTAGAACTTTGCATTATTAATTGTTGAATAAAATTGAAAATGGACTATTGAAAAATAGTTGGAAAGATGTTATTATAAATATGTGAAAAGTCGAACAGAACAAAACATAATGTGTCTAAAATATGAATGGGGAAAAATCTCTGCTCAAAATAGTAGAAAATAGAATTGTCTGATAATTACTTACAAACTGGAGGCTGAAAAGCCAGTAAAATCAATGGCTGCAGAAGCATAGCGTAGAAAAGAAAGAAGCCCGAAGTAGGGCATTGAAACCAATACTCTGCAACATCAAAGAATAACTTATACTGAGTAGAAAAGAAAGAAGCCCGAAGTAGGGCATTGAAACATGTATCCATTTTTGATAACTGCCACATCGTAGCAATGTAGAAAAGAAAGAAGCCCGAAGTAGGGCATTGAAACAGCCCACTGAATAACAGCGTATTTGTCGCTATAGTCAGTAGAAAAGAAAGAAGCCCGAAGTAGGGCATTGAAACACTACAAGATTACCGTCATCCCCTGTAGAAAAGAAAGAAGCCCGAGGTAGGGCATTGAAACCAGTTGAATATTCATATCGCTATATTCATAATCAATAAGTAGAAAAGAACCAAGCCCGCCATAGGGCATTACCCGAGGAAATTCCACATTCAGGAGAGGGGCGATATATCAAAAATACGGGAAGAAACTTGTGGAGTGATATGAAACGAAAGAGGTTCGTGGAAAGGAGAATTTATGGCAGATGAAACGAAGAGAAAAACTGCGGATGAGACAGAGAATCCGTTACAGACGATGACGGAGCAGTGGATGCAGTTGGAGAGAAAGACGACAAAGCAAAGAGAAGCAGCCGATTTATTTTATGAAAAGAAATTAATGAATTTGATTGAGGATAATTTTATAGCCAGAAACAGGGAACGTGTGGAAGAAGAAGTGGAATATCTGATTATGTCAGTAGGAACTTCTTATGAACCGCTCGTGCTGAGCATAAAATTGTTAAATCCACAGAAGATTCTTTTTCTTTGTACTGCTATCACGGAGAAATATCTGGATAAAATAGTAAAACATTGTAACCTGCCGGTGTCCGCTTTTCAGAAATGTATGGTTAGTGAAACCGAACCGATGGATATTTATCGGGAAATAAAGAAAGCATATATTGAGTGGGGAAAGCCTGAGAAACTGCATATTGATATCACGGGTGGAACAAAAGCAATGTCAGCTGCAGCTGCTATGGCGGGAGCAGTCATAGATATCCAGCTGATTTATGTTGGAAGCAATCATTATCTTGCTGATTTCCGGAAACCATGTCCGGGTTCAGAGACGTTATTTTATATTGCTAATCCATTGTCTGTTTTTGGTGATTTGGAAATTGAGAAAGCATTTACTTTATTCCGGAAGAAAAATTATTCGGGTGCGAGAGAAAAACTGGAATATTTAAAGGAAGTAGTGCCGGAGCCGAATATCAGGCAGCAGTTGAATTTTGCATATTTACTTGCAAAGACTTACGAAGAGTGGGACAGTTTGGAATTAAGCGGCGCATATCAGACTATTTTGAAATTAAATAAAGAATTAAAGAGAGATAAACGGATAAACAGCAGATTTTTACTGATGGACAAAATCGATATATTAAAACAGCAGGAAGAAATCCTGGCAGCATTAAGCGAGATTCCACAGTACATTGCAGAAAAGAGAAATGCAGAATTATTGCAGAAAGAAAAGTACATTGTTCCATTGATGTTCACCATGTGTCAGAATGCCATGATTCGTGAAGAACAGGAAAAACTGGATATGGCAACATTGCTTTTGTACCGGTTGTTAGAAATGATAGAGCAGAAAAGGTTAGCCGGATATAATTTATATGTTTCAAAGATGAATTATAAAGAAATAAAAGTAAATACACAGATACATCCGGAATGGGATGGTATCGATGCGAAAGAACTCTTCAGACAGATAAAAGAAAGATATCTGGATATGAAAATCCAGTTGTTTGGAAAAACCGGAAATACCTATATGCCGGAACAGATATCATTGTTGGAAGGGTTCATTTTATTGGCAGCTCTTGACGATGAGATGTTAGTCAGGGGAAATAGCAGTGTAATAGACAAATTAAAGAGAATCCGGGCAATGGTGTATTTGAGAAATAACAGTATTTTTGCACATGGACTCGGACCGGTAAGCCAGACGGATTATTTAAAATTCAAATCATTTGTATTGGAGTTATTCAGAGAATTTTGTGATATTGAGCAGATAAATTTCGCTCAGTATAATAGCAAAATGACCTGGATAACTCCTTTTGATTCTGTTTATTATTCCGGATTGGAGGGAAATTAAATGTCGGTTCTGTATGTAAAGGAGCAGGGAAGCTGTATACAAAAAAGAAGTGAGAGGATCGTTGTTACCAAGGGACAGATGACTTTGTTGGAAATACCGCTGGCAAATGTTGAAAACATAGCAATTATAGGAAATGTGCAGATTACGACGCAGGCATTGCATATGCTTTTACTGCAGGGAATCGATGTGAATTTTTTTACTTTTTCGGGAAAATACATCGGGCAGACGGCTTCTGATGTTTCAAAGAATATTTTTCTGCGTTTTTCGCAATATGAATTATACAATCAGCTGGAAAAGAGGATCCTGATTGCAAAAAAAATTGTGGAAAATAAAGTGAAGAATCAAATTTATGTAATAAAAAATCACAGGTACAGGGATGATTATGATTGGCACAGAGATGTGAAATCCATGGAAATCATGTTAGAAGAATTGCATGAAAAGCAGACTCCGAATGAAGTGCTTGGTGTGGAAGGCTATTGCAGCAATATTTATTTTTCAGCATTTGCACATATGTTTCAGTGTGAATTTGAATTTAACGGAAGAAACAGAAGACCGCCCAAAGATCCTATTAATGTATTGATAAGTCTTGGTTATACATTTCTGACAAAAGAGGTATCATCGGCACTTGATGCGGAATCATTCGAGATGTATCTTGGATTTCTGCATGGAATCCGTTATGGAAGAAAGTCGCTGCCTCTTGATATTGTGGAAGAATTCAGACAGCCGGTAATAGACCGGTTTGTAATTACCCTGTGTAATAAATCCATGATTAATAAATATGATTTTGAGCAGGAAGAGGAAAGAATTATTCTGAATGAATCCGGATTTCAAAAGTTTTGCAGGGAATATGAAAAGTATATTTCCGGAGCAGGAGGAATAAATTACCGGAGTCTGATACGAAAGCAGGTTCAGAATTTAAAGGCGGCAGTTATGGAAAAAAGAGAATATGTTCCCTACAGGATGGAGGAAAACCATGTATCTGGTGAGTTATGATATAGAATCGGACAGATTAAGAAAAAAGATATCGGACACGCTGGAAAATTATGGAATTCGTATTCAGTACAGTGTGTTTGAATGTGAAATAAGCGAGCAGCGATATAAGAAAATGTACCGGGAATTAATGCTTCTGATGGAACAATCTGAGGATAATGGAAATATCCGCTTCTATTATATCTGCAAAAACTGTGAGCCAAAAAGCAGAGTGATTGGAGATTCCGGAAAGAAAGATACAAGATTTCAAAGAGATGATGTAATTATTATCTGAAAGGAAGTGGGGCAATGAGTTTGTATTCAAAAATAATTGATATACAAAAATTACAGGCAGCGTGGAGAAATGTAAAGAAAAATAAACCTGCAAGAGGAGTGGATGATGTTACCTGGGAAATGTTTGATAATAATATCCGTGAAGAATTAAAACAGCTGAATATTGAATTAAAAAATCATGAATATCATCCATTTCCGGTAAGAATGGTAAATATGTATAAAGAAGAAAAAATACGGAAAATAGCATTGTTTTCTATGCGTGATAAGGTGGTTCAGCAAGCCACGGCACAGGAACTTACGCGGATATATGATGCAGATTTTTCTGAAAATACCTATGCCTACCGACCAGGAAAATCGGCATTGTCAGCGGTAAAAATAATAGAGGATATGGTAGAAAGCGGCGAATATCCATGGGTTGTAAAACTCGATGTCCAACATTATTTTGATGAAATTCCGCATAAATTATTGGAAAAGAAGCTGAAACAGAAAATAAAAGAGGAAGATTCACTGGAATTAATTATGTACTCTGCAACGACACCATCGCTGCAGGAAGGTGGAGAAGTAAAAGAAAAAACTGTAGGAATTTATCAGGGTTCGATTGTTTCGCCAATTCTCTCTAATATTTATCTGAATGACCTGGATCACAGTTTTGATGGCAGGGAAATATTCTATATGCGGTATGCAGATGATATATTGATTGCGGCGAAATCAAAAGAAAGTGCAATGCAGGAGTGGAAAAGAACCGAAGTGTACCTGGAAAGTCTTGGTTTATCGCTGAATCAGACAAAATCAAAACTCGTAGAGTATACGGGTACATTTGAATATCTTGGTTATGCATTTTCGCCAAAAGGAAAAGTAATTCCGAAAAAAGCAGAGGAAAATCTGAATGACAGGCTGGAAATGATGTGGCTTTCGCAGACAAAATTGACATTTTCAGAAAAATTGAAAAAAGGTGCTGAGATTCTGGAAGGATGGGAACAGTATTTTAAAAACAAGAAAAATATTGGGAGCATATACGAATATATGATTATTTTGTATATGACACAGCAGAAGAATGTTGATATAAAATATCTGTTATCTGAGCGCAAAAAACTACATAATGTAAATCCGGAAAATATGAAATTTCTTATTGAATACTGGAAGAAAAAAGAACTGCCGGATATGGTGTTGTATGAATACGAGGATTATTACAATGTGGCAGAGATGGATACTGATGTAAAAATAGAGGATATTTATAAAAAAGAATTGATAGCTGAATATGAAAAAATGTTTCAGAATCAGCAGGAGGAATCCTTACAGAATATTATGCAGATTTATTCCGATGTTACCTGCTATCATAAGGCGGCAGTATTTATGAAACTGGCTTCTGAGCAGAAAAATCATAAAAGAGATATGGTAATCATTCAGCCACAGACAAAACTGGATCGGAATCCTTTGAGCCTTTCGGATGAAATGATTCATGAATATATGGACAAATTCGTTGGGCGGGAAGATACTTATGTTTCAGAGAGTATGGGAGAAAATGGAAGACGGTGCTGTGAGCAGATGGCAGAACCATTGACGGAAAATGTATTAAAAAGACATTTTAAAGGAGATGATACGGTAGGTACTTTTGTACAGAGAAATAATGGAACATGCAAGTTTCTGGTAATAGACATTGATATTTCCAAAAAAGTATTATTGTCCATAAGAAACACACCGGAAAAAATGCAGGAATATTTGCAGGCTGCGGTAGGTGTGGCGGTGGAGTACAGGAAAGAATTAAAGCATATGGGAATACAGGCATATATCGAAGACAGTGGGTACAGGGGATATCATGTGTGGGTATTTTTTCAGGATTGGGCACAGGTCCGTTATGTAAATCTGTTTGAGGATATTTTGGAACAGAACGTAAAAAAGACGGATGACAGTGTGACCGTAGAATACTTTCCAAATAAAACACATTCAAAAGCAGCAGCCGCAAAACAGGCAATAAAACTGCCTTATGGATATCATGTAAAAACGATGAAGCAGAGTTATTTTCTGGATGAAGAGTTGCAGCCGGTGCAGGATGTAGGAAAATTTATCCGGCAGATAGCCTTGTATACACCGGCTGCCCTGAAAAGCATAATTGCAAAATACAGTTCTGCACAGGAATTAAATCAGGAAGCTGCATCTGTAAATGTGGATGAAAATCTGGATGACTTCGGAGAGATGAGCGAAAATATCCGGATTGTTTTACAGAAATGTAATCTGATGAGGTATCTGTGCCAGAAAGCAAGAAAAACAGGGTATCTTACCCACTTTGAGAGGCAGTCACTGCTCTATGTATTTGGTCATATGGGCGAAGAAGGAGCAGACTTCTTACATCAGGTTATGAGTTTTACTATGAATTATCAGTATCAGGTTACGCAGAAATTCCTGAATAAAATACCGGCAAAGCCAATCAGCTGTATTAAACTCAGGGATCAATACCAGAAAATTACTGCGGAATGTGGATGTAACTGTAATTTCAGCAGAGTGAAAAATTGCTATCCATCGCCTGTTCTGCATGCAATCAAATCGGGAAATGAAGAAAGCAGGGAAATCACACTTCCTACAAGCAGAACAATCACAAAGGAAAAAGAAAGCAAAGTATGCGAAGAACTTAATATCAATAAAAAAGTACAGGATATAGCCGGCAAAATTCTGGAAATGAAAAAGCAGAAAAGAGGAATCGACAAAGAAATAACAAAACAGGAACGGGAATTAGAAAGAATATTTAATGAAGCAGGTGTGGACTGCATGGAAGTATCATTTGGTATGTTAGTAAGAAGAAAGACAGCGGACGGATACGAATGGGTAGTAGAATTGTAAGTGTAAATAAGAAATTACTTCGGTTTGGGGCAAAAAATTTTTGCCCCAGACTGATGTTCACGAAGTGTTTTACAAAAAGCGATTTTTGTAATTTTGCAATAGGACATATTTTAGAACTGAAAGTTTTGTAAGGAATAATTTGCTATTGCAAAATGGCAGGTATCATGTTAAGATAAATATGTCAGGGAAAACGAACAAAACAGAACAAAATGTGGCCAAAATATGAATAGGGAAAATAGCATGAGAAAAATGGTTGAAAATGAAATTGTCAGATAATTACACGCAAAAGTGGTTTTGCAAAGTCAGTAAAGTCAAGGGATGCAGAGACATAGTGTAGAAAAGAAGAAAGCCCGTGGTAGGGCATTGAAACGCATATGGTTTTGCATAGAACTTGTTCATGTATCCTGTGTAGAAAAGAGAAGAGCTCGAAGTAGGGAATTAAAACAAAATTGCAATACTTAACTGGTTGAACATTGCTTCATGTAGAAAAGAAGAAAACCCTGGATAGATTACAAGTATTTAAAACTTCAAGAAAAGTAGATGAAAATATAAAAAAGCTGAAAGTAGACTAACTGATTTACAGATAGAAAAGTTGTTAATAGATGTGGATGGCTCTGCTATTCAGCGATATTTATATAAGACTAAACGAATAATAGTGTATAATGATTATGAAATAGATGCGGTATATCTTATATCAGAAGAATGTCTGGATAGTATTATGCAAAAAAAACGCGGGGAAAATGACCTGGTTAGTCATTTTTCCATGCGTTTTTTCTGGCCTGAAGGGATTGAATGATTCGCTGGCGAAGCCATTTTGGTTCGATAACGATGGCAGAACTGCCATATCCATAGATCCAGTTAGAGAATTTACTGAATCCGTATACGATGTCTTCGTAGTAAAGAAAGCCATTTTTTTCATAAAGCTTTCCATTTGTTCGACATTCAAGATCTCGCCTGACTTTTTCCCATACACGCCCTTCTTTGTAGAATTTAACTTTTACAGATTTTGGAGCGTCGTGAAAAAGATTTCCCCATACATTAGGAGCTATTTCGCATAATTTGTGTTCCATTTCTGCATTGTCAGGAGCATGGTGTCTTGTATCCAGATTAAGATGGGCAATAAAATCAAGTCGGAGGCTTTCTATTTGGTTATTTTCAAAATAAAGGATGGAGTACAGATTTTCATCGGTGTCATAAGTGATTTTGACCGGATGAATGTGATATTGCTTAAGGTTTCCTCGCTGAGAAATATAGTTAATGTTTACATAATATCCATTTTCAATAGCTGCATGAATATCACTAAGCGTTTTGTTTAAATCTAAGTGCTTGTAATGATGAATAGCAAGATAGCTGTCTTTGATGGCATAAGGGTAAGTTGAATTTTGTATAAACTGTCGGAACGGACCAAAGTTTTCATCTGAACTCAGGTCATCAATGTTCTGAAGTGCAGAAAATACGTCTGGGGAAAATGAGATTTCATAAGTATCAATTGATGTATTAATGTAAAGTGGAATATCATCAAAAGCACCGTTCATTAAAAGCTCTTCAAATTTATCCGAAAAATGTCCTGACAGTATATGTTCATAAATCTCATCGATATTATATTGTTCATTTATTTCTTCGTATTCCGCAGACATATCATTAAGATGTATTTCGTGTTCCAGATTAAGTGACTCTTTTTTTGACAGACTGCTGTACCATTGAAAGATACACAGAAAATCCTGCCGTATGATTTTGAGTGGAATATTTGTCAGTGTATGGATTTTGGACATACTGATACCGAAGGCTTCGATGTTGTCGTCAAAGTCATCCTCCGGGAGTGAGAGAAGTGAGTAGTATGTCTGTATGCGGGTATAAGGATTGTAATTATTCATTGTTTGTCTCCTCTTCATATCGTGATAATGCCTTTTCTACAGATTCTTCCATTTCTTTTTTTAAAGAATCCGGTTCTAATACATGGGCATTTTTACCAAATGTTCTTAGATATCGCTTGAAATCCGGCAGCCCGCTGATTGAGTCGGTATAAATAATAGATTCATTTTCTGATGTCATTTTTGAATTGCTGCGTTGCTTTGTGAGATATTCTAATTTCTTTTTTATATTGGCAACATCATCGAAACGGACACAGACATTGACCGGTACTTCTGTGGAAATACCAAACATATCGCGGAATAGTTCTTTAAAATATGCAGAATCATAATAATCATGAATCATATCGGTTTCTGCGGCTTCTAAAATAGAGGATACATTAATTGTAGTATTTTTTGGTTCTCCACGCATTGATTTGCCAAGAATATAGAAATTATCTTTTTCCATACTGTAAATAATTTTTCCGACAGCCAGCTGTTCGGGGATGATTTTTCCGCTTTTGGTTTTGTATTTAATAGGTAATATTTTATGCATATAGTCCAATGCGGTTATTTTTCTCAAATTTTCTGTGGAAAGGGAGCGGCCGTTCATTTTCTTTCCGTAAATCAGATAATGGTCATAGTAAGGTGTGTCGTGATCGAAATAGCCAAGCATGAGACAGGTGTCCTGGTAAAGCTCATGTAATTCCTCAAAATAAGGATTTCCTGTTGAAATATTGGATAAGATATCATTAAAAATCTCCAGATTTGCCCGGTTTAGTTTCCTGTTTAACGGAATATTTTTTGTGGTAAGTGAGAAAATGGAAGTACCTTTTTCGTTCTTTTTTGACTCCTCAATATCCCCATTTTCTATAAGTTCCTTTATTAATTTGTTAAACTGCGTCAGGGCAATATCCATGGACTGCCTGTCAGCGGGAGAATCTGAAGTTGCCAGGGGAAATGAGTCATACAGTGCATTGCGGCTCATAGGTCCATTTTGTAATTGTGTCATAATCAGGTTTTTCCGCAATATGGTCAGGGTTAATGGAATGTAGCGGATAAGTTCGGCTGATTCATTTTGTTTTAAAGAATAAATAGTATGGTTGTGTTCCGTATATTTATTAAGGATACAGCCTTTTTCCTGTAAAAGCTTCAGATAATTGTAGGCACTCTGACGGTTACAGGAAATCGCGGACTGGATGTCATTTATGGACATACTGCCTTTTTCCATGAATGCATTAACCAGAAGAGCCAGGTTTTTACCTGTTTTTTCAAATTTTGATTTCATAAATTCCTCCTGTCTGTATTTTTCAGGTAATTCTGATGTGAGTTGTACAAAAGTTGTGAAAAGGCTGTGTTATATTATGTATATCGGATGGAGAACCGATGAAATAAAGTTGATATTAATGTTCAGAAAAAGAAAAGATTAATGGAAAAGGAGTAGTGGTATTATGGCAATGATTGTATGTCCGAATTGTGGAGAGCAGGTATCAGATAGAGCAAAGAAGTGTGTACATTGTGGAGAAATTCTGATCCCGGAGGAGAAAAAATATTGTAATGAATGTGGTACGGAACTTGAAGATGGAATGACAGAATGTCCAAATTGTGGATGTCCAATGAATGATACGCTGGATGTAAATGAGAATCCACAAAAAGTTGAAGTA
>ENA-UPXC01004009-UPXC01004009.1-human-gut-metagenome-genome-assembly--contig:-NODE-4009-length-14128-cov-10.491424_pt1 | contig 14128 bp, 9 predicted proteins | sample MGYA00250047_ERZ773371 | MGnify/ENA primary metagenome ERZ773371 (study PRJEB29103, sample SAMN06111975) | human gut metagenome | biome: human gut; feature: ankylosing spondylitis patient; material... | reverse complement strand
CAACTGCTCATATGACCATCTTTTTTTACTGTTTGTGCGACTGTTGCTGTCATTGATGATAAAACCGTCCCTGTCATATCCGATTATCGTTATAAAATGGCCGGAATCTGTAAAATCTCCGTGTCCTACATTGATGATGATCAGACATCCCTCATCCAGTTTTGCCTTTATTCTGTCCTCATCCATCGGCACTTCCTCAGCATGAATCCCATAATGTTCACAACCTTCACTAATCAGTGTCCAGCTGCTACCTGATCCCGGCACACTGTATCCGGCACTCTCTGCGTATTCTGCTACAGATGCCGGTGTAACCGTTTTATCTCCGGTCAGATACAAAACGACCATTGCCAGATTCGTCGGTCCGCAGCCGGTGTAGCCGAGGAGACCTCCACTGTACGGCATATACCCCCAGCGTTCATCCCACTGCAATAGAAGCGGTACTGTATCGTTTTTGGCTTCTTGTGACAGATCAATCGTTTGCTTTTTATCCTTCATTTCCGGATAATCATAGACAAAATCTATTGTCTCACTATTTTTTTCTGCCAATTCCTTAAGCTGATCAGGATACTCATCACTTTCTTCTATACTATGCAGCTTGTCTTCCTGTGTCAGCACATCTGCTTTTCCGAATACTCCCCATGTTTTTTCCGTATTTGTCCGTGTCTTTCCTCCCTGTCCACTGTATGACTGTTCTGCATCCTCCATCCTGTTACTGTCATCCACCCGAAGCAGATCTGCTGTTTTCTGCACAGCAAACAGAACCAGAAAACACAGTACTGCCATGCGAAGAGCGACTCTTATACATTGTTTTCTTCTTTTTCGTTTTTTTATCCTGTAAAGTTGTTTTCTCCTTGCATCTGTCATTGGTTCTTTCATAAAAAATGCCTCCTGCTATACCGTATATCCACAGTATAGCAGGAGGTTATCTCCATCCTGTCGCAAAGTTGTGTCTGAGTTGTCAAATCGCAGTGGAGCCGTACCAGACTCCATAAAATGTACAGCTCTATTCCCCGTAAAAGCATATATATATTTCACCATATACATCTCGGGAGGTTTTACTTTTCGCATACCCGGTATCTTCGCTATAGTACTGATACTCCATATGCAGCGCATTGTCCTGCGTTACACAAGAAAAACCATACGCATATTCAAAGTCCATCTTTCCTGCCTGACGCATCATGTCTCCGGCATAAGGCTCGTACAACATCTCGGGTGCTCCAAACTTCAAATCTATTCCATATACTTTTTCAAGCACTGCTGCTGTGGCTTCACACCAGGTCTCATCAGGCTCTATACCTGCTATGCCAAACTGTACGGTAACGGGCAGCCCAGTCACAGCATCGATGGTGATCTCCACAAACTGATCATAGATATAACCCGAGTCCACCCATACAGACAATTGCTGATCCTCCGGCGACACCATAAAATCCGGGGGCTCCATCTGAATATAGGTACAGTCTCTCTCCAACTGTGCGTCCCCACTTTCTATCAGCCTGTCCTGATACTGCAGATTCCCATCATTTCCTGAGCCGAACACCGGCGCGTCCGTATCATTACGCTCCACCGTACTCAAAAGTCCGTATTCTTCCAGCATATCCGCATATGCTATCAGAAATTTCTTTATCGTCCTCTGAGCCTGTTCGCAGGAAAGCTCCGTGTCAAGAGGATCACGTACGTTTATATACATATCTGCACCACTTATAAATATCTGCTCTACCAGCTTTTCTACTCTGGCAATCCGGGTCTTTGTATCCATCGTATAGGTATATGGCGATACATCTCCATTATCCATTCTCCCTGTGGCAGTTGCCAGTTTCTTTGCCTTTGTATTCAGAAGAAGCTTGGGGACGAACATTCCCGTCAGTGCAATCAAAAACGCCAGTGTCACGGTAAGAAGAATATACAGTACTTTAAGCTTCCTCTTCTTCATCATCCGCCTCCTTTGCTAACATAAACGATACACAGGTTCCCTGTCCGGCCACACTCTCATAAACAAGCTCTGTATGATGCAGCTTTGCGATTTTTACTGCCAGTGCAAGGCCAAGACCTGCGCCGTGTTCCTTCCGAGAGCGTGATTTGTCCACCATATAAAAAGCCTCAGTGATCTTTTGCAGATCTTCTTTCGGGATTCCCCGTCCGTAATCACGAATGGAAATCATATACTGTTCTTTTTCACAGCTTCCCTGTATATTTATCCGGTCCGTACCCGATTTTAAGGCATTATCCATCAGATTCAATAAAAGTGTCTTAAAGAGATCATATTCCAGACGTACCCAGGCTGATTCTGTCTGAAGCTGCACCCGAACATTTCTTTTTTCTGCTGTCGGTTGGATCGTTTCCACAGCATCTGCAATAACCTCATCAATCCTGGCTTCTTCTAGCTGAAAATTAGATTGCGACAGCGTAACAAGCTCCATCAGCTTAAAGGAAAGCGCCTCCAGACGCATGCCTTCATTCATAATGATTCCGGCCAGTTGATGTACTTCCTCCGGCGACAGAGTCTTCTGATACAACGTATCGGCATATCCTATGATTGACGTCATCGGTGTTTTCAGCTCATGGGCAAAGTTTGCTGTAAACTCCTCCTGTCTTCTGACCGCATCCTTCAGCTCTTCCATCTTGCTTTCTATCGTCTTTGCCATATAATTAAATGTTTTTGACAGATCCCCTATTTCGTCCCGGCTACTGATCTCTGCTCGTACATCATACTCTCCTTTAGCAAACCTCCGGGTTGTGCCTTGCAGTCTGTGCAATGGCTTTGTTAAGGTAAAGGTAATCACAAGCACCAAAAATGAACCGGTAGCAAGAATGCACCAGTAAAAGAATTCACAGCGCCTGCGCAGTGTATCCGCATCCTGAAACAGTTCTTTTACATTTTTCTCTGTAACCAGCACAAAGCTGTTGGTATCGAGTGTAAAACTGCTTCTAACCTGCAGATATCTGTCTTTTTCTGTTTCCCGTATCTCGTATTCCAGTATTCCCGTCACCGGTATTCTGTCCGAAGGATTGATCTTACAGGAATTATAATACACTGTCTCATCTCTCCCTGACTGGCTGTTCTGACTGGCAAAAAACAAACCACTTTGAGCACCAAGAGGCGTTTCTGCCGATTTTGCGATATTTTCCATATTGGACGTTGTGTAATCGTCCGTAATGCCAAGTAGCACTGTCTGGATCGAATATTTGGCCATCTGATGTTGGGAGAGTGCGGTATTTTCTTCCCGCTGCAATGCATGCTCCAGACTGTACGATACCGTCAGGTACTCTATGGTTGCCAAAGATACCGTCAGCACCAGCAGCATGCTTAAAAATATCTTATAGAAAAATTTCACTGATGAACCTCCAGCCGGTATCCGATGCGAAATACTGTCACAATCCGGTCATTCCAATCCAGTTTTTTACGCAGACGCTGGATATGAGAATCCAGCGTTCTGGTCTCACCACTGTATTCTTCATCCCAGACTGCTTCGTACAGTCTGGCACGGCTCAAAGCCACATTTTTGTTCCCAACCAACTCCATCAGAAGATCAAATTCTTTCACAGTCAGATTGATCTGATGCCCATCTTTAAATACCTGGCGGGATACCGGATCAAGCGTCACATCATCTATCGTAATCTTATCCTGTATCCGCTTTGTACGGCGAAGTACCGTCTCTACACGTGCCAAAAGCTCTCCAATCTGAAACGGCTTACTTAAATAATCATCCGCACCCATACGAAGTCCCCGGATGCGGTCTTTGACCTGTCCCATAGCAGAAATAATGATGACCGGTGTTCCGACAGTTACGATATATTCCAGCAGTTCGTAGCCGCTAATTTGGGGCAGCATCAAATCCAGAAGAATCAAATCATATACTTTTTCCTCAATACAGTCAGCTCCGATCTGCCCATCAAGTGCACATTCACAGTGATAGCCTTCTGCGGTCAGCGTTGACTCGATCAGACGGCTAATCTGGGTATCATCTTCTATAACCAATACAGAGATCATTTATTTTCTTTCTCCTTATCGTTTTCTTATCTTTTACATATGGTAATAATTTTATCACAAAGTTGTGTCAGACTTGTTTCCTGCTTACAACTTCCTTTATTCATTCTCTTCTCCAAAGTAAATTAGGATTTATATATTTTACCCTTTTTCTTATTTGCCATTATAAATCCAACCATAAAAATCAAATTCATAAGAAGTACAATTATGCTACCTTCAATTTTACAACTACCACCAGACAAAATTGAATTACCACTAATTACCATGTTAAATAAATGTGGATAATCTTCTGCCAAAGATACTCCTCCCAAAATAATTGCACCAAGACCATTCCATAAAAAATGAATTACAATCGGAGCAATTAAGGAATCTGTATATTCCAAAACTGCCGTCACAAAAAGACTCATTGTTATGACATTAAGCACTGGAAGAATTCCCGCCTCAAAAGCACCACCATGTGCAAATGTAAATAAGCCAGTAGATACAATAACAGCAATACCTATATTGCAGTTGCTTTTTAACATCTGATATAAATAACCACGAACCAACATTTCTTGCATAACAGTATTGAGAAAAGCCGATATCATCCACAACCATAGCATAGAGATTTGATTTCTACCATCTATATGTACAACTCCTATTATAGCTAATATTCCAACAGATACGCCTAACCAAACTGCTCCTGTTACACATCCTAATATGATATTATTAACCAGTTTTCCAGTCAAATGTAAGCGTGTCTTTCTTTTATCTATCAGCCAAAAGATAAGCGTTAGCGCAATAATAGATACAAGCGGTATTAATTCTGCCCAAAATCTCCAGATTACCGCACTAGCTGTATTCGGTATAGGTATAACTGATACACATATTGCCCAACCAACAAAAAAGATAATCGTTTTTATTGATACTGATACTAATTTCTTCATGTAATAACCTCCCTGTAAAGTCCCGATGTCTCAGTTTCAAAAACTGAAATTTGCTTAACTATTATTTAGAATAGATCATATATGTTCAACGCACAAGAAAAAAGTATGCAAGACTTTCACATCTCCACATACCCTTTTCCGCACTGTACCCTTAATAGGGTCTGCCCCCTTCAGTGAATACGATCTCAACCAAATCCAGCATTTCTTTCTCTTCGATCCAGTGAAGCTCATCTACGAATTTCTTCTTCATAAAACTTACGATCACGTAGCCACCGCCGAATGTAAATGCACTTAAATATAATGTTGAAATGAATATCTTCCATAAGACTTTTTTTCTGCTGTTCATATTCAATTTCCTTTTTCTCCTGTGATTTCAACTCTAATGTAACACATGTCATATTTATATTATACACTTTTTAAGATAATAAAAATTTTTAAATATCCACAAACAGCAATTTTGATCTTCTTTTTCATATGATATAGTTTAAACCTATACCAAACCCACAATTTTAAGTATTATGCAAAAACTATTACATCTGGCATAATAAAATCATCAACTAAGCAAAGACAAATAATCAAAAAATCGGAGGTTTTCATATGATAAAAGACACATTAACTTATGACATCGTAGGTTCTTTTTTACGGCCTGCAGAAATTAAAGAAGCACGTAAAGCTTATAAAGACGGTAAGATTTCAAAAGAAGAATTAACACAAGCCGAAGATCTTGCAATCGCATCACTGGTAGAAAAGGAAGTGGCACACGGTTTGAAATATGTAACAGACGGAGAATTCCGCCGCAGGTGGTGGCATTTGGACTGGCTCAAAGAATTTGATGGATTCGATACCATTCATTTCACAAAAGAAATCAATGGAACCAGTAATGAAATTGAGCTTGGAACCGTTACCGGTAAGTTCTTCTATGATAAGACCAAGGCACACCCGGAGCTTCGTGCGTGGGACTATCTTCATTCTCTGGCACAAAAATATGACGGTATTACGGCTAAAAAATGTATTTCCGGTCCGAATATGATCCTGATTGATCACTTCCTTCAGCTTGGTAATAAAGAGACACCTTATTACGGAATAGAGATCCATGCACTGATCGATGATATTGCAAAAGCTTATCAGGATGCAATTTTAGATTTCTATGACCATGGCTGCCGTTATCTTCAGATTGATGATACATCATGGACTTATCTCATCGATGAGAACTTCCAGAAAAAGATAACTGCTCTTGGATATACAAAAGGACAGATTCTGAACTGGTTCCAGCTTGTATCAACAAAAGCTCTAGAACACAAACCGGAAGATTTCTTTATTGCAACACATTTCTGTAAAGGAAACTTCAAGGGAAATCCACTGTTCCATGGATTTTACGATTCCGTTGCCCCGGTAATCGCTGAAATTCCGTATGACGCATTCTTCGTAGAATACGACGATGCCCGTTCCGGTTCCTTTGCTCCATGGTCTGTCCTGAAAGATAAGGATGCTATCTTTGTCGCAGGATTAATCTCTACCAAGAACCCGATTCTGGAAGATCATGATTTTCTTAAAAAACGTTACGCCGAAGCCCGCTCCGTAGTCGGAGAGCAGATCGCACTTTCTCCGCAATGTGGCTTTGCTTCCGTTGAAGAGGGCAACTGTATTGATGAAGAGACACAGTGGAAGAAGATTGATCTTCTGGTATCTTGTCAGGATTTTCTGTAAAAACGCAAATCAGTGCTTCTTTACATAGTAAGAAGGCAGCTATTCATAACTGCCTTCTATATTCCCGCATTTCATACTATTTTTCAAATGGAATACAATTCCGCATCTTTATTATCAAAATGACAATATATAGCCTTTTTACCATCAACCTCACAGTCATACAAATTATATTCAATTCCATTTTCCCTCAGGAAATTTTCAAAATCCTTAACCTTCCCGCTGTTAACGATCCCTTTGCAATACTGATTTATTCATTTTCATTTTATTCTTTCCTATAAAACAAAGGTTTGCCATAACAGAATATGCCGCATTCCCTCCACTGCTTTGCATTTTTCTATTTTACAGTGTCAAAATATCCAACAATTCCTATATATCCATCTTTCTTTAAAGGCGACCACAACGTATGCAGTTTCAGATGATACATCTGACTGTCGTTCTTCACCTTCGCTTTTATCTGCAATGTGATTTCATTATTTTGTACAGATGTCTGATTTAGCAAAAATCTAATGTGTTGAATGTCTTCCATGCTCACTTCGAACATATTGAATATATCAAATTTAGGATCATCTCTCTGACAAAATATCTGCTGCTCCTCGTTTATTATGATTAGCTGCCCTGAAATTGCATTATACTCGATAGAATTTTTGCCACTGTGCGATCTGAAAAAATCTATCTTTTCCTGCATAATTTTAACGACATTCTGCGAATAGTTTTTGTTCGGCAAAGATTTTTCACTGAGTATTTCATTCGAAAGTCTCTGCGCCTCATAATAATATTTATTACTATCCATCTCTTTGCTGAGCATTTTTGAAAACTGAAGGCTCAATTCTTCCAAACACTTGAGAAGGATCGGATTAAACTGTCCGCATTGCCCGTCCAGGATCATCTTGATTGCCGTATCATGATCAAATGCTTTCTTATAACATCTTTCACTGGTAAGAGCATCATAAACATCCACAATAGACACCACCTGTGCAGAGATTGGTATTTCTTCTCCTTTCAGGCCATCCGGATACCCATTTCCATCCCATCTTTCATGATGCCATCTGCAGATTTCCCATGCGGTATGCACCAGTGGATGATTTTGCAAAAAATGCATGTCCCGGATCATGGATGCTCCAATCTCACTATGGATTTTCATAATTTTAAATTCTTCATCGGTCAGTCTTCCGGGTTTATTCAGTATTTCTTCCGGAATGCGTATTTTACCAATATCATGAAGCGAAGATGCAGTTGTAATTATAGCAATATCAGTCTCCGTCAGATGATATGCATCCGTTGTTTTTACCAGTTGCCTCAGCATCATTTCCGTCGCAGTCCGGATATGTAAAATATGTTCGCTGCTCTCACTGTTGCGTGATCCTAATACATTGCTCAGAATCCTGATCATAATATTATTATTTTCTTCTTTTTCATAAACCTGATCAACGACCACATTGATCAGGCGCTTTTGATTTGCATATAGCCCCAAAGTATTTTGAACTCTCTTTTTTACGATAACAGAGTCAAATGGCCGTGTAATATAATCTGTGATTCCCATCTCATATGCTTTACGCATAGTCTCAACAGATTCTTCCGAAGATATCATAATTACAGGAGTTTCTTCAATGCATTGGCTTAGTTTCATCCATTTCAGGACTTCAAATCCATCCATCTGTGGCATGTTGATGTCTAAAAGCATCAGATCGATTCCCGGATTCTCTTCCATAATCTGGACTGCTTGATTTCCATTTTCAGCTTCCAGATAATCATAGGTTTCTCCAAGAAATTCTTTCAATATATCCCTGTTGAACTTTGCATCATCGACAATCAGTATTTTTTGTCTTTTATTCATATTTTCTGTTTCCTTTATATTTCTTGCATAACTGTTTATTTTTATACATATAAGCATCTGCATCATCCAATAACATCTGCATTGTACACGACATATCATCGGAGGATAATGCCCATCCGCATGCATAGTCGATTGGTATTTGATTTTCATAACTATTTAATCTATCTTTTTCTCTGTACAAGGATTTCAATATTTCCTTAATTTCCGCCTATATTAGGAACAAATACTTTTAATAGTCTTTTTCATCTTTTCAATATCCAAAGGTTTCGCCAAATGAGCGTTCATACCCACGGCAATGCACTTTTCAGCATCTTCCTGGAATGCATTTGCTGTCATAGCTATAATCGGTACTGTTTTTGCATCTGAACGTTCTAATTCCCTGATTTTTCTCGTAGCTGTATATCCATCCATAACAGGCATCATCAGATCCATCAAAATTACATCAAATGTTCCTGCCGGTTTCTCTTTAAATAGTTCCAGTGCCTGCTGTCCATTCTCCGCTCTGGTAATTAACGCTCCGACATCTTCGAGAACTGTCTTTGCTATTTCCGCATTCAGCTCATTATCTTCTACAAGGAGAATTCTTTTCCCTTTTATTGTATGAATTGCAGATGACTCTATGGTATCCTCACTTCCATATACCTCTTCTTTCAATGCTATGTCAAAAGAAAGATCTATCGTAAATTTTGTTCCAATACCCTGTCTGCTTTCTACCTGAATACTTCCACCCATCAGCTCTATCATAGATTTGATAATAGGAAGTCCCAACCCGGTTCCCGGCACTTTGTTTTCTGTGGTACTATGTTCTCTGGAAAATTCTTCATAGATATGTGGAAGATATTCTTCACTCATACCAATGCCCGTATCTTCACATGAAAAAATATAGCGTATCTTTGAAGGATTCTCTGATACCGCCTCATGTACTTCTACATAGATTGAATGTCCCTCCGGGGTATACTTTATAGCATTACTGATAATATTCAGCATGATTTCCTGTAACTTTGTCTGATCACAGACAACATAATGATGTCTTACATCTAAAACAGCATGATACTGCAGGTTCTTCTTTCTGACATCCTCTTCAAACACTGTATTTACTCTGTGAAATAATGCATCCATATCTTCAGCTTTTAACTGCAATACCGCAGTACCACTTTCAATCCGGGCCATCTCCAGAACCTGATTGATGATTCTCAGCAAAAGATTACCGGAAGACTGTATCTTTTCCAGATATTCTTTTGCCTTTCTTTCATTTTGCAGATTCTTCTCCAACAAACCGGAAAAACCTACAATTGCATTCATCGGAGTCCGGATATCATGACTCATGTTAAATAAAAATCTTGTTTTTGCCTCATTGGCATTTTTCGCCTGCTCAGCAGATTTTTCCAGTTCTGCTTCATATTGTCTTTCCCTGTGTTTTTTACTGGATATTAAATAAAATACTGTAGCAATCAATAATGAGAATATACAAGAAATGACAATACACATAATCTGGTAAAAACGTGGAATCCATCCCCTTGAAGGTATAATGTCAAAATACCATGTGTTATTTGGCACTGTACATTCTACTGTCAGAATATTATCCGACATATTATCCTGGCTCTCTGCTAAAATAATCTTGTCGCTGCTTCTGTCATATGTCCAAATTCTGTAACAGAAATCTGCATCGCTTAAATAATCAAGATTTATCTCTCTAATGAAACGATCCCAGTCAATCACCAGAATCACAAAGCCCCAGAACTCACCCTGTTCTGAATTATTGTCCTGATAAACCGGATTAAAAAGCAATGCTCCTGTTCCCCCCTGCTTTAACTGGTATGGTCCTCCAAGCGTATATTTCCCGCTATCCCTTGCCAGAATTGCATCCTTTTTCCGTTCATGTTCCTGCAGCATATCCAGTCCAAAAGCCCCCTCATTTCCCTCTTTCGGATAAATGTCTGTAACAATCCCTTCAGGTGCCAGTTCAAATGCCTTTATCACTCCATCTTCATTAGGAATCTTTTCTGCCAGTTCAGAAAATGTATTCTCATCCAGATTCTCTCCTGCACTGATATAATTTCCCAAAAGAGCAGAGAGCATGCTATACTGATCCAGTCTTGCCCTGACTCTTTTCTCAGTAATCTGCGCCATATATTTTCCGGTTGTCTTTTCATCCTTTTCCAAATTATGAAGCAGAAAAGCGCCAACAATCAATGCTGTCAGAAAAGCAATCAATCCAACAATATAGCAGTGTACTCTTATTTTTTTATATAGTTCGCTGTCCTTTTTCATTCTGCTATCCCTCTGTTATTCTCTTCTCGGTCACTGACATATCTGCTTCCCAGCACAGAATTTTCGGATTGTATCCATCAGTTCCTGTACATTTAAAGGTTTTGACAGGTGCGCATCCATCCCTGCCTCCATCGTCTTTCTTTTATCTTCAGCAAAAGCATTGGCTGTTATGGCAATGATTGGAATCATTTCTGCATCTTTCTTTCCACTGCCACGAATCGCCCTGGCTGCCTGATATCCGTCCATCACAGGCATCATGATATCCATTAGAACCGCATCGTAATATCCTTCCGGCATTTTTAGGAAACATTCCACTGCCTGCTGTCCATCTTCCGCCTCTGTGACGGAAATTCCCTCATCTTTCAGAAGGAATGCCGCAATTTCCCTGTTGAGCTCGTTATCCTCTGCCAATAGAATACGGCACCCGGACAGATTTTCCTTTGGTAATTCAGACATTTCCTGTACAACTGCAGGTTCTTCTGCTATTTCAAAAGGTATGACCACATGTATGGTAGTGCCCTGATTTTCCACACTGTCAATCTGAATGGTTCCGCCCATGCGATCAAGCAGTTCCTTTACAATCGCCATACCCAGCCCGGTACCTTTATACTGCGATCTTGCTCCCTGATCAGCCTGAACAAATGGATGAAATATATTCTTCAGGAAATCCTCTGACATTCCGATTCCCGTATCTTTTATAGTCACATCTACCAGCACTCTTTCATCGGATTCCTTCTCTTCTTTCAAGCAACAATCCACAGTTCCATTTTTATGGTTGTATTTAATACTGTTTGTGATCAAATTTAAAAATATCTGCTTTACATGCAGGGAACTTCCGATAAGATTCGGATATGGAATCGAATAAGGATCATCCATAAAATGAATCGTAATACACTCTTCATCTGCCCTCATCTGTGCAATGGTTTCCACCTCACGAAGCAGATCCGGCAGATAAAAATCTTCTTTAGCCAGTTTTGCCTCTTCATTTTCCAGTTTACTCAGTTCCAGCGTGTCATTAATCAGCGACAACAGATGGTCTGCCGCTACTCTTGCTTTAAGGCGGCTGGAATCCACCAATGTTCTGTCCTCCGGGTGCTTCATGCAGATATCCATAAGTCCGATAATTCCATTCAATGGTGTACGCATATCATGGGACATCCTGGAAAGAAAATCCGATTTACTCTGGTTTGCTTTTTTCTCGCTCTCCAGGGCAATGGTTTTTTCCACCAGTTCATTTTTATCCAGAATCAGATTCCAGTGTTCGATTACTCCATTCGGTTTGCAAATTTTGTGTCCCCTGTCCTCAATATATTTCCAGGATCCATTTTTGCATTTCATTCGATATGTGATTTCATAATGATCCGCTTTACTATACTGCTCCAACGCCTGTGCAATTCCCTGTTCCAGATCGTCCGGATGCGCCAGGTCAACAATCGTCCCTCCAGAAGCTTCCATCAATTTCTCCGGAGTATCATATCCCAGCATCTGTGCAAAATGCTCTGAAACATACTTAAAAGAATATTCCGGATCATCATTGCTGATTTTCACACCACCCGGCAGTGCAGATGTGATCATGTCCAGCTGATGCTTAAGTTCCTGGTTTACTTTTTGCAAAGAATCTTTATAAAAACGCTCTTTCTGTACGATCTCATCTATACTTCGGAAACCAAGGAACGCAAAATGGCTGCCTTCCTCGTACTCTTTTACAATATGTGCCTGAAAGCAGGACAAACCTGCTGCATTTGGTGACGTCTCAAAAGAAAAATGATATTCGTCTTCTGTTTCAAAATGCTTTTTAATCATATTACGGTCCAGTTCCCGACGCATTACGTCACGAAATTCCGGAAGTGCAAATGCAAAAGCATAGGCATCCACATAATCTGAAAATGCTTTGAACTCTTCATGTTTCTGGGCATGATTTGTCTCCTGATTAAATACAAACTCATACTCATCCGTATCCAGATTCAAAACAAAAGCTGTCGTATAATCACGGCTCAGCCCTGACAAAATCCTGTTCTTTTTTATCAGTTCCTGCTTATAAGTAATTTCAACCTGTTTTTCTTTATCAATCTGCCGGACAACATACAGAACATTTGTAACCTTACCAGATGGGTTCCGTTTTTTTACAATAAATCTTGCCAGATGCCAGGATCCACTTTGTGCCCGGTATTCAACCGCAATACTTTCCGTGTCTTTCAGCCTGTCAGCCAGAGTCGATGTATCAAGGAACTTTTTCATCATTTCCTGATGCTCCCCATCAACAATTGTATTGATAGCATGCTGGAAATCTTCTTCCGTTTTTCCATGCTTGCCTGTAAGTTTATGCATCTCGTTGCCGGCAGATATTTCTTCATAAGTTCCTGTTTCCAGATTCATTCGGTAGATCAGCCAGTATAATTTACTGATGGAATCAATGATTTCTCCATTCAGATTTGCAGTTTCCAGTGCATCCTCAAGTGCCTTCATCATTCTCAGGTTTTCACGGACACTTCCCATATGGCACCCCACATCAGATAACAGATTCATGGACACCATATTCTGATTCAGATCCGGGTTATCCAATCCAATGAAGCCTATAAATTTATGATTTGTATAAATCGGCACAGCAATCAGAGCATGAATATTCTGAGGCTTTAAAATTTCATATTCCTGTGGGGTTTCTTCTGCTATTTCTTCCAGGTCATAAATGATGATATTTTTCTTCTGGATAAATGTTTCCACCCAGTTCTGCATCAGGCAGACGGGAACTGTCTGCAGATTCTGTATCTGCGGTTCGATTCCCGAGGCACACCATTCAAATGTATTTTTAAAACTTTCTTTTTTTTCTGAACTCCATTCAAAAATATACGCTCTGTCTGCTGCTGTGTATTTTCCAACGCTCTTCAGTATAGATGGCGTAATGTCATCCAGTTGTTTTTCATTCTCTGCCTGACTCATGGAAGAAATCTTATGAAGGATTTCATCCATATAATACAATTTACTTTTTTTATCATCTCTGTATTCTTCCATATCACTTTTCCCCAGTTTATAATTATTAGCCGCCTGTCTTCTTGCTACTTACGTATGCTCCAATTGGGAAACAACAACTTCTATACACCAAACACCTGGTCAAAAACAGCAAGTATTGTATTTATATCAATTGGTTTTGCAATATGAGCATTCATACCTGCTTTAAATGCCTTCTTTTTATCTTCTTCGAATGCGTTTGCGGTCATGGCAACGATTGGAATATTTGCTTTCCTGTTATTCCTCAGAAGGCGTCCCAAAACAGCCTCATAGTTTCCTCCGATAGCTTTATAGCACTCCTGCATTGTCATCTTTTAGCCCTCCTGTCAATTGTATTCCACTAATTCATGAACCTCTGCTAATCATTATGAACATACCTTAAAATCGTTTTTATAACTT
>ENA-UPXC01004004-UPXC01004004.1-human-gut-metagenome-genome-assembly--contig:-NODE-4004-length-14144-cov-4.097533_pt1 | contig 14144 bp, 10 predicted proteins | sample MGYA00250047_ERZ773371 | MGnify/ENA primary metagenome ERZ773371 (study PRJEB29103, sample SAMN06111975) | human gut metagenome | biome: human gut; feature: ankylosing spondylitis patient; material... | reverse complement strand
ACAAAATTATAATGAAATACGTATTTTTTTATAATATTTCTGTATACCTTAACTTATATATATTTTATATTTGTTGCAAACATATATAGAGCAGACAAAAATATAATATAAAAATGGTTGCTGCACAGATATACAACAACCATTTTTATATTATAAAGTAATCTTTTTGATTAATTTGACAAACTAATACACAATTTAAAACTAATTAATGCAATACATGTGCTAACAGCGCATAGCACCATGCCTGATATTCGCATAAAATTAACCTGTCATTTCGCTTTTATGCTGACATTATATGATATCTTCGACTATTAATTTGGGAACAAGTCTGTTTTCTTTTAATACATCCTCTACTGAATATCTGTCAAGAAACTCTTTTTTTATTCCATAGTTATATACCTTAACATCACTATTTCCATAATATGAAGCAATCTTTTCTCCAAATCCGCCATCTGATATTCCATCTTCCAGAGTTACAACTATATTATGTTCTTTCTTAAGTTCTTCAAGAAGTTCTGTATCAAGCCCTGTTATATATCTCGGATTGATAAGTGTTGGCTGTACGCCTGTCTTTTCGTCTATAAGTCCGGCTGTTTTTTCACCCATCTGATAAAAATCTCCAAGTGCAATAATGGCTATTTTCCTGCCCTGCTTTGTAATCTTATATTTATTAAGGTTACTATAATCCGTATCCATATCACTGTCTGTATGAATTACACCATTACAAGGTATTCTTATTGCTACAGGATATCTGTCCTGCTCTATACTCCAGTCAAGCATTGCAAAATATTCTTCACAATTAGTTGGAGCTAAATATACCAGATTAGGAATATTAGACATCATAGCAATATCATATATTCCAAGATGTGTTATATCATTCATTCCATATACAGATGCAGTATTGACAAGCAGCGTCGCAGGGTTGCTATTGATACAAAGATCCTGTGATATCTGGTCATAGGTTCTTTGGAAGAAGCTTGAATGTGTTGCAAATACAGGTTTACATCCATTCTTTGCAAGTCCCGATGCCATAGCTACGGCATGTTCTTCTGCAATACCCACATCAATAAATTGTCTTCCTGCCTCATCTCTTTTATCTTTGGTAAATCCTATACTGGTTGGAACTGCTGCTGTAATTGTAACAACCGAACAGTCTTTCTTCATCTTCTCCATCATATAATCACATGTAAGCGAAGCGTAGCTTTCACCGTCAGATGATACCTTACATTTGCCCGTTTCTTTATCAAACGGCATGCACCAATGCCAGTTTTCTTTATTCTCCTCGGCTATCTTATAACCTTTACCCTTAAGTGTATTCATATGCACAACAATAGGATGGTCAATGTCCTTAACCCTTTCAAATGTTGAAATCAATGACTCAATATCATTGCCATCTGTGATGTAAGTATAGTCTAACCCCATAGCTTTAAAAAGATTACATTCACATGTTCCATCAGAATCTCTTAACTGCTTAAGATTCTTATACATTCCACCATGGTTTTCAGCGATAGACATATCATTATCGTTAAAAAGAATAATAAAGTTGCTGTCCATCTCGCCTGCAAAATCAAGTCCTTCGAGAGCTTCACCTCCACTAAGTGAACCGTCACCTATTATTGCAATGACATTACCATCCTCACCCTTAAAATCCCTTGCCTTGGCAAGACCGGCAGCAAGACTTATAGATGTTGAAGTATGACCTACGTTAAAGAAGTCATGCTCACTTTCTTCAGGATTCGTATACCCTGATATATCTGAAAAATGTTCATCATTAACAAATGCATCCTTTCTTCCTGTAAGCATCTTATGACAATAACTCTGATGAGATACATCAAATACGAACTTATCCTTAGGTGAATCAAATACATAATGGAGTGCAATAGTTGCCTCTACCATACCAAAATTAGGTCCAAAATGTCCTCCACGCTTACTTAATCTGTTCATAAGTGCAGCTCTTAATTCCCCTGCAAGTTCTTTTAATTCTGTCATATTCATCTGCTTAACATCCGCTGGTGAGTTAATTTTTTCCAAGTACATTCAATTCCTCATTTCTACACATGCTTATTTTTTATTACTATTCCTTAAGATATCCGCTCTATAATCTATAATAAATGTGATATCTTAATTAACACCTGTTATCTGTTAAGTGTTATAAGGTAACCTACAGCTCATGTGTAAGTTACAGATTACCCTTAAAGCCGTTAATTTCATACACCTGATACAGTATGATTATCTGATAATAATTATTAACAGTCTGTTTTAAGCATATGTTACAACTTAAAGCCGCCTTTAAGTCAATATATTTATGATACTTTATATTTTTTTAATTTTTATTGTTCATTTTATCTGTTAAAATCAAGACTTACCCTGCCATTAGATGTCACCGCCTTAAGCTTATATTTTCCACCATTGGTTGTATAATATCCACCGGTTTTTTTATCACCATTTATATATATGCCTCCATTGGAAACATGTGATTCAATACTATAGTCACTCTCAGGATTAATAAGCTCCAGTTCTATCCTGCCATTGTCTGTTTTACAGTCTATGTCTGCATCAATTTCAGCATTCACATTAATTTTGCCATTATCTGTATTTACTGCAAAACTTTTCTTAAATATACCATTACAATCAATTTTACCATTAGATGACCTTATGTCTGTGGACTCCTTAACACAAATCTGCCCATCTATCTGTATTTTTCCATTTGAGGTTTTATATCTTAGAATATCAGTAGTACATACTGAATTAAAATCAATACTGCCATTGGAAGCCTCAACGTTTATCTTATCCAATTCTGAATTATCAGGAATCTTTACTATTATTGTATCCTTACTTTCTCCTGTTATCCATTTTAAGATATCTGAAAATGGAAAAAAAGCTATTATACTTCTATTGGACTTACCTGTAACATTTAACTTATTCCCTGTTATATTTATCCCCGGCTGGTTATTATAATTAAATCCATGTGTTTCCACTTCAAATCTGTCACTTTCAGACCTTGCAAATTCTATTTCTGCCGAGTCCACCTCTATATTAATATCCTTTATATCTGTATCAGACACGGTCTTTTGCTGTTTTTGTCCGTCACTTTCCGTATGAAAAACACCATTATAATATGATGTTCCTACATCTGCGCCTGCAAAATAGCCACACCCCATAAATATTATTCCAACCGTTATTAATATTCCTGATATAATTAATGAATTTTTTGCCAGCCTTTTCATATATTCTGCTTCCCCCTTCTTTTTGTAAATATTCCCTTTATCTTAGAAATAATAAATGTTATAAATCTAACAAGCAATACTACAATTGCCACTTCTGCTATTGTCATAAGAACTCCTATACCTGTTACTAGCAATCCACATCCTGACAGATACAACCCTGTTGCAAAATCAACAGCGGCTACAGCATATATTCCCATTCCGACAACAAATATACCGCTGCCAGCGACAGCTATTGCCGCAATCCCAAATCCAAATACTATAGAAATTGCTGCAATTACCAATGAAAATACAACTGCGGCCAGTGCTATCAGAAGCGATCCCCATATAGGCGATGTGAGTACAGCTATAATAATAATTGCAATTGTTGCTCCCGATGTTCGTTTAGGTGCTGCTGCCCCTGTATTCTGATAATTTCTTTGTGCATTATATCCGGTATTCCCGAAATTTCCTTGTGCATTATTATATCCGGTATTCCCATAGCCTCCATGTGCATTGTTATATCCGGTGTTCCCATAGCTTCCCTGTGCATTGTTATATCCGGTATTCCCATAGCCTCCCTGTGCATTGTTATATCCGGTATTTCCATATCTTCCTTGAGCGTTATATCCAGTATTCCCGTAATCTCCCTGTGCAGTATTATATCCGGTGTTCCCATAGCTTCCCTGTGCATTGTTATATCCGGTATTCCCATAGCTTCTCTGTGTATTATTATATGAAGTATGATTATACGCTCTTCTATGGTTATTATAAAAGCTGCTCTGGTATAATATCACTTCATTTTTACTGTTATTATCCTGTTCATCAATATACTCATTCATTTTTCTGTAATCATCATTGATTGTCTGTGCAAGCTTATCCGGTGTACCAAGCTCACTTATTATATCAGCTTCACTATCCATCCCTGCATCTGTAATATATTCAAAATAATATTCAATAACATCTTCTGCTTCATCATCCGGCATATTATTAAGATATCCTCTAAGCTGTCTTAAATATTCATCCCTGTTCATTTCCTTCTCCTCCCATCAGAATCTTTTCAACCTTACTTTTATACTCATCCCATTCTTTTCTATAATCCTCAAGCTGCTCACGCCCCTTATCCGTTATCGTATAATATCTTCTGTTTCTGCCATCAAACGGCTGATCATATGTAGTAAGATACTCTCCCTTCTGAAGCCTTCTAAGTACAGGATAAAGAGTTGACTCTGATACACTCATAACTTCCCTGACATTCTGCGTAAGAACATATCCATATGTATCCTCTTTTTCAAGAACTGACAATACGCACGCATCCAATAAAGCAGCTCCAAGTTGAAATGCCATATAACCCGCTCCTTTCGTCCACATTCATATTATATTTAAACTATGTCATATAATTATACTGACATATAAAATTAATATATAACTAAAGTTAATGTATAACCAAAGTTTATATATCTAAAGTTTATATATATCTAAAATTAATAATACATATGTGTACTATTTTTACTAATTTATATGTAATATTATACGCCATATAATATATGATAGTTCATAATATATTATATGGCATATAATATGTCAAGTTTTTAATTAAAAAGGCATAAAAAAACTGTTACAATAAGAATTTATACTTATTGTAACAGCCTTTCCCATTTTTAAAATGTCAGTATATATTTTATAATTCATATATGAAAATACCTGAATAATAAATATATTACACTCTGATAAAATATTCTATTTTACATTAAATGCTAAAACTCCCGGATATACAGCGGCCGCTCCAAGCTCTTCCTCTATTCTTAAAAGCTGGTTATACTTAGCAACTCTCTCCGTTCTGCTAGGTGCACCTGTCTTTATCTGACATGTGTTAAGTGCTACGGCAAGGTCAGCTATAGTTGTATCCTCTGTTTCTCCTGAACGGTGGCTTGATATAGCTGTATACCCTGCCTTGTGAGCCATCTTTATTGCTTCAAGTGTTTCTGATACAGAGCCTATCTGATTAAGCTTGATAAGAATTGCATTGCCGGCTCCCATCTTAATTCCTTTAGAAAGTCTTTCTGTATTAGTAACAAACAAGTCATCTCCTACCAGCTGGACTTTATCCCCTAGTCTTTCTGTCAGGGTCTTCCAGCCATCCCAGTCCTCTTCATCCAGACCATCTTCAATAGAGATTATAGGATATTTTTCACATAGTGAAACCCAGTGTTCAACAAGCTCTCTGGCACTAAACTCAGTCCCCGCTTTAGGCAGTTTATAATATCCTTTTCCTTTCTCTGACTTCCATTCAGAAGATGCTGCATCCATAGCAATCATAAAATCAGTATCTTTTCCATATTCTACACCTGCCCTGTAGCCTGCCCTCTTTATAGCCTCAAGTATTGTCTCAATAGCTTCTTCATCAGATTTAAGTGTCGGTGCAAATCCACCTTCGTCACCTACACTCGTTGCAAGTCCTCTTTCCTTAAGTATTGCTGCCAGTGCGTGAAATACTTCTGAACACCATCTTAATGCTTCTTTAAATGAAACAGCACCGACAGGCATAATCATAAACTCCTGAACATCAAGTCCGCTTGATAATGCATGACAACCGCCGTTAATAATATTCATCATTGGAACTGGAAGCCTGTTGCCGGATATGCCGCCTAAAAATCTATAAAGAGGTATATCAAGTGATATTGCCGCAGCCCTGCAGCATGCAATAGATACAGCAAGAATAGCATTAGCACCAAGCTGTGACTTATCCTTAGTTCCGTCTGCCTTAATCATAGCTGTATCTATCGCATATATATCAGAAACATCCATTCCTGTAAGTGTATCATTGATAACCGTATTAATATTATCAACAGCCTTTGTAACACCCTTGCCAAGATAACGTGACTTATCACCATCCCTTAATTCCAGTGCCTCAAATTCTCCCGTAGATGCTCCACTAGGTGCCATACCTCTTCCAATTGTACCATCTGCAAGCATAACTTCTGCCTCCACTGTCGGATTTCCTCTTGAATCAAGAATTTCTCTTCCTATAACCTTTTCAATCTCTAAATAACTCATAAAAGAATAAACTCCTTTCAAAAAACGGACAGCTCCTATATAGATTCAGCAGTTCTATATACAGAGCTGTCATAAAATGATTTACACGTAAGTTAGATATATCTAGCTATAGTTAGATTATACTTATTTAATGTAAAAAAATCAATCCCCTGTTATGATACAATTTCTCACATTCCCATAACCGGCTTTTTTCCAATTATCTTCCGCCACAAACAAACCAACTATAATAATAATAACAAACACAATAAAAGCAATGTCAATAACATCAAAAATATGAATAACATCTACAGCATGTATAACATCTACAGCATGAATAACATCTACAACACCAATAATAACAATAATGATAACAGCATAGGCGGCATGTATTTCTGACGTATAAATTTATTATTGCCGAATTTCATTAAAATATTCATTCTTAAAAAAGCATATAAATAATCACATTATAATCATATCAAACATTATAATCATACCAAGGTCTTTTTACAACAGTAGACGATACAACGGTATAAAAAAACAGGATATAGAATCAACCGGTATACAATACCAATTAATGTCCATATCCTGCATATGTATCCGATATACATTCAACTTAATTAATAATTATTTACGAATCTTAAATTCTCCTATAAGTCCATCAAGTGAGGTAGCTGATGCTGTTAATTCCTCACTCATTGCAGATGTCTGCTGTGCTGCTGCTGAGTTAGTCTGAATTACGTCATTAATTTCTTCAACACGGCTCTCTATTTCCTTTACAGAAATCTCCTGCTTATCAGAAGCGGTTCTTATCTTTGCAACCTCACTTAATATCTCATCAAGGTCACCAATTACCAGCTTCATGGCATCCTTTGTCTCTGCTGTGATACGATTACCGGTATCAACTTCTGCAAGTGATTCGTCAATAAGCTTCTTCGACTCAACTGCTGAGTTAGCACTCTGTTCTGCAAGCTGTCTTATCTGGTCAGCAACAACTGCAAATCCTCTTCCTGATTCACCGGCTCTGGCAGCCTCTATTGAAGCATTTAAGGATAACAGATTAGTCTGTGCAGCAATATTCTCAATATCTGCAATAATCTTTTCAATATTTCTTGTAGTTTCATCAATTGTCTTCATCGCATCAACAAGCTCATTCATCTTATCTTCGCTGTGAGCTGCCTCTTCTCCTACAAGCTTTGCCTTATCATGTACAATATCTGTTGATTTCGTATTTTCAACAACCTGTTCAGTAACCTTTTCAACTGTGTCAGCAAGCTTTTGTACGCTTGCCGCCTGATTAGTTGCTCCCTCTGCTATGTCCTGGGCACTCTCTGCCATTTGACTGCTGCCTACTGATACTCTTTCTGATGTTTCCATAATAGAACCCATTGTATTACTTACTTTATCTGCCATTCCATTAAGTCCATCAAGTACTTCCTTTAATTCACCGGCATACACGTCTGAATGGCTGCTGTATGCTGCAAAATTACCCTTTGAAAATTCCCCAACTATCTGTGAAAGGTCTGATACCATATGCTTTAATGTGCCAGCAGCATGCTCAAAGCTTTTTGAGATGGCACCGAACTCATCCTCTGATTCATATGGTGTCCCTATATCAAAATCACCCTTTTCAAACTTAGCCGCCGCTTCAACCAGACCGTTAACCGGTTCAACAAGCCTTATACCAAACTTCTTAATCACTGTATAATTATATACTATACCAATAATCGTAATTACAACTACAATAACAGCACCTATATATTGATGTTTCATAAATGCAATGACCAGTGCCGCAATTGCTAATACCAGATACCAGATATTAACATGGTAAAATACATTTTTTAATTTTTCTTTTACTGGTTTGTTCTTAAAACTGTCTGAACTATTCATAACATTTCGTCCTTTCTGTCTAATGTATATTATCTTAATAATATTCATTTTATTGTCAGTATAACTCTTAAAATTCTATATTTCAACAATATTTCTCAAAAAAACAAAATACACATGTGGAAAAGCTGCTTTCAATGCTTTAATATAAATATTTTTCTTTTTCCTGTAGCTTATTATTCCAAAACCTTACTTTATTCTGATATTTCTATAGTAAATGATATGGTTCCCTCATTGCCAGCAGCATCCTTTATTATAAGCGCTGCCTCTCCCTGTACACCTGTTGTCTTTACATAAGTTCCTGCATAACCTCCACGGAATGTAATTATCTCAGGTCCGATTATCTGAATGCTTCCCTGTGACTTAAGGATTATAGGTTCATTATAATAACTTAACAGATTACCATTCTGATCCTGTGCTTTAATTCTTACTAAAGCAACATCATATGTTGTACTTTCTTTAAGCTGCGTATGGTCTGCAACAGCGTTAATATATGTTGCTGTTACCGGTTCTTTTACAACAGTCTTTACTACATTTCCATTCTTTATTGCCTCAAATCTGTATCTTGTCGCCTTATTTCCCCAGTTACCTATATATTTTTCATATAATGCATAGGCATCCTGAAACTTAATATGATAAAGTGTCATAAGTTTTGCCGCTCTCATCTTGATATCTACCGGCAGATGATTAACTCCATATTTTGAAACAGCCATAAGAATCTTCTTTATATTCTCTGCCTTTCCATGCGACATCTCTTCCTGCTTTTCAAGTGTATCTCCTATAAGGTCATCAACCTCAACCGGTGGAAATGCAAGTCCCTGATATTCCGTCTTTTTTCTTATAATATTCTTACCGCATGGATATTCTTTAATAAACTCACTATTCTTATACAGCTTGACACTGTCTGCATTACTAAATAAATATATACTCCCCGGTATGCCGGACTGATGTTCTCCTATATCCATGGACGATGATATTTCTAAAACATCATCACTTCCATTACATGCATATACATATGATGCAAGCTTAGGATTACGGAACATATCAAGAACCCCATGATAACATATACCATCACCACTTCCAAAGTCCTGATGTGTATTATAATCTGCCATACACCATGCAAATCCGCCAGCTATATTATCTTCCCTATAATAGGCATCCATAACCTTAGCATGTCTTAGTGCATGTTCAAGCCTGTGTTCTTCGCAGTCAAATGTCTTAGACGGATACATGTGTCCATTATATTCTGAAATAATATATGCCTTATTTTCATCGGATGTGACATTCTTTTTCTTCTCTATGCAATCAGAATATCCATCATATAAAAAATCGTTATATGTATATACATCCTCCAAAAGATTACTCTTCTTAAAATTACGCACACCTGCAGTAAAACGCGTCTTATCCAGTTCATGTGCTATATTATTAGTCATTGTATACAATTCATCATCATCACATGATTCATTAACACGTACTCCCCATAAAATTACAGACGGATGGTTTCTGTTTTGTAATACCATCTCTTCTGTATCCTGACACAATACCTTCTTCCACTCTTCATCACCAATATGCTGCCAGCCCGGTATTTCTGTAAATACAAGAAGCCCCAGTTCATCACATCTGTCAAGGAAATGCTTTGACTGTGGATAATGTGATGTCCTTACGGCATTCATACCAAGTTCATTTTTGATAATATCCGCATCAAGCCTTTGCATGCTTTCAGGCATGGCATAACCTGTGTATGCATAGCTTTGATGTCTGTTGATACCACGAAGCTTGACCTTCTCATTATTAAGATAAAATCCATCCGCCTTAAACTGTGTACCTCTTATTCCAAATCTTGCACTCTTTTCATCATATACTGTATCAAAATCATGTCTTTTTAACTGTATCTTTAATATATACAGCTTAGGATTATCAATACTCCATTTTTCAAGCTTTTCTGAATTGATAGTACCCTTTATTATATGTCTTTTAACCTCATCAATCGCACCTGAGAACTGTCTGCCGTTAAGTTTATTTCTAAGTGACTGCATTGGCTGTGACTCTGTCTGTCCAAATCGTAATTCCCTTGATATCTCACAATTATCAAGCTCCTGTAATACATTTCCATCCTTATCGCATAACTCAAGTGCAGCATAATAGCCTTTCTGGTCTCTTATATCTACCTTATCAGCTATTGTAAGCTCATAATTTAATATAGCTTTATCCTGAATATCTGTAACACTTTCTGCCTGTGAATTATTATTTATTATACTTTTAGCTGACGGATTAACATTTGTCTCCTCTCCATCATGCACTGCTGGCTTATCTGTTATTTTTTCCTGATATACATATATATCATCAATATATATAGGATTCTTAATATCAATAAAGACTTCCCTGTATAATCCGCTATATGTCATATAATCAATAACATTGCCAAATGGAGGCTGGTTAAGGCTCTCCCTGCTGTCCAGCTTAACTGTTATCACATTAGGTCTGTCAAATACGACAAGCGATGATATATCTATTGTAAATGCTGTATAACCACACTTATGTATTGCTGCCTGTTTTTCATTGATATATACTGCTGCCTCATGTGCAGCGCCCTCAAATGTTATAAGAACAGTCTTTCCAATATTATCCTTTCCCAATGTAAATTCATTTCTGTAGCAGCTAATCATCTCACAGGCTTTTGGATTGTTATAATTATAAGATAACTGTCTTCCTGTATGTGGAAGTCTTACCACCTGCATATTGCTGTCATCATAGTTATACTGTATCATCTCACGACTGAAATTCTCTGAAAATTTCCAATTATCATTAAGATTCATTCTGCCATCAATCATACTTTTATATTCTCCGTTTCTATTAAAATATAAATCTAATCCAATTAATTCGATAAAATTAGCAATTTATATTTATTATAACCAGCATTGCAATAAAAGTCCATTAATACATCCTAATTATCACTTCCTATATATGAAACAATATATTTTTTTTCAAGGCGTTTCTGAATTGGTGCATACAACTTTATAAATCTGTCCCGCTTCTGATTAACCGTAAAATGTTTAAACTCATCTATCATAACCATAATGTTATCTGATATCTGTGAATACTGCTTCAAAAAAAAAGCATTACACTCCGGCTCATTAATTATTATTTTTTTCAAATCATTATTAGAAATACATGCCATAACTGTATCTTCAATAGCCTCTATATATATATTAGCAGAATAACCCTTAAGAAAATTATAAATGCAGCACCATCTGCCTTCATAGTAAAAGTCTGTTGTATATTCTGTATTATTCTCAAGTACACGAACAGCTCTTGCAATTCCTTCAATCGTAAAATATACATATTGAGTGTGCTCTTGTACTTCCAATATACATTCACCTTTTTTAAAAGTCTTTATCTTAAAATTATTCATAATAGAAGTAATGGTTCTATCTTCAAAACCTTCCTCTTTAAAATATTCCGTAAGTTTCATTAACTTATCCATCGCAATCCCCTTTTCTTAGCAGACAACAGCCGCCAGAGTCCGTGCCTGCACGAAAATCTGGCGGCTGCTACTATAATCTGAGAACTCCATCAAGTTTATCATTGATGGTTCAAATTAAAATATATAAGATTAACGTATTAAAATAATAATATTATCCCAGCATTAACTTTATTATATTAATATTTAATGTGTTTTATATATATTTTATTAACCTATCTAATATAATAACTATAGTATAGGCTATCACCATTGTCAACCTTTTACAGACCATTTGATAACAATTATGCAAACTTTTCATCGACAAATTACGACATTTTTATTATTGTACATCTCAGATGATTGTGCTAAAATCTATCACGATACAAATTTTTTAACGTGTAATGGAGATTAATGTGAAAGAATAATGCTGATGCTATTTTTTCTTCATCTCTTCACAACAAAAACTGCAGAAATGGGGTTTAATATAATGATTAGAAAAATTATTGCTGACAAATCAGATATATATCTTCATTGGATAATGACAATTGTCGGAGGATTTTTAGGCACCTATTCAATTCTTTTACATGCCGGTAACTTCGGTTCTGCACAGACCGGTAATCTTATGCAGCTATCCACTGAATTACTTTCAATGAATTTTTCAGGCACTGTATACCGTCTGCTTGCTCTCGTATTTTTCGGTGCAGCCGTTGCAGCGGCTTACATACTGACTAATTATACACACCTTAATATGCGCAGGCTTGCAATTATTATTGATGCACTTGGTCTTATCACTTCTTCACTGCTTCCTCTCAAGCCGGTATTTATCAGTCTTTACCCGATATTTTTCTGTGCTGCATTTCAATGGGGAGTATATTCTGCTGCCGGTGGTTTTAACAGTTCATCTATTTTTACAACTAATAATTTCAAACAATCTGTTCTTGGATGGACACAATATGCACTTACAAAGGATAAGAAGTTTAAGAAAAAAGCTGTCATTTATTCAGTAACTGTATTATCTTTCTTTATGGGTGCATGCATAGGCTCATGGTCTGTATATACTTTTGATGTTCATGGTGCTTATATAGCTTTTATACCACTTGTGATTGCATGGATTGTAATTACAATATCTGAGACTTCTGTCGAAGATGATACTCCTGAAGAGATTGCTGTTGAAGCTGCAACTAAGGCTCAGGAGGCACTTCTTTTAAAGAAAGAACAAAAATAGATCTGTTTTGTTGCAAAGAGACGAAGAAAATTTCGCACAGGCGATTTTTCTTCTTCCATCAGGAACTGTCTGTTCTACAAAGACACAGATAGCCATGTGATAAAATAAGCTGTCAGGCTTATTTTTCACATTACCTGGCATTAATCAGATGTAGCGTTTTAATGCTTCAAGATATATTGCCGCTAATCTGCTTGGAACTATTTTTTTATGCATAATATATCCTATATGCATACTGCCTTCACCTTTTAAAGGAACGGCTATTATATCAGAACCATTTAATTCCCTGTCTATTACGCCGCTGCATACGGTATAACCATTAAGTCCTATAAGAAGATTAAAAAGCGTCGCCCTGTCTCTTACTCTTATATTTTTCTTTTTCTCTTCCATTGAGAATATCTCTTCTGAATAATAAAATGAATTATGCTCTCCCTGCTCAAACGAAAGATATGGATAGTCCTCCAGCTCTTTAAATGTAATCTCTTTTTTATCTGCCAGTGGGTGTCTGCTGCTTATGAATACATGTGGTCTTGCGACTAACAGCTCATGAAATTCAAGGTCATGTGACTTTAATGCTTTTTTTATTATAGTCGAATTAAAATCATTGATATATAATATTCCTATCTCACTTTTCATGGCTGCCACATCCTCAATTATCTCATAAGTCTGTGTTTCTCTTATAGTAAAATCATACGTCTCTTTTCCATACTGTTTTATCATATCAACAAAAGCATTGACAGCAAACGAATAATGTTGTGTCGATACACCAAATTCCTGCTTTCTGTTATTTGACGACTTATATGTATCCTCAAGGATAGCCGCCTGTTCTAAGACCTGTCTTGCATATCCTAAGAATACTTCACCTTCCTTTGAAACACTGATTCCTTTATTAGTCCTGTCAAATATTGTAACATTCATCTCTTTTTCAAGCTCTTTGACCGCATTGGTAAGGCTTGGCTGTGATATAAAAAGCTTTGCTGCCGCCTCTGTTATAGTTCCCGTCTCTGCTACTGTAATTATATATTTTAACTGCTGTAAAGTCACACTAATCTCCATTCCACAAATTATATTCTTTTATATAACTCTACACCATCTTTTATTGTCTTTTCAACTATTATATCTTTTATTTTTTGCCTGTCGGCCTTAAGTGGGTTATCTGATAATGTAAGCTTCATAAATATCTCCTGTGGTATTCTTTTTACAAGCTTTGTTCCTATCACAGTTCCTGCAAATACCGGTATTATTCCTATAGATCGGAAGAGCGTCGTGTAGGGAAAGAGTGTAGATCTCGGTGGTCGCCGTATCATTAAAAAAGTCATAGGCTCAGAAGACTTGG
>ENA-UPXC01004002-UPXC01004002.1-human-gut-metagenome-genome-assembly--contig:-NODE-4002-length-14154-cov-4.958159_pt1 | contig 14154 bp, 17 predicted proteins | sample MGYA00250047_ERZ773371 | MGnify/ENA primary metagenome ERZ773371 (study PRJEB29103, sample SAMN06111975) | human gut metagenome | biome: human gut; feature: ankylosing spondylitis patient; material... | reverse complement strand
TTTTCGTCTGCGGGGCGCGCTGTGCGGCTGCGACCCACGCCTCCGCGCTTCCTGTCACGCTGCGGGTTGGGCGCATGGCCGGGTCGCTAAGCGGCCATTCCGCGAAAAATGCCGCCGGGCTTCGCCCGGCCTGTTTTTTCGCCTCCATGTCCTCTTAGCTCCCCTATGCGCCTACCCTCCGCGCTTCTGACTTACTTCGCGACGATGTCCTTCAGCGCCTTGCCGGGCTTGAACACGGGCACCTTGGAGGCGGGGATCTTGATGCTCTCCTTGGTCTTGGGGTTGCGGCCGATGCGCTCGGCGCGGCTCTTCACCTCAAAGGCACCGAAGCCCACCAGTTGAACCTTGTCGCCCTCGGCCAGGCAGTCGGAAATGACCTCAATGGCCGCGTTGATGGCGGTCTCGGTATCCTTCTTGGACAGGCCGGCCTTCTCGGCGGCCGCATTGATCAGTTCAGCCTTATTCATATCGATAACTCCTCCTGTGTTTACTGGGGGAATCACCCCAGTCTGATTATACTTAAGGCGAACCCGCCCTTAAGTCTCTTTTGCGTGCTCCCATAGCTTGTCCAATTCCGCCAAGCTCATGCCCTCCAGGGCGCGGCCCTGCCGGGCGGCCTCCTCTTCCACCTTGCGGAAGCGGCCGATGAACTTGTCGGTGGCCCCGTTGAGGGCCTCCTCGGTGTCCACCTTCACGAAACGGGAGACGTTGACGGCGGAGAAGAGCAGATCGCCCAGCTCCTCCTCCACATTGGTGCCCTCGGCCACGGCGGTCTTCAGCTCCTCCAGCTCCTCAGACAGCTTGTCCAGGGCGCCGGACACGTCCGGCCAGTCGAAGCCCGCCTTTTTCGCCTTTTTCTGCACCTTCTCGGCCCGCCACAGGGCGGGCAGGGAGCGGGCCACGGCCTCCAGCGCGTCGGTATTGGTGGCCTGCCCCTTTTCCTTCCGCTTGAGCTCCTCCCAGTTGGAGAGAACCTCGCCGGTGCCGGAGACCGACACCTCCCCAAAGACGTGGGGGTGGCGGAAGATGAGCTTTTTGCAGATGCCGTCGGCCACGGCGTCCAGATCGAAGCGACCGGCCTCCTGCTCCATAAGGGCGTGGAACACCACCTGGAGCAACACGTCGCCCAACTCCTCCTTCAGGTGCTCGGGGCTACCCTCGTCGATGGCCTCCACGGCCTCATAGGCCTCCTCCAGGAAATTGCGGCGGATGGACTGGTGGGTCTGCTCCGCGTCCCAGGGGCACCCGCCGGGCGCCCGCAAGAGGCGGACAATCTCCTCCAAGTCCTTGACGCCGTAAGAATCCTTATACTGAAAATCTACCATATTTCAAGGCCTCCTGCAACCTCTTTTTCCAAAAAACTTACTGGATATGCAGAATTTTAGCCAGCTTTTTGCCCCCGGGCATCATTTCCAGGTCCTCCCGGGTCAGGGTACGCAGAGCCAGGACTAAAATTACATATACCACCACGCCCACCAGGATCGCTCCGGCGGTGGCCGCCATATCCCGGGTCAGACTGCCGTTCAGGACACGGGCGAGCAACCCATGGCTTCCCCATGCGGCGGCAGCCATTACCACGGAGGCCGCCAGCGGCTTGGACAGCGCCACCAGATAGCGGGGCGGATTGGGCACGCACCGCTTGATGATGAGCAGGTTGAGAATGGAGATCACCGCAAAGCAGCTCAGAGTGCCCACCGGCGCGCCGAAGATCATGATTTTGGGATTACCCACCAGGGTGTAGTTGACCAGAATCTTAGTGACGCCGCCGATAATAACCGTAATGATGGGCAGATTCACTATGCCGTTGGCCTGGAGGATCGCGGTGCCCACCAACTGGAAGCAGACAAAAATGGAGGCAATCCCCAGGATGGACAGGATGGGACCGGCGATGGCCGTATCCACATTGCCCAGGGCGATGAGTTCCATAATGGGGCCGCCCAGAGCCAGCAGACCGAAGCCGCAGGGCAGGGCAATGAGGGCGGCCACCCGCATGGCGGACTCGGTAATCCGCTTGGCTCCCAGCCGGTCGCTCCGGGCCAGGCAGGCGGAGATGCCGGGGACGATGCAGGCCGTCAGGGGGATCATCAGGTTAAAGGGCAGGTTGTAGACGCTCATGGTCTTACTGTAGGTGCCGTAGAGGCTGCGGGCAGAGTCCAGGATCGGGTCCAGCTTGGTGGCCGGGTCTGTCAGCAGGGCTTGCTGCCAGGCATCCGTATTGTTCTGAAAGATCTCCACAGCCTTGGGAAAGATATCCAGAAAACTGTTGCTGATGCCGGTCATACCGCCCTGGATGGCGGTAAACACATTCTGGAGCTGATTGTTCACCAGGTTGGTGTCGATGATAGTCACCAGGGACATGGAGCAGGAACTGAGGGTGATGGGAATGGCCAGCTTGAGCAGCCGGGCCAGTACCACCCGGCTCCGGTCGGGCTGGTCGGCGGCCCGGGCGGCGCTGCCCCGGCGGGTACGGAAGTGGTTGAAGGCCAGATAGATCACCGACAGAACGCTGCCGAAGGAGACGCCGATGAGGGCGCCGGAGGCCGCCAGCCGGTTGCGGATGTCCTCCGGCCAGAGGGTCAGGCTCATGATCACCATGGCAAGGCCCAAACCCAGGAAGAGCTTGCACAGCGCCTCAATGATCTGGGAGATCGCGGTGGGCATCATGTTCATGTGCCCCTGGGCATAGCCCCGGAAGGCGGAGCAGCAGCAGGTGCACAGCACCGCCGGCGCCAGCGCCCACACGCAGAACACGGCTTTCTCATTGCCAATGATATAGGTTGCTACCAGTTGTCCGAACACTGACATGCAGAGGAAGCTGAACAGCCCCATGAACAGGAACGCACAGAATGCCACCCGGAAGACCCGGTGCTTCTGGTTCTCCCGGCCCAGAGTATGGCACTCCGACACCGTCTTGGACAAGGCAACAGGCAGGCCCGCCGTGGAGATGGTGAGGAAGAAGGAGTAGATGTTATACGCGCCGTTGAAATCGCCGTAGGCCTCCTCGGGCAGTATGGCGATAAGCGGGATCTTGAAGATGGCGCCGATAATCTTGACCAGAATGGTGCTCACCGTCAGGATAGCGGCCGCGCCGTAAAAGGTATTCTTTTTTTGCTGATTGGACAATGCTAGGCCCCCTTATTTCGTTTCAAACAGCAGGGGCAGGGCGTAGTCCGCCACTTCCCGCTTCACCCGGTCAATGTCGATGGTGAGGAAGTCCCCATCTCTGTATATGACCTTTCCGCGGGCCATATTCATGCACACGTCGCTGCCGTGGGCGGCATATGCCAGGTTGGAAATCACGCTGTGGCAGGGGGTGAGGTTCAGGTGGGAGAAATCCACCAGAATGAGGTCGGCGTCGTAGCCCCCCTCAATCCGGCCAGTGAGCCGACCCAGGGCCTTGCCGCCGTTGACGGTGGCCATGCGCAGGGCGTCGATGGGCAGCAGGGCCAGGGGGTCGCAGTTGGCCCCGTTGTGGAGAATGGCGGCCAGCTTCATGTCCCCGAAGAAGTCGGTGCAGTTGTTGGAGGACACGCCGTCGGTGCCCAGGCAAACGTTGACACCGGCCTTGCCCATGGCGGGGACGGGGGCGATGCCGCTGCCCAGCTTGAGGTTGCTCATGGGATTGTGGATGGCCGAAACCCCCTTGGACGCCATAACGGACCAGTCCTCCGGGGTGGTCCAGACGCAGTGGGCGGCGATGGCCCGCACGTCCCACACGCCGTAGTCGTTGAGCACCTGAATGGGAGTCTTGCCGTGGCGGGCCAGGCACTCGGCATGCTCGGTGCGGGTCTCGGAGATGTGCACGTGCATACCCAGGCCGTGCTCCCGGGCGTAGTCCGCCATCCACTGCCAGAGCGGGTGGTGGGAGGTGTACTCGCCGTGGATCGAGGCGTCCACCAAAATCTGCCCGTCGTTGTAGCCGTGCCACTTCTCGGTCAGCTCCCGCTGCACCACACAGTCGTGGTGGGTGGCGGGGTCGAAGGTGTCGGTGAACTGCACGCCGCCGCAGCACAGGTTGGCGCTGATGCCGGAGGCCGCCACCTCCTGGGCCACCGCGTCGGTGTGGCCATACATGTCCGCGATGGTGGTGACGCCGGAGGCGATCATCTCCGCCAGGCCCAGGTCGGTACAGGCCCGGATGGCCCGGTCGTCCCAGCGGGCCTCCACCGGGAAGATGTAGTTGTGCAGCCAGTCCTGGAGGTTGTTGCCGTCGCCGTAGCCCCGCATGGCGGTCATGGGCACGTGGCTGTGGGCGTTGACAAAGCCGGGCATGAGCACGTTGCCCCGGCCGTCGATCTGCTCCTCAAAGGAGCCCCAGGGGCGCTGGGTGCTGACGGAGCGGATCTTCGTCCCCTCCACCACCACATAGGCGTTGGGGAGGACGGTGCCCGCCTCGTCCATGAGGACGGCGGTGCAGTTATGGATCAGAATAGACATGGCAGGCTCCTTTTAGTCAATCTTTTTCAGGCAGGCCAGCACGAGGCGGGAGAACTTGTCCCGGCAGGCCGCCGCCGCATCCAGCACCTCCTGCTCGGAGAGGGGCTGGTCCAGAATACCGGCGCCCATGTTGGACAGGAGGGTAAAGCCCAGCACCCGCATGCCACAGTGGCCGGCGGTGATGACCTCCGGCGCGGTGGACATGCCCGCTGCGTCGGCGCCCAGCACCCGGGCGGCCCGCACCTCCGCCGGAGTCTCGTACTGGGGGCCGGGGAAGTACATGTAGACGCCCTCCCGCAGCCCGATGCCCAGCTCCCTGGCGGTCTGGCGGGCCATCTCCCGCAGGGCGGGGGTGTAGAGGTGGGAGGCGTCGGGGAAGCGCACGCCGAACTCGGGCAGGTTCTCACCCCGCAGGGGGGACTCCATGAAGAACTTGATGTGGTCTGCAATAAGCATCAGATCGCCCGCCTTCCAGTCCAGGTTGACGCAGCCGGCGGCGTTGGTGACGATCAGGGTATCGCAGCCCAGCAGGCGGAGCACCCGCACCGCGTAGGACACCTCCTCATAGGAGTAGCCCTCGTAGTGGTGCATACGGCCCTGCATAACAGCCACCTTCTGCCCCTCCAGGGTGCCGAACACCAGCTGACCCTTGTGGCCGGGGGCGGTGGACACCTTGAAATGGGGGATATTCTGATAAGGCACGGCAATGGGGTTTTCCACAATATCGCCCATGTAGCCCAGGCCGGAACCCAGGATCATGGCCACCTTGGGGGCAAAGCCGCCGATCTGGCTGCGGATGTAGTCCGCGCTCTCCTGGTATTGGGCAAACGTGTAGTTCATAAAGCTTGTCCTCCTTATTTGTAATAAGCGGCCCGGACGGGCCCGAAATACGGTCTGACGGTTCGCCGCAAGCGCTGCGGCCGCAAGGATTACATGGTATTTTACACCCCGCCCGCCAAAAAAGCAATGAAAAAGGGCAACTTCCCGCCCCCTTTCCGAAAAAGCCGCAAAAAAGCGGGACCCGTCCGGGTCCCGCCTCCCCGCGGCTAGAGCGGCTTCTCCTGCCGGAGGCGCTCGAGCCGGCTCCGCAGCTCGGCCGCCGCGGCCTCCTTGTGGTCCAGCTCCGAGAACACCTGCTCCAGCGCGTCCTCTCCGCCCGTGCTGCCCCGGTGAGCGTCGTACACCAGCCGCCCCGCCGTATGGAGCAGGCCGTTGATGTCCGTCCGAAGGGCGAACAGCCTTCCCCGCAGCCGGGCCGTGTCCACCATCTGTCCGGCGTACTCCCCGGCGGTGGCGGCGGTCTCCCGCGCCCGCTCCAGCAGCTCCTGTATCCGGTCGTCCATATACCCGTCCCCCTGTCTGTTTCCGTTCAGGCCATTCTATGCACCGGCGGCAGAGGGGTGCAGAAAGGCGGCGCTCTCCCCCGCAGGGGAGGGCGCCGCACTTGAACGCACGCTTATTTCAGGCACTCCGAATCGGGTGGGTGCCGGCAGGGCTTACTTCAGCCGCTCCGAAATCACCTGGGCCACCTTCACCCCCGACGCGCCCGCCTGGGCCGCGTCGTCGCAAAGTCCGCTTGACTCCGGTTCCGCCTGACGGCAAAACCTGCGTCCGCTCCCTTGCTCCTCCGCTCCCACCGGCACCCGCTTGCGCTGGGTTGCCGGCGGGCAGGGGCCGCCTGCGGCGGCCGTTCTCTGGAGATGTCAAATCTGCTTCGAGCACTCCGAATCGGGTGGGTGCCGGCGGGGCTTACTTCAGCCGCTCCGAAATCACTTGGGCGACCTTCACGCCCGACGCGCCCGCCTGGGCTAGGCCGCGGGTCACGCCCGCGCCGTCGCCCACGGCGAAGAAGCCGGGCAGGGCGGTCTCCAGCTCGTTGGACAGGGCCAGCCGGGCGGAGTAGAACTTGACCTCCGCGCCGTAGAGCAGGGTGTCGTAGTTGGCGGTGCCGGGGGCCAGCTTGTCGAGCTGGTAGATCATCTCAATGATGTCGTCTAGCTGCCGCTTGGGCAGGGCCAGGGACAGGTCGCCGGGCACGGCGGCGGTGAGGGTGGGCCGGGTGAAAGACTTGCCCAGCCGGTGCTCGTTGGTGCGCACGCCCTTGACCAGGTCGCCGAAGCGCTGCACCAGCACGCCGCCGGCCAGCATGTTGCTCAGGGAGGCGATGTGCTTGCCGTAGCGGTAGGGCTCGTTGAAGGGCTGGGTAAAGCGGTTACTTACCAGCAGGGCGAAGTTGGTGTTCTCGCTGCGCAGGGAGGGGTCGGCGTAGGAGTGGCCGTTGACGGTGTTGATGCCCTCCACGTTCTCGGCCACCACGTGGCCGTAGGGATTCATGCAGAAGGTGCGCACCTGGTCGCCGTACTGCTTGGTGCGGTAGACCAGCTTGGACTCGTAGACCACATCGGTGATGTGCTCAAAGACGGTGGCGGGCAGCTCCACCCGCACACCGATGTCCACTTGGTTGTTGAGCAGCTCCAGTCCCAGCTGCTTGCACTGGTTGGAGAACCACTCAGCGCCCGAGCGGCCGGGGGCGGCGATGAGCCGCTTGCAGGTCACTTCCTCCCCGCCGGCCAGGGTGAGGCAGAAGCCGCCGTCGGCCTGAGCGATGTGCTCCACCGCGGTGTTGAAGCGGAACTCCAGCATGTCCTTCAGGCCCTCGTAGATGTTCTGGAGGATGCGCAGGTTGTTCTCGGTGCCCAGGTGCTTACAGCGGGCCTGCAAGAGGTGCAGGTCATAGCCCAGGGCCTTCCGGGCAAGGGCCTTGGCCTCGTCGCTCTGGGTGGAGAAGACCTGGGTGGTGGCCCCGTGGGCGACGTTGATGGAGTCCACATAGTCAATAAGGTCCATGACCACCTTGGGGTCCATAAAGTCGGTGAGCCAGCCGCCGAACTGGGTGGTAAAGTTGAACTTGCCGTCGGAGAAGGCGCCTGCGCCGCCAAAGCCGCACATGGTGTCACACACAGAACAGTGGATGCACTCGCGGACCTTGCCCGCCACAATGGGGCAGCTGCGGTGATAGATGTCCCGGCCCTGGTCCAGGGCCAGCACCTTCAGGTCAGGACGGCTGTGGGCCAGCTCATAGGCGGCAAAGATGCCCGCCTCGCCGCAGCCCAGAATCACGACATCGTACATGGCATTCATGGAAGTTCTCCTTACATTTTCTTCTGTTTCGGCGGCAAAATGCCCCGTTCATACAAAATATAGTATAACATACTTTTCAAAAAAACAAAATGGAAAATCCGGCGGGTGGGCGCAAAAAAGGCCGCCCAAAGGCGGCCTGACGGGGAAGAAGTCAGCTTCGCTCCTCAAAGCTGGCGCCGCAGCTGCGGCAGGTGACGGTAATTTTTCCCTTGCCCCGGGGAACCCGCAGCTGTTGGCCGCAGTTGGGGCATTTGAAGTAGCGGTGTTCCTTGTCCCGATGTACCGTGCGCTGAAAGCGCCACCACCGCATCACAGGGCCGGCCACTTGGAGAAACTTGGCATTTTCGGCCCGGCGGCGGGCAGCGTTGCGGGAGAGGGTACGAAACAGGAGAAGGAAAAGCACCGCCAGGGACAGCCAGTACAGGATCTCCAGCCGAAACAGAGCGGAGACCAGATACAGGACCAGGTACAAAATCAGCAGAGCCAGGTTGAGCTGGTCGGTCCCGTAGCGGCCGTACATAAAACGCTGGATGGCGTTGCGGATCATAGGCAGCCTCCTAAGTAGAGAAAACAGGCGCGAGGGCGGTTTTTTCTCTTGAAATATCTTGAAAATATGATAGCGCGAGAGTATGAACTCGTCAAGAAAGCAATCGTAAACAAAGTGTGAATTGTTCCTGGCAGAACAACAGAAAAGGGGGTGTTTGTCTTGCGTATAGGGACAAAATAAGGTATACTGAGTCCAAACAAACCGGAGGACATGGGCAAATGAAGCGCATTGACAAGGAAAACTACTATCTGGATATTGCCGAGACCGTGCTGGAGCGGTCCACCTGTATGCGGCGGTGCTACGGGGCCATTATCGTGAAGAACGATGAGATCGTCTCCACCGGCTATAACGGCGCCCCCCGCGGACGGAAGAACTGCATGGACCTGGGCTACTGCACCCGGGAGGCCATGAACGTGCCCAGCGGGGAGCGGTATGAGCTGTGCCGTTCCGTCCACGCGGAGATGAATGCCATCATCTCGGCGGCCCGGCGGGACACCCTGGGTGCCACCCTGTACCTGGCGGGCCGGGAGGCCAAGACGGGGGAGCTTCTCCACGACGCCACCTCCTGCTCCATGTGCCGCCGCCTCATCATCAACGCGGGCATCCAGCGGGTGGTCATCCGCAACACCGACCGGGAGTACAGCGTGGTCCACGTGGAGGACTGGGTGCGGGAGGACGACTCCCTGCCGGAGCAGCACAAGTAAGGCTCTGCCTTGACAGCCCCCTGCGGGGGGGTATAAAATAGGCTTGACCGCATAACAATCGAGCACAGGGGCGCTGGAAGCTTTTCCGGCTGAGATGCAAAGGCGAATAGGCCGCCTTCGGTCCCTTAAACCTGATCCGGGTAATGCCGGCGTAGGAAGTGAACGGAATGTGGACTCATGTCGTTTCTTTCGTACCGCACTGCACCCGCTTGGATGTGTTGCGGTACAACATTTTTTAGGAGGAAACGAGTATGAATTCCACTGCTGTGACCCGGCGCGCCCAGTCCATCCGGCTGCGCCGCCTGGTAGAGAGCGCCATGATGCTGGCCATCGCCACGGTGCTGAGTATGTTCCCCTTCCAGGGACCCTGGGCCCTGGGCGGCGGCATCACCGTGTGCTCCATGCTGCCCCTGGTGATCCTGTCCTGGCGGTACGGCTGCAAGTGGGGCGTGTTTGCCGCCTTTGTGTACAGCCTTCTGCAGATGGTGCTGGGTATCCAGAACGTGCAGTACGCCGACAGCGTAGCCACCGCCACGCTGATCATTCTCTTTGACTACGTGCTGGCCTTCTCGGTCATTGGACTGGCCGGGATGTTCAAGGGCCGGCTGGGCAATCCCCGTCTGGAGCTGGTGCTGGGCATTGTGCTCACCTTTTTGGTGCGCCTTGGCTGCCACTATGTCTCCGGCGTGGTGGTTTGGGAGGTGCTGTGGCCCAATGAGCTGGGCTGGGCCGCTCCCATCTGGTCCATCGCCTACAATGCCAGCTACATGATTCCGGAAATTATCATTACCTCCCTGGTGGCGGCGCTGTCCTACGGCCCGCTGAAGAAGTATTACCAGGGCCAGGACCTGAACTGACCCCTTCGGGGGCGAAGAAAGAGAGGCCCCCATGGGTAAATTTGACGGCCTGCTGCTGGTCAGCGACTTCGACGATACCTTATACGATTCCCACCACCGGGTGCCGCCCCGCAATCTGGCAGCCATCAACTACTGGCTGCGGGAGGGGGGACGGTTCACTGTGGCTACCGGGCGGGCCTACACTACCTTTGCCCCCTATTTCCACCTAGCCCCCATCAACGCCCCGGTGGTGCTGTCCAACGGCTCGGCCATCTATGATTTCCACCAGCAGACCATGCTGGTGGAGACTCAGCTGGACCCCCGGGCGCCCCAGGACTTCCAGGCCCTCATGGACGCCATTCCATCCCTGGGCATGGAGGCATACCACGGGGAGGATATCTACGTCTTCCGCCCCAATGCCGTCACCTACGGCCACATGGCCAAGGTGGGCACCGAGTATACCGTGTGCCCCATTTCGGACATGCCCACCCCCTGGAACAAGATCATCGTCCAGCAGGAGTATGACCAGCTGCTGATGGCCCGTGCCTGGCTGGAGGAGCACTGCCCGGAGCGGTATGAGGCCATCTTCTCCAACCGCTACTACCTGGAGATCACCCGCCGGGGCTGCAACAAGGGCGGCATGGTGCAGCGGCTCATCAATATGCTGGGGGTGGAGCGGGACAACCTCTACTGCGTGGGAGACAACCAGAACGACATCCCCATGATGGCCCTGTCTGCCATTCCCTTTGCACCGGCCAACTGCGCCCAGGAGGTCAAGGACTGGGGGGCCAAGCTGCTGTGCCACTGTGACGAGGGCGTCATCGGCGACATTGTGGAGATCCTGGACCGAAAATATTGAGTATCACCTCCCCGCCTCTCAAATGGGGATTGACAAAGAGGGGCGGGGGGTGGATAATAAACCCGTTCCGGTCGTGGGCCGGGACACCCTTCCAACGGAAAATACAATGGGGAGCGCGTGAGCGCTGAGAGGAAGTTTGGCTTCGACCCAGAAACCTGATGCGGATCATGCCGCCGTAGGGATGTGGACGCGCTGCTGCGCGTCCGGGCGTGCCTGCGGCACGCCTCTTTTGTTTTTTCGGACGGAAGCGCGAGGAAGGACTGCCAAGAGCAGCAGGCCGAGGGGGAGCGCCCTGGGCCTGTGTCCTGCTTTCGTGTACAACTGGACAGCGATGGGAGGCCGTGTTCCGGCATGAGAGGAAGCCAGCAAGCTTCGACCGACCCGACCCGGTGTGTTTCCGGGCGGGGGCTCCGCGGCGCCGGGAAACCGGCGTGGGGGAGGGCTGTCCTTGTGGGATTCCACTCCTTTTCCGCGGAAGCTTTTGGGAAAAGGAGTCTTTTTTATGAAACGCAACCCCTCTCTTCTGCGCCTGGTGGTACTGGCCATGCTGGTGGCCGTCGGTGTGGTCATCTCCCCCATCCTCCGGGTGGAGGGCATGTGCCCCACTGCCCACCTCATCAACATCGTGTGTGCCGTGCTGCTGGGGCCGGTGTATTCCTTTGTGTGCGCCTGCACCATCGGTGTCATTCGCATGAGCCTGATGGGCATTCCCCCTCTGGCCCTCACCGGAGCGGTGTTCGGGGCGGCCCTGTCTGGTATTTTGTACCGCCTCAGCGGTGGACGGCTCATCTTCGCCGTCATCGGTGAGGTGGTGGGTACCGGCATCATCGGCGCGGTGGCCTCCTACCCGGTGATGACCCTGTGGTGGGGCTATACCGGCCTTACCTGGGTGTACTATGTGCCATCCTTCATTGCCGGTACCCTCATCGGCGGCAGTGTGGCCTTCCTGCTGCTCAAGAAGCTGGCCAAAAACGGCATGCTGCTGAAGATGCAGCGGGAGCTGGGGGCCAAGGTGTATGACCGCCCGGTCACTGTGGCTGGCGACAGCATGGGCATCGTATTCCTGGGTGTCATCGCCTATCTGGCGGTGCTGGTGCTGGTGAAGAACGTGCTGAAGGCCACCGGCGCTGCCATGGCTATGCCCTGGGTGGTGCTGGCCCTGTTTGTGGCCGTGGCCGCCTACTACTATTTCTCCCACCGAAAGGAGAGCGTCAACGCATGAGCAAGTCCCTGGGCGCCCTGCTGGAGGCCCTGCGCAGCCGCCAGCCCCTCATCCACTGCATCACAAACCCCATCTCCATCAACGACTGCGCCAACCTAATCCTGGCGGCGGGAGGGCGGCCCATCATGGCCGAGCACCCCAAGGAGGTGGCCGAAATCACCGCCACCGCCGCCGCTTTGGCGGTGAACCTGGGCAACGTCACCGATGCCCGGCTGGAGTCCATGGTGCTGGCCGGGCAGGCGGCCCGGGCGGTGGGGGTGCCCGTGGTGCTGGACTGTGTGGGCGTGGGGTGCAGCAGCCTGCGGCGGCGCTATGCCCAGGACTACCTTGCCAAGATTCAGCCCCAGGTGGTGAAGGGCAACCTGTCGGAGCTCCTTTGCCTGTGGGGGAGCCGCCAGGGCATGTCCGGGGTGGACGCGGACGGCAGGGACCGCCTGGAGGGGGAGACCCTCTCGGCCCTGCGGGAGTTCAGCCGCCGCCAGGGAGCGGTGCTGCTGGCCTCAGGGCCGGTGGACGGGGTGTTTGCCCCCGACGGGCGGCGCTGGGAAATCCGCAACGGCCACAGCATGATGAGCCGCCTTACCGGCACGGGCTGCATGCTCAACGTGCTCACCGCCGCCTTTTTGGCGGTGGGTGAGCCGGAGGAGGCGGCGGTGTCCGCCGCGGCTATGCTGGGCCTGTGCGGAGAGCGGGCAGCTCGGGAGGCCCGTGGGCCGGGGAGCCTGCGCGCCGCGCTGCTGGATGCGGCATACACCCTCACGCCGGGAGAGCTGGACAACGAGGCGGCAGTACGCCCCTTTGAGAAAGGATGAAACATATGAACCCTGTGGATTTGAAGCTGTACCTGGTGACGGACAGCGGCTACTACGACGAGAAGCGGTTTTTGGACATGGTGGAGAAGGCCTGCCGGGGCGGCGTGACCCTCCTGCAGCTGCGGGAGAAAAACCGGGGCGGCCGGGATTACCTGCGTCTGGCCCAGGCAGTGAAGGAGATCACCGATCCCGCGGGGGTGCCCCTCATCATCGACGACCGGGTGGACGTGGCCCTGGCCTGCGGCGCGGCGGGTGTCCACGTGGGTCAGACCGACCTGCCCGTGTGGGCGGCCCGGCAGCTGATGGGCCCGGACAAGATCGTGGGCGCCACCGCCAAGACGGTGCCCCAGGCTCTGGAGGCCTATGAGCAGGGGGCGGACTACCTGGGGGTGGGAGCGCTGTTTCCCACCGAGACCAAGGTGAACACCGTCCTCACCTCTATCGACACCCTAAAGGATATCGTCAAAGCGGTGCCCATTGGTGTGGTGGGCATCGGCGGCCTGGATGAGAGCAACGTGGACATCCTTACCGGCAGCGGCGCCCAGGGCGGCGCGGTGGTGCGTGCCATCGTCAAGGCCCAGGACCCGGAGCAGGCGGCCCGCCGTCTACGGGAAAAGCTGGACGCCATCCTGAAATAAAACGATCCGGACCTGGTTTCAGAGAAAACCGGGTCCGGATTTTTGTATGTGGATAAAACCTTCTGTCTCAGTACCAGTACAGGGGGATAAAGAACAGCCAGGGGGCGGTGACGATGGCCATGGTGAGGGCCACCACGTGCTTTTCCCGCTGGGTGAGCAGCTCACACTTCTCCATGGCCCGCTTGTCAAAACGGTAGATGCACACTCCCGCCAGGGCTACACCCGCCAGCATCCAAAGGAAAGCAACGGGGTGAAGAAAGGCGTTGGCATAGATGGAAGCGCTTATGTCGTCGGCCCAGGACACATGGGGGAAAAAGAAGGGGAGTAAGACCCCTGGCAGCAGGAGGGCCATCCCAATAAAATCGGAAACAAAGCCCCACCACCAGAATTTTAACCCCAGTTTTTTCACCACGGCCCACTTATTTTTGTGCTTCAGGCCCATCAGAGCCAGGGTGAGCACCAGGCAGTCCACCAGCAGGTTGGCGGGGGCGACGATCAAAAAGATCTGGGGAAAGAGCCAGAGAAGCCACACGGGAAAGAGTACATTGTACAGGCGCACTTCCTTTTTCATGGCAGGTCCTCCTTCCCGGCGTTATGTTTTGCGATGCTTTTCTGCCACAGTGTTCCCAGAATATTGCCAACCAGAGCGGGGACGGCGGTCATAAAGCAGTGGAACAGGGCACTTTCGTTAAACAGCAGGTATACCATGGGCAGATAGCACACGAAGCAGGCGATGGGGAACAGGGGACACACCCCCTGGCGCTTGCCCAGGGACAGCCCGGCGCACAGGCTGGCCACAGGCAGGATGAGGTAGGGATACACAAGTCCGGTGAGGGCGGGGAAGTCAGCCATCACGGCCCGCTCGATGCCCCGCAGACCCAGCGGAAGGGCGGTGCACAGCAAAAGGACAAAGGGCAGATAGGGCAGGGTCTCCCGCCACTTCAAGGGAGTGGGACCG
>ENA-UPXC01003976-UPXC01003976.1-human-gut-metagenome-genome-assembly--contig:-NODE-3976-length-14220-cov-17.821042_pt1 | contig 14220 bp, 9 predicted proteins | sample MGYA00250047_ERZ773371 | MGnify/ENA primary metagenome ERZ773371 (study PRJEB29103, sample SAMN06111975) | human gut metagenome | biome: human gut; feature: ankylosing spondylitis patient; material... | reverse complement strand
AGGGAACCATCAGCGTACCCTTCAGCAGTATGAGTATAATGCCAGAGGGCAGATCACGGGAGTTGTGGACGGCAACCAGAATCCCATTTCCTATGACGTGGACAGCTGGGGACGCATCACAGGCATTGGCTTTGCGGACGGGGTGAAGGAAGGCTATGAATACACCCCCGCCGGGCAGGTCAGCAGGACTATAGACGGTAACGGTAATGCGGTGCAGTACCGCTACAACAGTCTCGGCAAGATCAGCGAGAGAATTGATCAGCTGGGATTCACAGAGACCTTCCGGTATGACGAGGAGGGCAACCTGTCCCTGCATATCGACAGGGATGGAAGACAGCTGCAGCGTGCCTGCAACGTATTCGGACAGCCCGTGTATGAGAAGGCGTCCGATGCAGAAGGAAAGCACACCAACATCAGCACCTGGCACTATGACAGCCTGGGCCGGGTGACCCGTGCTGTCTGCGACGGAAAGTCCTATGAATACATCTACGATGCACATGGTAACCTGAAAGAAAAGCGTTCCAACGGGAAACGCTTAGTTTCCTATACCCATGACAGGGCAGGGCAGATCACGGAGATTAAAGACCCCGCAGGAGTCTGCACCCGGTATGAGTATGACATTCTGGGCAGACGAAGCCGCATCTTTAATGATGACGGGCTGGAAGTGCGCTACGGCTACGATGCCCTGAACCGCATCAGTCGCATCCATTATGGTAACGGTGTGGAGACCGCCTATACCTACGATGGTGACGGTAACATCCGCACACTGGAAACCAAGGCAGGAGAAAATGTCCTGCTCTCCTTTGCATACCGGTATGACGGCAACGGAAACCGCACGGCGAAGACAGGCACACAGGCGACTCTGGGCGGCATCACCGCAGGGAATAATGCGTTGGATCTCTCCTATGCTTATGATGTCCGGGGACAGCTTCTGGAAGAGCGGCGGAACGGCACTTCTGTTTGCTATGCCTATGACAAAGCCGGAAACAGAATCCGGAAGACGGATGCACAGGGAGAAATCCGCTATCTTTATAATGAGAAGAACCAGCTAATTGCAGAGGAAAGCCCTGCCGATAGAAAACAGTTTTCTTATGACCGTCAGGGCGGTATAATAGAGGAGAAAAATGCAGCCGGGATCCGCCTGTTCTCCTATAACAGCCGCCGCCAGCAGACAAGGGTGGAAACTGAAACCGGCAACGTGCAGGAGAACCGCTATGACGCGGAAGGCCTGCGTTTTGAACTGCTGGAAAACGGCAGGAGGACCAGCTTTGTATACCACGATGGAGAGCTTCTGCAGGAGGAGGGAAGAGAAGAGCAGGGCACCAGTTATCATCTCGGAGCAGGGATGGAAGCGTTCCGCAGAGGACAGGAACTGTCCTACTACCACAGGGACGAACAGCTAAGTACGACGTTTATTACCGGCGGACATGGAGATGTTCTGAACAGCTATCAGTATGATGCCTTTGGCATACCCCTTGATACCACAGAGCAGTTGAATAACCGCATCCGATACACAGGGCAACAGTATGATGATGTAACGGGACAGTATTATTTACGGGCGAGGTATTATAATCCGGTTGCCGGGCGTTTCATGCAGGAAGACGTCTATCAGGGGGATGGACTGAATCTGTATGCGTACTGCGGGAATAACCCGGTGGTGTATGATGATCCGAGTGGGTATGAAAGGAAAGCTTGTCCTCCGCAGGGGAAAATTAGTGAAAGTGTTGATGAGACCAGCTATGGGAAGTCAAGTAGTAATTGTACGGAATTGGTACCATATTATCCCGCAAATAATGGAGCTGAGAGTGGTAGAAAGGCTGATTTTTATGTAACGCCTAGTGGTGATGTTGTACCTGCAACAGGTTATAGATATATGGATTCAGGAAGAGCAAATGATGCAATAATCAGTGGAGAGCAATATACTACATATATTGGATTCAAAAAATATGATTCGGCATCTCAAGTAAAAGATGCATTTCAGATTGCGGACTCGTGGAGTGATTGCAAAGTTAGAGGTGAATTTGATACGTTACAAGTCATTGACGATTTATATGTTCCTACAACAAAAGGTAATACGACAGCTATTCCTGAACCTATTACATTTAGCTATCCTGAATATGGAAAAGGGGGAGAACATCAATTAAGAGTTGATAAAGTTATTAAATTTACAAATGTAGATTTTATAGGAGATTAAGATTGAAAATGAGAAGTAGAGGATATCCATAAACCTGGGAGCATAACAAATAAACCATCTTACGGTGGTCGCTTTAAAAATTGAATATTAGAAATGTTAAGGTTATGTAGTTGCTGACTTGATTTTATAACCTTGATTTCGGATCAACATAAGGGCCTGCTCTATGGTGATTTCACGCCCTGCTGGAGGAAGATCGGTTTTCCGGTAAAGTTCCGGATTATAGTTTTCTCCGTTCTTCAACATGTGGTATAATGCGGTAAGAAGCATTCTTGCTATCGCAATGATTGCTTTCTTGTGACCGCGACGCTTCTTGAGACGGAGATAACGGTTACGCATTTCTGGATGCTTTGTGCTTTTAATAACAGCGTTAGCACACTGGACTAAAAGCGGTTTGATGTAGCATCCGGCCTTGGAAACCCGGACAGATTTTTTCTTCCCTGCACTTTCATTGTTAGTCGGAGTAAGACCGGCCCATGAGCATAAGTGTTTCGCCGAAGGAAAAGCCTCCATACTTCCCAGCCGGGAAGTACCATTGAAGCAATCCATACCAGCACATAACTCATACTGAGCAAGGCATAGGCTTTGCTTAGCGCAAGTTTATGTAGTGTTTTATACCAACAAAAAACGGAAAGCAGGTAACCCAGCAGCCCGAGTAACAGTATCCGGGCATCCAGGCCAAAAGCTAACAGCGTCGCGATAAAATCCCATAAGTGCGTCATCGGCGGCAGATGACTTGCCGCAAAACCCAGGCTTAATTGCGCAACTGAGGCAATAATGACGCTGAATAATCCCCATATCAGGCCCATTACACCGTACTCCCGAGGATCACAATGCCACCAATAATGAACGCCACCCCACACCAGTGACGCGGCGATACCGGTTCGTGCCACAGTTTTACTGCAGCCAGCGTCACCCAGACAAAATTCAGACTTAACATCGGGTAGGCAATGCCTACCGGTACGTTCTGCAAGACCAGCAGCCAGAGCACCATGGCAAGACCAAGACAAGCCAGCGCCAGTCCCAGCCACAGCACGATATGTTTGCGCCGTTTGTTTATCGCCACAAAGCAGGTTGCCTGTTTCTGACACAACTGCCCGGCAACGCTAAGCAAGCTGGCAAAGACTAATGTTAGCCAGATCATTTGGGACGATACTGAATCAGCACCAGACGCTCCTGACGATCGATGGCATCTGCGGGCGGAATGGCGAGACTGTTGATATCTTCATCGCGGTCAACCGAAAGTACGAGTGTAATAATCCCCTCCTGACGATGTTGATTAAGCCAGTTTGCGAACTCATCACCGCTGACAAATCTCCCTTTCGCATCCGGATAATTAAGGCCGTATTTCAACTCACCTGTCTGGCGATACATGATGATGTCATCGCGTTGCAGGCTCCATGCCAGACCTGCGGCAACACCGACGCTATCAGTAAGAATATAGCGGCTTGGCTGAAGTGATTCTTGTGTCATCTCGACAAAAAATTGCGGATGTTTTCCTTCCATAACTCTGTCAGGAATTGAAAATCCTACCAGCAACGCCAGCCCCAGCGGGCAAAGCGCGGCAAAAGGCCAGGTCTTTTCGACGTTTGTTAAGGTGTACCAGCCGAAAAATGCCCATAGCGAAAAAATCGACCAGGCACAAAAGCCTTTATAGCTCTCGAAGGTTTGCCACACCGGCGTGTTCATTGGTCCCCAGGGGGAGACCACAAATGTGGCAATAATGCCAGTGACGCCAAAAGCGATGTTAATCCAGCCATTAATCCGCAACGCCAGAGGATTATTTTTTGCTGCCAGCAAAGCGTAATGCGCCATCAGCATTGCCAGAGATGCAAAGCAGGAAAGAATATAGGTGGGCAATTTACCTTTAGCGACGGAGAAAAACAGCAGCGGCATTATCGTCCAGCTCAACAAATAGACGGTTGCGGAATGCTTGCGGTTTTTCCAGCCTGTGTACAGTGCACCGGGGAGTAATCCCAGCCACGGCAGGCTACCGGCAATGATGACCGGCACGTAGTACCAGAACGGAGCTCTATGTTGGGCATCATCCAGTGCAAAGCGTTGAATATGCTCAACCCAGAAAAAATAGTGCCAGAAGTTAGGCTCCCGCTGCGCTATCGCCAGTCCCCAAGGGAGAACCGTCAGTACGCAACTGATAACCGCCAGCCAGCCGTAAATAAAGAGATCTTTCCAGCGTTTTTGCGTCGCTACCCATGGCAGCACGCTTAATACCGGCACGGCAAGGGCGAGAAAACCTTTGGTCATCACCCCCATGCCGCAGGTGATTCCCAGCAGTAAAAATCCTGCGCTTTTGCCTTTCCACGTCTGTGCCTGCATTGCCAGCCAGAAGCTGCACATTCCCGCCACCAGCCAGAAGGCAATAAACGGATCGAGCACGGCATAAGTGCCGATGGCATAGACAATAAACAATGAGAGATAAATTACTGTGGCGAGTAATGCCAGACGTTTATCGCGCCATAAGCGCAGAGTAAACCAGGTCACCAGCGCGGCAGTTAACAGGGTCGCAAAGATAACGCCTGCCCGCACACCAAAGTTATTCGCGCCAAATAGCCATTGCCCAATGCTGTTAATCCAGTATCCGGCAATGGGTTTTTCAAAATAACGTAGCCCTAACAGATGGGGCACAATCCAGTCGCCGGATGCCAGCATTTCCCGACTGATTTCCGCATAACGCGTTTCATCTGGTTGCCAGAGCAGACGCGTGCTGATCGGTAACAGGTAATAGCAGGCAATAAACGCGAAGAGGCCGATAAGGTAACGTACCGATTTCATCAGCGACTACCCGCAATTTGTTGGCAACCCAGCCAGCCTTCACGTCCGGCAATATTTCCGCGAACAACTTGTCCGAGCGGCAACGTCTCTGATAACAGTTCGCTTAAAGGGCAAAATGTCACGCCTTCCTGAGCTGCGCGTTTGAGGAGATCCACAAAATTATGCTGATAAGCGCAGCCTTCAACTTCTGCATGAATGGTATAAACCGGCGTGCCTTTATCTCGCAGGATGCGGTTGAGTAACCAACCGTTAAAATCTTCTGCTTTCACATCCCGACCAATCACTTCATCCCAGGTGGGTAAGGTCACCGGAATTTGCGCAGTGCCAGGGTTTCCTGATTCGAGCAATGGACGGAACGGCATGGCCCCACGACAATCGCTGTTGTAGCGCAAATGGAACGCTTCTTTTGCTTCGATCACCTGCTGGTCGGCACGCCAGCCCGCAGCGGCAGAACAGGTTACCGGTTGACCGATAATCTCTTCCAGAGTGCGAAGGCCGCGTGCAATATCGTCGATCATTGTTTGCCGATCCCAGTTACCGCTACGGGCTTGCCAGGCATGGTGATCCCATGCGTGCAGGCCGACTTCGTGATGTTTAGCCGCTTCACGAATGATATCGGCATTGGCATGACCAATCTCTTTACCTGGCCAGGCCGTACCTGCCAGTAAAATATCCCAGCCATAAAGCGATGCCGCGTTTGAGCGCAGCATCTTCCACAAAAACTGTGGCTTCACCAGTCGCCAGAGATGGCGGCCCATATTGTCCGGGCCGACGCTGAAAAAAATGCTGGCCTGAATATTATGCTTACTCAAGATTTCCAGCAGACGCGGCACGCCTTCACGGGTGCCACGAAAGGTATCGACATCAATGCGTAAGCCTACTTTGGTCATGATGGTTTATCCGTAAGATCAACGGTGCGCAGGAAGAAATCCAGCGTTTCGTCGATGGTTTCCTGCATATCAATTTTCGGCTCCCAGTCCAGGCAGCGGTGGGCATTGCGGATGCTCGGTTTACGATGCTCTACGTCCTGATATCCTTTGCCGTAGTAGCTGCTACTTTCGACAACGCGAAAGCCCGCAAACGGTGGGAAATGATGGCGCAGCGGATGTTTTTCGAAGCTCGCCAGCAGCATCTCGCCCAGTTCCTCAATGCTCGCTTCGTTCTCAGGATTGCCAATGTTGATAATTTCGCCGTCGCAGCGATTTCCCGCATTTTCGATAATGCGGTATAACGCCTCGATTCCATCGCGAATATCAGTAAAGCAGCGTTTTTGTTTTCCGCCATCAATCAGCTTAATCGGTGAACCTTCTACCAGATTGAGAATGAGTTGCGTAATCGCGCGGGAGCTGCCGATTCGTGCCGCATTAAGGTTATCCAGTCGTGGTCCCATCCAGTTAAACGGGCGGAAGAGGGTGAACTGTAAACCCTCTTTTTCGCCATAGGCCCAGATCACCCGATCAAGTAATTGTTTTGACACCGAATAAATCCAGCGTGGTTTATTCACCGGGCCGACGATTAAATTAGAATGGTCCTCATCGAAGTATTTATCGCTACACATCCCATAAACTTCTGAAGTTGACGGGAAGATGATTCGCTTACGGTACTTCACGCAGTAGCGGATAATGCGCAGATTCTCTTCAAAATCGAGTTCAAATACGCGCAGCGGGTTGCGGGTATATTCAATCGGCGTGGCTATCGCCACCAGCGGCAAGACGACATCACATTTTTTGACGTGATACTCAATCCATTCGGAATGAATACTGATATCGCCTTCGACAAAGTGAAAATGCGGATGATTCAGAAAACGGCTTATCGCATCGCTGCCAATATCCAGACCGTAAACTTCATAATGATCTTCGCGCAGCAGGCGTTCTGTCAGATGGTTGCCAATAAAGCCATTCACCCCGAGGATGAGTACCCGGGTACGGCGTCGGGCGGTGCAGGCAGGCTGGCTATTCAAGCGTGAACCTTGCACCAGGCCCAGCGTCTGCGCTAATTGCGAGCCCTGCATAGTAATGCCGTCGCCCGCCTGTCCGGTGACGATTTCCAGCGCGCCATCGCCACAGGCAATCAGCAGTGGCGCAACAGAAATCACGCTCCCCGGCTGTGCTTTGCTGGCATGAGGATGAACACGCGACGACCAGACGGTGAATTTCTGATTGCCAACATAGCTGAAGGCACCCGGCCACGGATCGGCAACGGCACGTACCATGTTGTGCAGTACGGATGCCGGTTTATGCCATTCAAGGAAACTGTCATCCGGCGTTCTGCGACCAAAACAGGTGGCTTCGTTTTCGCGCTGGGCGATTTCCAGAATATTACCGTGTTTAATGGCGGGTAATGTCTGTTCCAGTAGCTGGCGCGCGGCATGGCACAATTTATGATGCAGCGTAATAGCGATATCGTCTGGCGCAATGGCAACGCGCAGTTGCGCCACAATGGCCCCGGAATCGGCACGTGTCACCATTCGGTGCAATGTAACGCCCGTTTCCGTTTCACCGTTCACCAGCACCCAGTTCAGCGGCGCGCGACCACGATATTTTGGTAACAGCGAACCGTGCAGATTAAATGCACCTGCGGGAGCGAGCTGCAAAATCTCGTCGCAAATAAGATGGCGATAATAAAAAGAGAAAATCACCTCTGGTGACAGTTGGGCAATGCGTTCCACCCACAGCGGATGATTAACGTTATCCGGCGCATAAACCGGAATGCCTCTTTCCGCCGCCAGATGAGCCACCGAACCATAAAAGGCTTTTTCACCGGGATTATCGGTATGGGTAAAAATGGCGCTAATTTCGTAACCGGCAGCCAGCAGAGCTTCAATACCGAGGCATCCCATATCGTGGTAGGCAAAAACGACGGTTTTCATTATTCATTTTCCTTGCTGGATGGACGGATAACTTGCTGAACAAAATAGCGGGGGCGGGCGCGGACATCGGTGTAGATCCTGCCGATATATTCACCGAGTAATCCCATGCCGATAAACTGAGCGCCAATAAAAGTAAACAGCACGGCAAATAGCATAAAGACGCCTTCTGCCGCCCATTGTGGTCCGAAGGTCAGGCGTAAAATCACCAGCAGCACCGCAATGCTAAAACCTCCAATCGCAATAATGCTGCCGAGCAGACTCAGCATACGTAGCGGCGTTGTGGTAAGGCAGGTCACCAGGTCGTACATCAAATTAATCAGGCGCATAAAACTGTATTTGGATTCACCATACTCACGCTCGGCATGATGCACTGGAATTTCAATGGCACGGCGGGCGAAGATATTCGCCAGAATCGGGATAAAGGTGCTGCGTTCATGGCAGTGCAACATCGCATCGACAATATGACGGCGATAGGCGCGCAGCATACAACCGTAGTCACCCATCGCTTTGCCAGTGGTGCGCTGAATAAGCCGGTTAATCATCTTCGAAGCGGTTTTACGAAACCAGCTGTCCTGGCGGTTCTGGCGTACAGTCCCAACCACGTCGTAACCTTCATCGGCTTTTGCCACCAGGCGGGGGATTTCTTCTGGCGGATTCTGGAGATCGGCATCAAGGGTAATAATTAAGTCGCCAGTAACGTGACTGAATCCCGCCATAATCGCTGAATGTTGCCCGTAATTGCGGTTAAGCAAAATAGACACAATATGGCTGTTCTCCGCTTGTGAGGCTTCGACCAGCATATGCGCGGAATTATCGCTACTGCCGTCATCAATCAGCAGGATCTCATACTCTTTCCCCAACGATTCACAGGCTGTGGTGGTGCGCCTGATTAATTCCGGTAAGCTTTCCTGCTCGTTATAAACGGGAATAACCACCGAGACTTTCTTAACAGGGTGGATTTCAAACATGGCTTATTGTCCTGCGAGTTGCTGAAGGGCTGTGATGACATGGTCGGCATCGGCGGTAGTCATATCCGGGAACAGCGGCAAAGAACAGATGCGTTCGCTATTCCATTCGGTATTCGGTAACGACAGCGTGGGAAAACGCTCGCGATAATATTTTTGTGTGTGAGCGGCGCGGAAATGTAACCCGGTACCAATGCCTCTTTCTTTTAACGCTTCCATCAACGCATCGCGACTGATACCACAACGTTGTTCATCGACACGAATAATAAACAGATGCCAGGCGTGAACGTGCGACCAGGCGGGAAGGCTTAATGGCTGAAAGGGGAGAGCTGCCAGTGCTTGCTGATATTGCTGGGCAATTTCGCGCCGACGGGTGTTGAGGTGCTCTAATTTAGCTAACTGTGTCAGGGCAATCGCGGCGTTAATATCGGTCAGATTGTACTTATAGCCCGGTGTTAAGACTTCAGCCTGCGGTGCACGGCCCCAGGTTTGTCTGTCATAGGCATCGACACCCAGACCGTGAAATTTCAGCATCCGTAGCTGGCGGGCAAGATTTTCATTATCAGTAACAATCAGGCCACCTTCCGCACAGGTAATATTTTTGATGGCGTGAAACGAAAAAATAGCGGTACCTTTTACGCCAATATGTCGCCCTTTGTAATACGTACCGACGGCATGGGCTGCATCTTCGATAACTGCGATGCCGTAACGTTCGCCAATGGCGCGAATGGCGTTAATATCTGCTGGCGCACCGGCATAATGCACCGGAATGATGGCTTTAGTGCGTGGCGTAATGGCTGACTCGATCGCTTCAGGCGTGACCATCAGCGTATCGCGGTCGACATCCACCATTACCGGCGTTGCACCCAACAAGGAAATCATATTGAGGGTTGAAACCCAGGTCAGGGAAGGCGTAATCACTTCATCGCCCTTGCCAATTTCCAACGCCATTAGCGTGATATGCATTCCGGCGGTGGCTGAACTGACCGCGATGGCATGCTGATTTCCTGTCAACTGGCAAAAGGCTTGTTCAAGCGCCTGATTCTTCGGACCGGTTGTGATCCAACCGGATTCGAGAACCTCTTTAACTGCAGCGAGTTCCTCCACGCCCATTGCTGGTCGCGAAAAAGGCAAAAATTCTGACATTGCTTTTCCTTCCGCCATTGAATACCTGTCCACTTATATTTGCTATAAAGAGTGTTGTGTATATTTTGCCATTTAGAGCGAAATTTTAAGGATAGAATATTAACTTAACCTTAAGAAACTAATATTAGACGTAAATATTGAAATTTTTATATTTTTTCTTATTTAGGCTTTGCATTTGGCAAAATTTTGAGGCATTTTGCCGGCATCGCAGGATTTTTAATATTACACCAACTGCTAATTATCGCCAGAAATGTCGCTCAATTTCACGGTAATTGTCTGGTTGCGCTTGTCTATAGGTGGAGTTTACGTGTTAGCTTTTTGCCGCTCTTCGTTGAAGTCAAAAAAATATTTCATCATTTTACTGGCGCTCGCTGCAATTGCCGGACTGGGTACTCATGCCGCCTGGAGTAGCAATGGTTTGCCACGTATCGACAATAAAACGCTGGCCAGACTGGCACAGCAGCACCCGGTTGTCGTTTTGTTTCGCCATGCTGAACGTTGCGATCGTTCAACCAATCAATGCTTGTCAGATAAAACAGGTATTACGGTCAAAGGTACCCAGGATGCCCGTGAACTGGGCAACGCTTTTAGTGCTGATATCCCTGATTTCGATCTTTATTCCAGTAATACCGTCCGGACCATTCAGTCCGCGACCTGGTTTTCAGCGGGTAAAAAGCTCACGGTAGATAAACGACTTCTTCAATGCGGTAATGAGATTTATAGTGCAATTAAAGACTTACAAAGAAAAGCACCTGATAAAAATATCGTTATTTTTACCCATAATCATTGCCTGACATATATTGCTAAAGATAAGCGTGATGCGACATTTAAACCTGATTATCTGGATGGTTTAGTCATGCATGTGGAAAAAGGCAAAGTTTATCTGGATGGGGAATTCGTTAACCACTAAATTTTCAATCTGACAGCCAGTGATGGCTGTCATCATTGTTAAAGAAGACCTTTCAAACGTAACGTTTTTCGGGTGGCAACATTCAAATCATAATGCACCAGATCTTCAGGTTTTACCCACGCGTAGTCCTGAAACTCTTCGTTTATTTTCACTTCTCGGTTGGCAGAAACGCAGTCAAAAATCAGGTAAATCATATAAATCTCTTCCTTGCGACCATCTGCATACGTCTTGGTGCGAATATCATCGCTGAAGGTCCATGGCGTGATTTCTGTCAAAAGCAGCTGTTCTCCCAATTCTTCGCGAATTTCGCGGCGTAGTGCCTCTTCAATTCGTTCGCCAGGTTCTACGCCGCCACCCGAAAGCGCCCATTGACCGGGGAAAACGCCGCGATCGTCGGCCATTTTGCACAGCAAATAAGCACCATCATTTTGAATCAAAGGGCATACAATAGTCCGTTGTCGCACAGGAGTATTCCTTATAAATAAAAAAGAAACCATGAGAATACGGTAACTCAGAAATATGTGAAAGTGACAGTAATCTCTTTTGCGATGATAACTGCACTTATTATTATTTTTGTGTGTATCGATAAAGTGTGTTTATTTTTTCGGCGTTTAATTATTTAAGAAGTATTTAGTTACAATAAGTGACTAGATCCCTTTTTTCGCTCATTGAATCCTCTGTGCCAGGCAGTACAATCCCGCAGCTTTGGGAATTTTGATTAATTGCTTGTGGGAAAGGGGATAATGAAAAAAATTGCGCTAGCAGGTCTGGCCGGAATGCTGTTGGTTTCTGCATCGGTCAATGCAATGAGCATCAGCGGCCAGGCGGGTAAAGAATACACCAATATTGGTGTCGGTTTTGGGACTGAATCGACGGGCCTGGCTTTAAGCGGTAACTGGACACATAACGACGACGACGGTGACGTCGCTGGCGTGGGGCTGGGGTTGAATCTGCCTCTCGGGCCGTTAATGGCGACCGTTGGCGGAAAAGGCGTTTACACCAACCCGAATTACGGCGATGAAGGTTATGCCGCAGCGGTAGGAGGTGGTTTGCAGTGGAAAATTGGCAACAGCTTCCGTTTGTTTGGCGAGTATTACTACTCTCCGGATTCACTCTCCAGCGGTATTAAAAGTTATGAGGAAGCGAATGCTGGCGCGCGTTACACCATTATGCGTCCAGTCAGTATTGAGGCGGGTTATCGCTACCTGAATCTGTCGGGTAAAGACGGTAACCGCGACAACGCCGTGGCTGACGGCCCGTATGTTGGGGTTAACGCCAGTTTCTGATCCCTTCCGGCGCGGCATTCTGTCGCGCCATTCAGTTTCTTACTACGCCTTATCTCCCTTTGCGTTATAGTGATTCGATAACAAAAGCAGGAGATAACCATGTTAAAAGTGGAAATGCTATCCACCGGGGATGAAGTGTTACACGGGCAAATCGTTGACACTAACGCTGCCTGGCTGGCCGATTTTTTCTTTCATCAGGGGTTGCCATTATCTCGCCGCAATACGGTGGGGGATAACCTTGATGACTTAGTCACCATTCTTCGCGAACGTAGTCAGCACGCCGATGTGCTGATCGTTAACGGCGGGCTGGGACCGACCAGCGATGATTTAAGCGCACTCGCCGCTGCGACAGCAAAAGGTGAAGGCCTGGTGTTGCATGAAGCCTGGCTCAAAGAGATGGAACGCTATTTCCACGAACGTGGACGAGTAATGGCACCGAGCAACCGTAAACAAGCGGAGCTGCCTGCCAGTGCTGAATTTATCAATAACCCGGTAGGCACCGCCTGTGGTTTTGCCGTGCAGCTTAATCGTTGCCTGATGTTCTTTACTCCCGGCGTACCGTCAGAATTTAAGGTGATGGTCGAGCACGAAATCCTGCCGCGTCTGCGCGAGCGTTTTTCTTTACCACAGCCGCCGGTTTGCCTGCGTTTGACTACCTTTGGTCGTTCGGAAAGCGATCTGGCACAAAGCCTGGACACTCTACAACTGCCGCCGGGCGTAACAATGGGCTATCGCTCCTCAATGCCGATCATCGAACTGAAACTCACCGGACCGGCAAGCGAGCAACAGGCGATGGAAAAACTGTGGCTGGACGTTAAACGTGTTGCCGGACAGAGCGTGATTTTCGAAGGCACCGAAGGACTGCCCGCGCAGATCAGTCGCGAATTGCAAAACCGCCAGTTCAGCCTGACGTTGAGCGAGCAATTCACCGGTGGTTTATTGGCTTTGCAACTTTCTCGCGCAGGTGCTCCACTGCTGGCGTGTGAAGTGGTTCCTTCACAGGAAGAAACCCTGGCGCAAACTGCGCACTGGATTACAGAACGGCGGGCCAACCATTTTGCCGGGCTGGCACTGGCTGTTTCGGGTTTCGAGAACGAGCATCTCAACTTTGCGCTAGCCACGCCAGACGGCACTTTCGCTCTGCGTGTGCGTTTCAGCACTACACGCTACAGCCTGGCTATCCGTCAGGAAGTGTGCGCAATGATGGCACTGAATATGCTACGCCGTTGGTTAAACGGCCAGGACATCGCCAGTGAGCATGGCTGGATTGAGGTTGTTGAGTCCATGACTTTATCCGTCTGATTTCGCCACTCTGTGCCGGTTTACTGCACCGGCACATTCCCCCTCCGGCAAAATTTGTCCAACCTGTTGTACTCAATAAGAAAAAATCCGTGCGCTGATTCACAAATTTGTGCGTAATTTCTCCAGTCCGCTGGACGAGGAGCGGGATTTGATGCGCTTCACAATTTTACTCCCCCTGAGCAACGAGACTGATTCCAGTATCTAAGACTGGAGTCCAGTATGTTGGAATCAAGCAAAGTTCCCGCCCTGACACGGGCTATTGATATTCTCAATTTGATTGCCCGCATTGGCCCCTGTAATGCTGCGACGATCATTGACACATTGGGTATCCCTAAAAGCACGGCCTATTTGCTGCTTAATGAACTCAGGCGTCAGCGTTTTCTTAGCCTTGATCACCAGGAAAATTTTTGTTTGTGGACCAGGCTGGTGGAGCTTTCCGGTCATGCGTTAAGCAAGATGGATCTCCGGGAACTGGCTCGACCGCGTTTGACGCAACTGATGGATACCACCGGGCTGTTATGTCACCTGGGGATTATTGATAACGGCAGCGCTTATTACATTTTGAAAGTGGAGTCATCAGCCACTATCAGCGTGCGTTCCCATGAAGGAAAAAGCCTTTCGCTTTATCGCTCCGGAATAGGTAAATGCCTGCTTGCCTGGCAACCTGCAGCGGTACAGCAAAGTATTATCGAAGGGCTGGTCTGGGAGCAGGCGACACCCACAACGATTACTCATCCACAGCAACTTCACGAAGAACT
>ENA-UPXC01003969-UPXC01003969.1-human-gut-metagenome-genome-assembly--contig:-NODE-3969-length-14234-cov-5.884933_pt1 | contig 14234 bp, 10 predicted proteins | sample MGYA00250047_ERZ773371 | MGnify/ENA primary metagenome ERZ773371 (study PRJEB29103, sample SAMN06111975) | human gut metagenome | biome: human gut; feature: ankylosing spondylitis patient; material... | reverse complement strand
CTGACCCGGCGGCCGGTGAAGGCGGCCTTCGGCGCATTGCTGCTGGCCCTGGCGGGGGTGATCCTGGCCCTGTCCGGAGGGCAGTTCTGGGCGGCGGTCCAGACCCGGGCCGGGGTGGAGGAGACCTACACCACCGTGGCGGTGGTCACCGGCGGGAAACGGCAGCTGGTGTCCAGCGGCGACATAGTATACGAGGATATTGGCCCCACATACGAAGCCAACGAGTTTCTGAAGGAGGCCGCCCAGAAGGGCTGGAGCATCATCCGCGGTCAGGCCACCATGGGCCTTGCCGGGGGGTACAGTCCGAAGCTCACGCCGCTGACCACATTTTATCAAATGGACGTTGACAGCTCCGACACCCGCATTGATAACGATGAGGACGTCCCCTATAACTTCGCCATCCTGGAGATCGAGATCACGGAGGTGGGGGAGGAGAGGGTCTATTATCCCAGAGAGTATGATACAGGCGCTTTTTTTCAACTGGGTCGTCTCCGGCAAGGTGCTGGGAGTGCAAGCCATGAGCGGCGATTGGAACGACCCCACCGGCCGGAACGCAAATTTTTATTTGCAGATCACCGGCGAGTCGGATGCGGCGGGCAAGGCGCTGCAGGCCGGACAGCGGATCCTGGTGTTTACCCACAATTACCGCGACCTGGATTTCGAGCAGCGCTGCCTCATTGCGGAGGACCTGAGACTCAGTGGCTATGAGGTGGACCCCCGGAGCCTGGATATTGAGAACAACATGATCCGTTATGCCGACCGCACCACCGCCATCACCATAACGGACGGCGAGGGAAATCCCTGGCCGGACGATGCGCCCCTGTATAAGGACCCCGTCACCGGCAATGAGTCCACCATAGACCTTCGGCGACTGAACACCATTGCCTTCAATGTCGATGACTGCTCCCAGCCCTGGACGTTATACGATGAGCAGTGGAATGTGGAGGAACAGAAATGGGAGTGGACCGTTCAGCGGGTCATCCCCTTTGACACGGATTATGACCTGGCTTCCTTCACCATTCTGCCGGAGGGCGTCACGGCGGAGGAGATGATCGCCTCCTCCCCCACCTGGCAGAAGGCCATGGAGTCCGTCCGGGTCAACAGCCACAGCGTGCCGGTGCTGGCGGTGAACCACTTAGAGGCTCTGGCGGATTTCGCCGCCGGGACCACTATGGTCACCCAGGGGCGCAGCATCTCCCAGAAGGAGTACAGCTCCGGCGCGCCGGTGTGCCTGATCTCCGAGTCCCTGGCCCGGGAAAACGGCCTGAACGTGGGGGACGTTCTGCCGCTGTCCCTGTATGAATACGACCAGGACCTGCGGTATTCCTACATACACGAATATAACCCCCGGCCCTCCTGCTATCTGCCGGACCAGGGCTTTCAGCAGGAGACGGAATACACCATTATCGGTCTGTATCGCCAGAGCAACGAGTGGGTGACTACCCCCACCAGCTTTACCCCCAACAGCGTGTTCGTGCCGGAGAAAAGCGTCACCTGCCAGACGGTAACCGGCAACTATGGCGTGTGGTCCAGCCTGATTCTGCAAAACGGCACCATCGACCAGATGGAGGCCCGGCTGGAGGAAAACGACCTGGGCGGCGCGGTGACGTATTACGACCAGGGGTACAGCGACATTGTGGAGAGCCTGGACGGCTACACCCGGGTGTCCCGGACGGTGCTCTGCGTGGGCCTGGCTCTGTGGGCGGTGGTTCTGGCGGCGTATTGCGTACTGCTTCCCATGCAGGAGGGAAAAACCGCCCTGCGTATGTGGACACTGGGCGCAAAACGCCGGGATATTGCGGGACAAATCTGGACGCCCTCGGCTCTGATGGCCGCCGCCGGAACCGTCATCGCGTTGGCGGTCAGCATCCCCGGTATGTCCTGGGCCACGGACAAAATCCAGGCCCTGACCGGCTCTGATTTAACGTTGAAGGTATCCACCGGCCAGACCGTCGCCCTGTGCGCCGCAGCCCTGGCCATTGCCCTGGCAGTGATTGCCCTGGTCAGCACCCTCACCGCACAGCGGGGTATCCGCAAGGCGGAATAAGCAAATCAAAAGGCGAAAGGAGGACCGCCTATGACGCCCTATTTTTTCAAGCAGATGCGCAAGCGCACCAGCCTGTGCCTGGTGGTGGTGCTGACGGCCCTGGCGTTTTCCCTGGCCCTGTGTATGCTCCAGCGGTCCCGGGACCAGATGGCCGCACGCATTGAGGAGGTTTATGACAATCTGGAGGTCCGGTGCAGCGTCACCAATCTCACGGGGACCCAGTCGGACCAGCTGAACCTGCCGGATTGGGTGCTGCGGCTGTTCGACGGGGAAAAAACCTACGGCAAATTCCAGGACAACGACCTGTTCGCCCCCTATGTCCGGGATGTGCAGGTGCGGTCCACGGTGTACTGCACCACCCCCGGCGGCCAGGACCGGCTGACCCTCAGCGGCGTCACCGGGTTGAAGGCGGACAGCTCCCTGCTGGCCTCCTCGGGCTGCACCGTCATCTGGCGGGAGGGCTTCGGCGAGGATATGTTCCGGGGGCGGGGCTTCTCCCTGCTGCTGCCGGAGGAGCAGGCGCAGCTGGTGGACGGGGACGGCTATGTGACCCTGGAGTTCACCGGGGTGGAGGGGGACAATATCCAGCACCGCTTCCTGGCGGCGGGGACCTATACCGGCGGGTCCGGGCGGCTGTACTGCTCCTGGTGGGTGGTGCGGCAGCTGTGCGAAGAAACCTACGGCGGTCTGACGCTGGACAGTCTGTCCGCCGCCATGGCGGACAACCGGAAGATCGGCGAGTTCTGGGACGGGTACGCCAGCCGCTATTTCGTGGCCCCCACCAAGGACGGCACCCCGGTGCCCTGGGAGGGGTCCCGGCTGTACCGCACCTATCCCTTCGCCCTGGCCGTTTATGACGATGTGCTGGTGAAAACCGTGGAGCAATTGCAGCAGAACCAGCGGCTGCTGGGGCTGGTGTCCTGGCTGCTGGGGCTGGCCTCCTTCGGAGTGGGGGCGGTGTTCAGCATCCTGCTGCTGCGCCACCGCAGCCGGGAGCTGAAGCTGCAGTTTATCCTGGGCCAGAGCCGGGGCAGCATCTTAGTGTGGGCCCTGACGGAGCACGGCATCCTCAGTCTGCTGGGGGTGATCATCGGCGCAGGGGGCTTCTGGCTGGCCTTCCGGACGGCCCCGGCCTGGGGGCCGGTGGCGGGCTTCTGGGTGATGAATCTGGCGGGCACGGCCCTGGCGTATCTTCTGACCATGCGGCGAAAGTTTCTGGAATCAAATCTGGGGAGGGAATAAATATGAACATCCAGCTGCAAAACGTTACCTATACCTATGCCGGGAAGTATCAGCGGGTCACCGCCGTGGACGGCGTCAGCTATACCTTCCACGACGGGACCCTGTACACCATCATGGGGGCCTCCGGCAGCGGCAAATCCACGCTGCTAAGCCTTTTAGCGGGGCTGAAGCTGCCCACGGAGGGGGAGATCACCCTGGACGAGCAGCCCATCCGGCTCATGGACCGCAGCGCCCTGCGGCGGGACACGGTGTCGGTGATCTATCAGGATTTCAACCTGTTTCCGCTGCTGACGGCGGAGGAAAACGTGTGCTATCCCCTGCGGCTGCAGAAAATGGACAAGGAAAAGGCCCTGGAGCTGGCCCGGCAGCGGTTGACGGATATGGGCATCCGGGAGTCGTATTTCCGGAAGCTGCCCAATCAGCTGTCCGGCGGCGAGCAGCAGCGGGTGGCCATCGCCCGGGCCCTGGCGGCGGGCAGCCGGGTGATCCTGGCCGACGAGCCCACCGGCAGTCTGGACAGCGACAACGGGCGGATGATCGTGGAGACTCTCCAGCGGCTGGCCCACCAGGAGGAGCGCTGCGTCATCGTGGTGACCCACGATCCCAAGGTGGCCGAGGCCGCCGATATCCGGCTGCATATGCAGGACGGAAAGCTCAGCGGGGAAGAAGCATAAAGCCCGGAAGGGCAAAAAATCAGCTGGCTGCGGGGGGCAGCCAGCTGATTTTTTCAGGATTCGCCGAATTCCCGGGTCAGGTCCCGGTCCAGCAGGGTGCGCAGCTCCGCCATGGGGTCCGCGCCGCAGTAGAGGATGCGGTGCACCGCCCGGCAGATGGGCAGCTCCACGCCATAGCGCTCCCCCAGCAGCACCAGGGCCTCCACGGTGTAGTACCCCTCCGCCAGGTCCGTGTAGGTCTCCCCCCGGATGAAGGATTCGCCGAACTGCCGGTTGTGGCTGTACCGGGAGAACACCGTGGCCTCATAGTCACCCAGGTGGCACAGGCCATAGGCCGACAGCTGGCTGCCGCCCATGGCCTGGATGAGACGGGCTACCTCCCGGGTGCCCCGGCTCATCAGGGCCCCCTTCAGGCTGGACAGTCCCTTGCCGTCCAGAAAGCCTGCGGCAATGCCCACCACGTTTTTGGCGGCGGCCCCCACCTCGTTGCCGATGAGGTCCTCCCCATAGTAAAAGCGGATCAGGTCGCTGGAGAAGGACTGCACCAGTAGCCGCTTCACGTCCTCCCGGCTGCTGTCGATGACCATGCAGTTGGGGATGCCCCGGTAAAACTCCTGCACATGGCCCGGGCCCAGCCACACCGCCACGGCGTTGGAGGGGTCCAGATTCTCCTGGGCGATCTGGCTCAGGCGGCGGCCCGTTCCCTGCTCCAGGCCCTTCATGCACAAAACGAAGATCTTATCCCCCAGGGCCAGGGGCCGCAGCTGGTCCATCAGGCCCTGGAGCCCCTGGGAGCCGATGGAGATCACCACGATCTCCGCCTGCCGGACGCAGGACAGGTCCGTGGACAGCCGAATGCTTTCCGGCAGCTCCAGCAGGTCGTTGCGGCGGGTGGCAAGAAAGCGCTGCATATGCCGGGAGCCGGGGCGGCCATACAGGGTGACGGCGTGGCCGGTGCGGTCCAGATACCAGGCGATCAGCGAGCCCCAGCGCCCGCAGCCGATGACGGTGATGCGCATATAAAAATCCCTCCTGCGGCATGATAACATATCTTGTTTATCATGCCACAGGAGGGGTTCTTTTGCAAGTTAATTTTCTGTGACGCGGAGCTTCCGGGCATAGGCCAGGGTCTGTTTCAGGGCGCTGTCGCGGGGCACCGCCGCCAGGTGGAGCTTGTGGGCATAGGCCAGCAGCTCCCGGAAGCGGCTGTCCGGCGTGAGACCGGCGGCGATGAGGTCCGCCCCGGTGACCTGGGGCCGGGCCATCAGCTCCCGGTACAGGGCCAGGCGCTGCCGCAGCCAGGGCTCCGTATCCTCCCAGGGCCACAGGCTATGGGTGCCCCGGCCGTCTGCCGAGGCCAGAAGGATCAGGTCCTCCGGCTCCAGTGATTGGTCAAACATCCGGTTGCTGGCCTTGACGGAGGCGTCGGCCCCCACCAGGGCGTTGGGCTTCATGTGCAGCTGCACCATGTTCCGCACATAGGCCGCTGCCGCCTTGTCCCCCACGATCCGCCGCACCAGGGCGTCCGCCAGGGGCACCCCCGCCGACTCGTGGTCATAGGCGTGGATGCGGCCCCGGACATACTCGGTGGCGGCCGGTTTGCCCAGATCATGGCACAGGGCCGCCAGCATGAAGGAAAAGGGCTGCCGGGCCCGGCTGCGCAGAGCCGCCGCCTGGTCCAGCACCAGCATGGTGTGGGTCCAGACGTCCCCCTCCCGGTGAAAGCGCGGCTCCTGGGGCACGCCTATCAGGGCCTCCACCTCCGGGAACCAGCGGGACAGCTGCCCCATGTCCCGCAGAGTCTCGAAAAACAGCGAGGGGCGCTCCGCCTGAAGCAGGGCCTTGCGCAGCTCCCCCTCCACCCGCTCCGGCGGCAGGGCGGACAGGTCGATGCCCCGGCACAGGGCGATGGTCTCCGGGGCCGCGGCGAACCCGAACCGGGCGGCAAACTGGGCCCCCCGCAGCACCCGCAGAGGGTCCTCCGGAAAGGTCCGGTCATCCACATGCCGCAGCACGCCCCGGCGCAGGTCCCGGACACCGTGGAAATGGTCCAGCACCCGGCCGGTCAGCACGTCCTCCATCAGGGCGTTTATGGTGAAGTCCCGCCGCCGGGCGGCCTGCTCCGTGCCCAGAAAGGGGTCCACGGTCACGTCGAAATCCCGGTGGCCCCGGCCAATGGCCCGCTCCCGCCGGGGCATGGCAATGTCCAGGCCATAGCCCTTCAGGCCGTAGATCCCGAAGCTGGCCCCCATCTCCAGGCGGCCTCCCAGGCCGTCTAAGATCTCCTCCAGTTGGCTGGGGGTGACGCCGTGGACCTCGATGTCCACGTCGGTGTTCTCCCGGCCCAGCAGACGGTCCCGGACGAAGCCCCCCACATAGTAGGCCCGGCCTCCCAGAGCGGCGGCCTGCCGGGCGATGGCCCGGGCGGCCTCCATATCCCGGGCCGGGTCTCCGCGGCCGGTCATCGCTTCTGCCGCCGGGCCAGGAGGTGGTCAATCCACACCAGCACATAGCCCAGGGCCAGGAAGGCTGCGGCCATGGCCAGGAAGATCAGCAGCACCTTGCCCCAGCCCAGAGCGTCCACGTCCATGAAGGGGTAGGGGTACGGCGAGCCGTTGTAAAACCGGAAGCTGCTGACCCGGGCCCGGATCATGGTGTATACAAAGTAGGCCGCCGGGAAAATACCCCACAGGAAGGGTTCAAACCGGCGATAATGCCCCTTTTCGTCAAACAGCAGCCAATCCAGCACCGTCAGCAGCGGGGCGGCGGTGTGGAGCAGGTGGTTGGTAATCAGCTGGGTGTGGCCCATGTTGAAGTCCCCGGCGGCCAGGAACAGGTGGAAGGTGATGCCCGTGATGGCCATGGCCATCACCAGGGCTCCCTTGCACACCGGCAGCCAGGTGCCCCCCCGCCGGAGGGTGCGGACGGCGGCTCCGGCAAAATACACGGCGCACAGGATGTTGCTCATCAGGGTGAAGTATTGCAGGGCGGCCAGGTTCAGCCTTCCGCCGAAGAAGCCGCATTGCAGCACCACCCCCACGGCGGCGCACAGGGCGGTCAGGATATGCACGGCCGCAGCAGCGGCCCTGGAACGAATGGGCATAGCAAAATTCTCCTTTTTCGAAAGCGCTGCGGGCCGGTACAGGCAGCGCCTATACCGGCCCGGGAACAGATGGGGTCACTGCTGGCTCTGCTGCCAGCGCCAGGAATCCCGGCACATATCCGCCAGGTTCTTTTCCGCGTGCCAGTGCAGCAGGCGGGCGGCCTTGTCCGTGGCGGCATAGCAGGTGGGCAGATCCCCGGCCCGCCGGGGGCCGATGCGGTAAGGCACCGCCACGCCGTTGACCCGCTGGAAGGTCTCCACGATCTCCAGCACGCTGCTGCCCCGTCCGGTACCCAGGTTGATGGCCTCCCAGCCCGGATGGGTCCGGGAGTAGTCCAAAGCCGCCGCATGGCCCCGGGCCAGGTCCACCACGTGGATATAGTCCCGGACGCCGGTGCCGTCGGGGGTGGGATAGTCGTTGCCGAACACCGTCAGCTCCCGGCGGATGCCGGCGGCGGTCTGGGTGATATAGGGCATGAGGTTGTTGGGGATGCCGTTGGGCAGCTCGCCGATGAGGCCGCTTTCGTGGGCCCCCACGGGGTTGAAGTACCGCAGGCACACCGCCGCAAGAGAAGGGTCCGCCTTGGCGGCGTCCCGCAGGATCTGCTCGATCATCAGCTTGGTCCAGGCGTAGGGATTGGTGCAGCCGCCGGTGGGCATATCCTCCCGGCAGGGGGCCTCCGCATTGCCGTACACCGTGGCGGAGGAGCTGAAGATCAGCCGGTGGACCCCGTGGTCCGCCATCACCTCCAGCAGGGCCAGGGTGGTGTCCAGGTTGTTGCGGTAATAGGCCAGGGGCTTCTGCACGGACTCGCCCACGGCCTTGTATCCGGCCAGGTGCACCGCCGCGGCGATGTCATGGGCCCGGAACACCCGGTCCAGGGCCTGCCGGTCCGACACGTCCATCCGGTAGAACACCGGGGCCCGGCCGGTGATTTTTTCGATGCGCTCCGGCACGTCCGGGCGGCTGTTGGACAGGTCGTCGGCGATGACCACGTCATAGTCCCGCTGCAGCAGCTCCACCGCGATGTGGGACCCGATGAAGCCGGCTCCGCCGGTAAGCAGTACGGTTTCCTTCATGATGCTTCCTCCCGATACCGAAATTTGATTCAGGGTCACTGGGCGGCCTGGCGCACAACGGCGGAGAACCGGTACACGCCGGTGCCATCGTACAGCGGGGCCGTCAGCTGCTGGGCCAGGCCGCTGTGACGGTGGACATAGTACAGGGGGATGACCCAGCCGTCCTCCACCAGCATGGCCTCGGCGTCCTCCAGATAGGCGTCCCGGACCTCCACATGGCCGGAGGCGTCCGCCGCCCGCAGCAGCATGTCATAGGCGGTGGAATAGAAGTACCCATTGCCGCTTTCCCACAGGGACAGCAGGCCCGAGGCGTCGCCCCGGTCGGCGGTGACGGTGGTCAGGGCCACCATAAACTCGCCCTGGTTCAGGGCGTCCGCCAGCTCCTGGGCCGTGGCCCCCCGCAGGATGGCGATGAGCCCCAGCTTCTGCTTCCAGGCGTCCTGGACGGCGGCGGCTGTCTGGGCTGCCGTCTCGTCGGTGCTGTCATACAGCAGGGTGATCTGCCCGGCGGCCTTCACGCCGCCTGCCTCCTCCAGCAGGGTCTTGGCCTGCTGGCACAGGGCCTCGTAGTTATCAGGCTCATTGTCGATGAGACTGCCGCTGCCCTGGCGGAAGTCACCGCCCATGGTGTTGCGCAGCCCCGGGGGCACGATGCCCTGGGCGGGGTCCAGAGGCTGGCCCTCCGTCAGCGCGTTCCGGTCGATGGCCAGGGCCAGGGCCCGGCGCAGGGACTCGCTTTCCAGGCTGCCGGTCCGCTGGTTCAGCAGCAGCAGGGTGGTCTGGGGATAGGGATCGGAAGTGTCGCCCTCCGGCAGGTTCATGGCAAAGTCCACGTCGCCGCCGGACAGCAGGTCCGCCCGGGCCTGGCCGTCCGTCTCGAACCGGAACTCCAGCACGTCCGGCCCCAGGCGGCGGGCGTCATAGTACCCGTCGGCCGCCTGGGCGGTGAGGCCCGTCTCGTCCCAGCCGGTGGCCCGATAGGGGCCGTCGGTCAGCAGGGTCTCGGAGTGCAGGGACCAGTCCTCCCGCTCCGCCGCGTCGCTGCGCACCGGCATGGTGGCCGTCCCGGCGCAGACATCCGTCAGGAAATAGGCGCACTTGTAGGAGAGCTTCACCACGAAGGTGAAGTCGTCCGGGGCGGACACCTGAAGAAGGCTTCCGTCCTGCTTGGACTGCACCTGGTCAAAGCCCACCACCATATCCAGCAGGGCCGCATGGGGGGAGCCGGTGGCCGGGTCCGCCAGCCGCTGCCAGGCATAGACAAAGTCGTGGGCGGTGACGGTCTGCCCGTCGGACCAGCGGACGTTCTGCCGCAGGGTGAAGGTATAGGTCTCGGTGCCGTCCAGGTTGTCCTCCACGGTGTAGGATTTGGCGGCGGCGTAAACCGGCTGGATGCTGCCGTCCTCCCCCCGGGAGAGCTTCATGAGATTTTCAAACAGGTGGGCCACCACCGTGCGCTCGGCATCGGAGGAGGCCATGGCGGGGTCCAGGGTGGCCGGGGCGGCGTCCAGGCACACCCGCAGGGTCATGGTGTCCCGCGGCTGGGCGCAGCCGGTCAGGGCCAGCATGCACAGCACCAGCACCAGGGCCATGTACCGTATCCGTCGTTTCATAGGGGCCACGCTCCTTACTTTGATTTGGGCTCCGCAGGGGTCACCCGGCCGTCCTCCTCCAGGGTGGCGGGGATGATCTGGCTGCGGGTGTTGCGGGCGATGTCGTCCAGCCGCATGCGGGAGGGGAAGTCCGACAGCAGGGTATAGGCCACGCCGTGCTTCTTGGCCCGGCCGGTGCGGCCGATGCGGTGGATGTAGTACTCATTCTCCTCGGGTACCTCGAAGTTGAACACCGCGTCCACGTCGTCCACGTCGATGCCCCGGCTGGCCACGTCCGTGGCCACGAACACACGGAGCTGTCCATCCCGGAAGCGGGCCATGACCTCCTCCCGCTTGCGCTGGGGAATATCGCCGTGGATGCACTGGGCGTCCAGCCCCCGCAGCTGCAGGAACTTGGTCAGCCGCTCGGTGGAGCCCTTGGTGTTGCAGAAGCAGATGACCCGGTCCAGCTGCTGGGCGCGGATGATGGAGGCGATGGCGTCCACCTTCTTATCGGCGGGCACCTCGATGCGGTATTGCAGGATATCGGGCTTGTTTTCCCGGGTGGCCTGGACGGTGATCTCCTCCGGGTCCCGCTGATACACCCAGGAGATGTCCATGACCTCCCGGGAGATGGTGGCGGAGAACATGCCCAGATTCTTCCGATGGGGGATCTTGTCCAGAATCCGGGTCACATCGTGGATAAAGCCCATGTCCAGCATACGGTCCGCGTCGTCCAGGACCACGGTCTGCACCTGGCCCAGGGTGACGGTGCGGCGCTTCATATGGTCGGACAGGCGGCCCGGGGTGGCCACCACGATCTGGGGCCGCCGCTTCAGGGCGTTGATCTGCTTGCCGATGGGCTGGCCGCCGTACAGGCACACCAGCCGCACCCCCTCATGGCACACGGCGATCTGGCGCATTTCGTCGGTGATCTGCATGGCCAGCTCCCGGGTGGGGGCCAGGATCACCGCCTGGACCTCCTCGCTTTCCGGGTCGATGCGCTCGATGATGGGGATGCCGAAGGCCATGGTCTTGCCGGTGCCGGTGGGGGCCTTGGCGATGACGTCCTTCCCCTCCAGCATGGGGGGGATGCACCCGGCCTGGACGGGGGTGCTGATCTCATATCCCTTGTTCCTTATGGCGCGCATGGTGGCCTCGGACAGGCCGAAGCTGTCAAAGGGCGCGCCCTGTGTAAATTCCATAGCAGTTTCCTCGTTTTCTATATATTCAGCCAGGATATATTATACCATATCTGTCAATATGTCCCCGTACTGCTCCAGCAGCCACCAGGTGATCCGGGCCGTCAGCCCCCACAGGGGATGCGGCAGCCCCTCGTACACCGGCACCTCCATGCGCCCGGCCTGCCAGGGATATCCGGCGGAGGCCCCCACCCGGTCATAGGGGAAGTCCGGCCCGATCTCCGGCCGCAGGGGATAGCGGTAGATAGCCGGGGGATGGGCCGCCAGCCGGGACAGAGGCGCCGTGAAGGTGTCCTGCACCTCGTCGGGGCTGGGGCGCAGCACCGCCGCCGGGTCCACCCGGCCCAGCACCGGATACATGAGCCCCTCGGACCGCAGGTACAGAAAGTCCAGGTCCCCGAAAATCTCAATGGCCTCCGCCGGAAGGCCCAGCTCCTCGAAGGTCTCCCGCAGGGCGCACTGCCGGGGCGTCTCCCCGGCCTCCATCCGTCCCCCGGGGAAGCACACCTCCCCGCTGTGGTGGTGCAGCTTCGCCGGGCGCACCTCGTATAAAAGGCTCAGCCCCTCCGGCCCCTCCACCAGCGGCACCAGCACCGCGTATTCCCCCCGTGCCTGCTGCAGGGTGGTGCGGTGGGCCGCCATTCTGCGCCGCAGCGCCTGTTCATCCATGCTTTCTCCCCCTTTTCACCACCACTATACCACATTCCGGCCCGAAGAAAAAGCAAAATCCATAAAAACAGCCGAATTCGCAAAAAGTTCTTGCAATCGAAAAAATCAGGGCATATAATGTAAAGGTTGAGAGATTTGCTATGCAAAAGCATAGCAAAAAATAGAATGTGCCATTCCCTCGCCCCTTCGGGGCAACCGGGAATGATGCACAAAACTTCATGCACAGAAGAGTTTGCCTGTTTTCGTGGTGCGCCGCACAGTGCATGAATTTTTATACCCAAAAGAAAGGGGTTTTTCCTTTGCAGAACGAAAAACTGAGAAACGTAGCCATTATCGCCCACGTGGACCACGGCAAGACCACCCTGGTGGACCAGATGCTCAAGCAGGGCGGCGTGTACCGGGAGAACCAGGAGACGGTGGAGCGGGTCATGGACTCCAACGACCTGGAGCGGGAGCGGGGCATCACCATCCTGGCCAAGAACACCGCCATCCAGTATGGCGACACCAAGATCAACATCGTGGACACCCCGGGCCATGCCGACTTCGGCGGCGAGGTGGAGCGCATCCTGAAGATGGTCAACGGCGTGATCCTGCTGGTGGACGCCGCCGAGGGCCCCATGCCCCAGACCCGCTTCGTCCTCAGCCGGGCGTTGGAGCTGGGCCACCGGGTCATCGTGGTGGTTAACAAGATCGACCGGCCCGACCAGCGCATCCACGAGGTCATCGACGAGGTGCTGGAGCTGCTGCTGGACCTGGACGCCACCCCGGAGCAGCTGGACTCCCCCATGCTGTTCTGTTCCGCCCGCCAGGGCATCGCCTCCTACTCCCCCGACGTGCCGGGCACGGACCTCAAGCCCCTGTTCGACACCATCCTCAGCTATATTCCTGCCCCGGAGGCGGACCTGGACCAGCCCTTCCAGATGCTGGTATCCGCCATCGACTATAACGAGTTCGTGGGCCGCATCGCCATCGGCCGCGTGGAGCGCGGCGTCCTGAAGCAGAATCAGGAGATCGCCGTGTGCAACTATCACGACCCCGACGCCCCGGCCAAGAAGGCCAAGGCCGTGTCCATGTACGAGTTCCAGGGCCTGGGCAAGCAGCCCATCACCGAGGCCACCGCCGGCAACATCATCGCCATGTCCGGCATCGGCGACATCACCATCGGCGACACCATCTGCGCCCCGGAGTGCGTGGAGCCTCTGCCCTTTGTGAAAATCTCCGCCCCCACCATGGAGATGACCTTCTCCGTCAACGACTCCCCCTATGCCGGCCGCGAGGGCAAGTTCGTCACCTCCCGCCAGCTGCGGGACCGCCTGTTCCGGGAGACCCTGAAGGACGTGTCCCTGCGGGTGACGGAGATCGACGGCGCCACCGACGCCTTCAACGTGGCGGGCCGGGGCGAGATGAGCCTGTCCATCCTTATCGAGACCATGCGCCGGGAGGGCTATGAGTTCCAGGTGTCCCCCCCCCGGGTGCTGTACCGCACCATCGACGGCAAGAAGTGCGAGCCCATCGAGCGGCTGGTGGCCGACGTGCCCAGCGAGTCCGTGGGCGCGGTCATCGAGAAGCTGGGCTCCCGCAAGGGCGACCTGATCGAGATGACCCCCGTGGGCAGCCGTATGAAGCTGGAGTTCCTGATCCCCGCCCGGGGCCTGTTCGGCTATCGCAACGAGTTCCTGACGGATACCCGGGGCGAGGGCATCATGGCCTCCGTGTTCGACAGCTACGCCCCCTATAAGGGCGACCTGAGCCGCCGGAACACCGGCTCCCTGGTGTCCTTCGAGACCGGCGAGTCCGTCAGCTACGGACTGTTCAACGCCCAGGAGCGGGGCGCCCTGTTCATCGGCCCCGGCGTCAAGGTGTATGAGGGCATGATCGTGGGCGTGTCCCCCAAGCAGGAGGACATCACCGTCAACGTCTGCAAGAAGAAGCAGATGACCAACATGCGGGCCGCCGGGTCCGACGAGGCCCTGCGCCTGGTGCCGCCCCGGAAGCTGAGCCTGGAGCAGTGCCTGGAGTTCCTGGCTGATGACGAGCTGCTGGAGGTCACACCCGAGAGCCTGCGCATGCGCAAGACCATTCTCAATCACGAAAAGCGCATGAAGGCTACCCACGGCGGCAAGAAAAAGTAAACAAACACAGAATAAAACAGAACCCCGCCCTGCCGGATGGCAGAGCGGGGTTTTGTTTGCCAAAAAGGGCTTTGCCCTTTTTGGCAAAAGGCTTGCAGTCTGCCGCCTGCGGGCGGCAAACTCTGCGAGGCTTTTCAGGCGGGGGCATTCTATCCGCGCATATTGATGTATACGCTTATAATCGGCGTCAGGCGGCCTGGACCTCGAACTTCAGCACGCCCTCGGCGGCGGAGATGCGGGTCATCATGGACTCCAGATCCTCCACCATGTCCCGGGTCTCGGCGGAGATGGTGACGCCGGCGCAGCCGTTGGTGGGGATGGTCTGGTTGATGGTGAGAATATTTGCGCCGGAATTGGCAAAAATAGACAGGAAGTTGGACAGCACGCCGGGGTTGTCCTTCAGCAGGGCGTAAAACGTGATGATGTGGCCGGCCTTCATGTCCTGGAAGGGCTGCACGGCGTCCTTATACTTGTAAAAAGCGCTGCGGCTGAT
>ENA-UPXC01003965-UPXC01003965.1-human-gut-metagenome-genome-assembly--contig:-NODE-3965-length-14257-cov-3.363047_pt1 | contig 14257 bp, 16 predicted proteins | sample MGYA00250047_ERZ773371 | MGnify/ENA primary metagenome ERZ773371 (study PRJEB29103, sample SAMN06111975) | human gut metagenome | biome: human gut; feature: ankylosing spondylitis patient; material... | reverse complement strand
AGCCAAATCCTACGCGGCGGCTCACCAGTTCGGGGCTGTGACAAAGCCGCATGTGATCCGGGCGCGCAACGGCAAGGCGCTCAAAATCCCCGGCGTGGGCTTCCGCCGTTCCGTCAACCACCCCGGATCGACCATCCCGGCGCGCCCCTTCCTCGGCATCGGCCCGGACGATGAAAAAGACCTGCTCGACATCTTCCGGGACGAACTGCACAAGGCGATCTACGGCTGATCGCCGAATCGCCGTTTTCAGGGCCGTTTTTCTTCCCGGATGAAGAACGGCCCGCGTTTTCCATTCACGCATTTTTTAACGGGGGTCTAACGGCCTTCATTCGCGTATCGCTTCTTTTTCTCCTCCCCCGTTTCCCGTCCGTACCCGCTCCCCCGCCTTTTCACCCGCTGACATGCGTCAACTGGCACGCTTCCCGCGTCCTGCTACTCTAACGCCATGAACGCTTCCACCACATTCTCCTCCTTCATCGCCGCCCGCGTCTCCCCGGAGACGGCGGGCGGCCCCGCGCCCGGACGCATCCAACTTTTCCCGGCGGGCGAATTTTCCGCCCGCGACGGAAGGCCCGGCACGCTCAAGGGCGTCAAAGCCAAGGCGTGGACGCTTACCTTTGACGATGCCGCCGCCGTGATCGCCCGTTGGCGACAGCGGGAGACGCCGCTTGTCGTGGACTATGAGCACCAGACGATAAACGCCGCCGAAAACGGCAAGCCCGCCCCTGCGGCGGGCTGGATCGAATCGTTGGAGGCGGGGCCGGACGGGCTTTACGCCACGGTCAAATGGACGGACGCCGCCCGCGCGTTCATCCAAGCGGATGAGTACCGCTACATTTCCCCCGTTTTTTCTTTTGACCCCGAAACCGGGGCCGTGCTCGAACTGAAAAGTGCGGCCCTGACAAACTACCCCGCCCTGGACGGCATGGACGCCGTGACCGCGCGGGCAGAGGACGATCCCCCTATGAAGAAAGAAACGCTTGAGGCGCTCCGGCACTTTTTCGGCCTTGCCGCCGACGCCGACGAAGACGCCGCCCTTGCCGCGCTCAAGGCGCAGGGCGACGGGCAGACGTTGACAGCCATGCTTACCGCCGCCAAGGAAGCCATCCCCGATCCCTCCAAGTATGTCCCTGCCGCCATACTCACCGCCGCGCAGGAAAAGAACGCGGCGCTGGCCGCAAAGGTGGAGGAGCTTGAGGGTGAAAGCACCCTTGCCGCGCTTACCGCAGAGATTGACGCGGCGCTGGCCGACGGGCGTTTGCCGAAGGCTTGCGAGGCGTGGGCGAAGGCCACAGCAAAGACCAACCCGGAAGCGATCAAGGGCTACATCGCTTCCGCCGTTCCCGTCGCGGCCCTGACATCTACCCAGACCGGCGGCACTCCTCCCGCCGGAGCGCCGCACACCGCCGCACTGACTGATGAAGAAAAGTATGCCGCGAAGGCCGCCGGTATTTCCGAAACCGATTTTCTTGCCGCGAAAGCCAAGGAGTTTAACTGATGCCCCTCGCCACCAATGCGCTGCTTACCGCGCTTAAAGTAAGCTACAGCAAGGTTTTTGAAGACGCGAAAGCGGCGGCCCCGTCTCAGTGGGATCGCGTCGCCACGCTTGTAACGTCCGCTTCCAGTTCCAACACTTACGGCTGGCTTGGGCAGTTCCCGAAGCTCGCGGAATGGACGGGCCAGCGTTCCTTCAAGGATATGAAGGAATTTGGCTATTCGGTCACGAACAAGAAATACGAGGCTTCCGTCAAGATCCCCCGTACCGCCTTTGAAGACGACACCCTTGATGTCTACGCGCCCCTGTTTAAAGAAATGGGGTACGCTGCGGCAACGCATCCTGACGAAGTCGTCTTCGGTTTGCTCAAAGATGGACGGACGAATGATTGCTATGACGGCAAAAAATTCTTCGCCGCCGATCATCCCGTTTATCCCAATGTCGACGGCACGGGGTCGAAGACCGATGTCTCCAACCTGCTCCGGCCTGCGCCCGCCGGTGATCCGAGCCCGACGATCACCGACAAGACCGCGTGGTATCTGCTCGACGTGTCGCGCCCGCTGAAACCCTTCATTTTTCAGGAACGGACGAAGCCCGAACTTGATGCGATCACGTCGACCGCCAACGATACCGTTTTCAACAGTGACGAATACCCCTTCGGCATCCGTTACCGCTGCAACGGCGGCTATGGGTTCTGGCAGCAGGCCATTTGTTGCACCGACGATCTGACGCCTGAAAACTTTGAGCTTGCGCTGACCACCATGCAGGGCTTCAAGGCGGACGGCGGGCGTCCCCTTGGGCTTGGCTTCGGCGGCAAGGCCGGGACGTTGCTTGTCGTCCCGCCTACTTTGCAGGCCGATGCGCGCAAGGTGATCGCCGCAGAGCGCGACGACATGGGGGCCAGCAACATCTGGTTTGATACCGCAACCATTCTTGTCTCGCCGTGGCTGGCGTAACCGTCTACGCCACCCCGGATCAGCTTGTCGCCCTGTTCGGCGAGGATGAAATGCTCACCCTCGCCGCCGGGGCGGACGGCGAGCTTGACGAAGCCCGCATCACGGCGGCGATCGAGTGGGCGTCAAGCGAGGCGGACAGCTATCTGTCCGCCCGCTATCCGACGCCGATCAGCCCCGTGCCGCCGATCCTGACCAATGTCGTGGGCGACATCGCCCGTTATCGGCTTACCGGACACAACACGCTGGAAAATGAGGTTATCCTGCGCCGCTATGAAAAGGCGATCGAGTGGCTTTTGCGTATCGCAAAGGGGCTTGCCGATCTGCCGGGGCAGGACGCGGGCGGGGAATCCGGGGACGGTACGGACGGCGTGGGCATTACGCCGGGGGCAAGGGACTGGACATGATCGCAGCCATTGAAACCGCCATTGTCGAAACCATCCGGGCGGCCCGCCTGCCGTACCTGCGGTATCTGGGCACCTACGGCGGGGAACTGGACGGCGAGCCGCAAAGCATCATCCGGCAAACGCCCGCCGTGTGGGTATCATACCGCGACGAATCCGCGCCCGATCCGCGCAATACGGGCCGCACACGATGGACGGTCAAGGCGACGTTCTCCGTGCTGGCCGCCGCCCGCAGCCTCAAAAACGAGAAAGCCACCCGCCACGGCGACGCCATGCAGGTAGGCAGCTACCAGATGATTGAAGACATCCGGGCGCTGATCGGCTTCAACGATTTTGGCCTGCACGGCGTCGACTACCTGCGCCCCGGACGCACCCGGACGCTGTTTAACGGACGGCTGGCCGCGTGCAGCATGTCCATCCTCATGCAGGAATGGACGGCGCTTTACGATCTGCGCGTCCGCGAGCCGGGACAGCGGGCGCTTGACGCCCCGCCCGGCGCATATCTTCCGCCGGAAGGCACACGCCTGCCCGGCAACGCCCATGCGAATGATGATCCGTATCTCCCGCCGCTGTCGGCGTGCGGCCTGCGGTACTGGCTGAAACCGCCGCTTGACCCGGACGCCGACGAGCCGAGCGCCGTTGACCTTGTAACCCTCAATAAAAACAGGGAGTAACATGCTTACCGTAAAAGCCCGCCCCGGTGTTGCCGTGCCGATGGAGCATGACCCGCGCCGGTATATCACAGCGTCATCCGGCCCGGTGAAGGTGCCGGGGACGCCGTACTATCTGCGGCGGTTGCAGGACGGCGATCTGGTGATCGTCCTGCCCGCCGAACGCGCCTACACGCATGACGAGGAGGCCCCCAATGGCTAGTGCGAACGTCAGTTTCGACAATATCCCGGCAAGTATCCGCAAGCCCGGAAAATACTTTGAGTTCAACACCAAATTGGCCGTCCGCACGCTGGCGACCAACCCGCAGACGGTTTTGATCGTCGCACAGAAAACCGCCGACGGCACCGCCACGGAAAACGTCCCCGTGCAGGTCTTTGATACCGACACGGCAGGGAAGCTGTTCGGGTTCGGCTCACAGGCCGCAAGCATGGTCAAGGCCGCCATGCGCGCCTACAGCTATGTCGATCTGTCAGTCCTGCCCATTGCCGACGACAGTGCGGGCATTGCCGCATCCGGCTCACTCAAGCTGACCGGTGACGCTACCGCGCAGGGCGTGCTCACGCTGACAATCGCAGATACGGAAATTTCGGTTGCAGCCGCCGCCGAAGATTCCGCCGAGGCGCTGGCTACGGCCCTTGCAACCGCCGTCAACGGCGAAAGGGACTTGCCGGTTACGGCGCAGGCCGCCACGGGTACGGTCACGCTGACCGCGAAAAACAAGGGCACTCTCGGCAACGGGATCGTGCTTTCATATGTCTGCACCGTTCTCGGCATCACGCCGACGCTGACAAAAATGGCGGGCGGGCAGAAAGACCCGGACATTGCCGAAGCACTGACTGCCGTCTTTGCCGCCGACTATACAATCTATTGCGTGCCGTGGGCGGTACAAGCCCCGCTTACCGCCCTGCGCGAGCATCTGGACAATATTGGCGGCCCGATGGAGCAACGCGGGGCGATCGGCGTCTACGCTTCCACGGGTACGCTGTCAGCCGCAACCACGCTTGCAGGCCAGCTCAATGCGGGCCGCATCACCGGGGCGCTTTTGCCCGGTTCCACCACGCCGCCCGAACAGATCGCCGCAGCCTACGCTGCCGTCTTGGCAAGCGAGGAAGACCCGGCGCGCCCGCTCAACACCTTGGTACTCACGGGCGTGACCGTGCCGCCCGTGGCCTCGCGCTTGGGCCGCACCGAGCAGGAGGTCTGCCTGAAAAACGGCGTAACCCCGTTGGAAGCCGGGCCGGGCGATGTCGTCCAGATCGTCCGGGCGATCAGCACGTACACCGTCAACGCGGAAGGCACGGCGGACGTGTCGCTTTTGGACATCACGACGATCCGAACGCTTGACTATGTGCGCAAGGCGATCCGGGAGCGCATTTCCCTGCGCTTCCCGCGCGAGAAATTGTCCACCCGCACGCCCGCGAAAGTGCGCTCGGAAATCCTTGACGTCCTGCGCGGGCTTGAAAGCCTTGAGATCGTCGAGGAAGTGGACGCCAACGCCGACGGCGTGGTGGTCGAGCGCGATCTTCAAGATGCGAACCGGCTCGACGCCAAAATCCCCACCGACGTCGTCAACGGCCTGCACGTCTTCGCGGGCCGCATCGATCTTTTGCTGTAAAAGGAGGCGTATATGGCGCTTGAAGAATATGTCGGCGCGGTCGTCGTCGAGGTCGACGGGCGAGAGATCGAGGCGTTCTCGTGCTCACCGTCCGCCAATACGGGCCGCAAGCCCGTCAAAACCATGAACCGCAGCCAGCGGATCGCCGGGTACACCAACGGCGTCTATGAGTACACCCTTGATCTGTCCGTCCCGGTTGAAGCCGACGGTGACACGATCGACTGGGAAAACGTTATTGACGCCAAGGTGGTCATTTACCCCGTAAAGGGCAACCGCCGCACGGCCTATACCGGGTGCGTTGTGACGGAAGTGGGCGAGCAGTACGAAACCGAAAACGAAGCAAAACGCGACATCAAGATGTTCGCGCAGGACAAAAAGGAAGAGTAGCGCATGGATACGATTAAAGGCCAATTGGCGATCGGGCTGTGGGACGATAAGAGCAAGGCGTTCCAGCGGGATTTCGAGATGCGTCTTGCTACGCTCGAAGACACTGAGAACGCGCTTGAAGACACGCCCGAGTACGCAAGCACGGCGCGCATCCGGCGGCACGAATGGGCGGCCTGCCTGCTTTCCGTCGGCTGCATCCCCGGCGACGAGATAACAGCGGAACGGCTGGCGGAGCTGGCCAGCGTCGAGTTCGGCATCCTCGCCGACGCGCAGGATCGGCTTGTAAAAAAGCTCAGCGGCGGGAAAAGCGCCTCGCCGACGTCCGCCTGACCATCGCCGCGCTTGTCCGGCACGGTTTTTCCCCCGACGATGTGCGGGGGATGACCGGGCCGGAGGCGGTCAGTTACCTTGAGATCTTTTACCCGAACCCCGACAAGGGCAAGAAAAAATACATCTCACTGAAAAGAAAAAGGAAAGGCAATGGCCCGCGATCTGGAAGTCGAAGCAAGGCTGACGCTGAAAGACGATCTCAGTAAAAAGGCCGGGACCGCGCTTGACGCCGTCAGCAAAAAGGCCCGCAACGCCGGGAAGGCCGCCGACGCGCTGGCGGCTACGAAAAAGGACGCGGGGGCGCAGGCGTACGAGCGGACGGCGCAGGCAGCCGACAAGGCCGCCACAGCGATCGACAAGGTGGCACGATCGGCGGATCGGGCGCGGGACGCCAACGGGCGTTTCGTCAGCGGTTCCGGCTCCGGGCTTGGGCGCGTGGCGCAGGACGCTGAAAAGGCCGAGCGCAGCATGGGGCGTCTGGAAGCGATGGTCCGGCGTACCGGCACGGCCCTTTCAAAAATGGGCGGCGCTATGGGCACCGCGCGCGACGTCGGGGCCGGACTCATGGCGGGCGGGTATGTGGCGGCCCGGGCGGTGCAAAAGCCGATCGCCCGTGAAGAGCGCCTCGCCCGTCTGGCGAACATCGGCTACTCGGAGCGCGATAAGAAAGGCCGGATAGCGGGCATGAAAGAGCTTGACGCGCTGGCGCGTGAGACGGTCAAAACCGGCGGCGGAAGCGACGAGCAGGCGATCGGCCTGCTCGAATCGCTCATGGCGGGCGGCATGGAGACGGATCAGATCAAGCGTCTTGCCCCCGGCATTCAAAAGGCCGCCACGTCTATGGGCGCGGATACCGGAGAACTGGCGACGCTCGTCGTCTCGGGGCTCAAGCAGGGGCAGTTCAAAGAAGCGAACGTCTACGGCATACTTGAAAAGATGAGCCGCGCCGGTGAGCTTGGGTCTTTTGAGGGTAAAGACATTACCAAATGGCTGCCGCAGCTTATGGCGTCGGCGTCAGGCATGCGCGGAGCATCGGGGACGGCGGAAATGTTCGCCCACCTTGAGGCCGTCCGCAACGTCACCGGCTCCAGCGATCAGGCCGGGAATGCCTACGATAACTACCTTGCCTATCTGAAAAGCCCGGAAGCCGCAAAAAACCTTGAAGACTACGGCGTCAACCTGACCAAGGAGCTGATCGCCTACAACTCCAAGGGAGTCTCCACCCCGGAAGCCTTTGCCGACATCCTCGAAAAGCGCGTGGTCAACACCAACCGGACTGTCCAGAGCCTGCAAAAGCGGATTGCGCAGGCAAAGACGCCGGAAGAACGGCAAAAGCTCGAACAGCAGCTTGATATCGCAAAAAAGGCAGCCATCTCGACGGTTATCCGCGACAGGCAGGCAGGGTTGGGGGCCGCCGGGATGATCCTTGGCAAAGACATGATTGCCAGCGTCAAAAAAGAACTGGCGAGCAGTGAAGGCACGCTTCAAAAAGGTTTTGAAGTCATTCAGGAAACCACCGCAGCCAAGGCCACGGCGTTTGACAATACCAAGACCTACGCCGCCAGCGACGCCTTTTCAGATGTCAAACCGCATATCGACCGTATGCTTGACGGATTGCGCGACGCGGCACAGGAATTTCCCCGGCTGACGACGGTTGTCTATGAAGCCGCGACGGCCCTTGGCGTATTTGCCGCCGTCGGCATGGCGTGGGGCGGCTCCTGGATGCTTCGCGGGGAAGGCGGAAAGGTGCTCGGCGGGGCGGGCAAACTTTTTGGCGGGGCCGGGAAAACCGCCGTTGAGGCTGGCGGCAAGGCGACCCTCGCCAAGACCGCCGCCGATGTGGGCGGCAAGGCCGTACTCAAGGGGACGGCGCTGGAAGCCGGGGGCAAGGCGGTTGCAGACGCCACGGCGAAGACGGTAGCGAAAGAGACCGTACAGGCCGGGGCAAGGACGCTCGGCAAGGGATTTCTTGGGGCCGAGTTTGCCATGTCCGCCTATGACATTTGGCAGACTGAGAACGACCCGAACCTGACGCGCCAACAGAAAGATCAGGCGAATACGGCTACCTACGGCGGTTTTGGTGGTGCGCTTGCCGGGGCGGCTGCGGGCGCTTCCGCCGGTTCCGTCGTGCCGGTGATCGGAACGACGGCTGGCGCGCTCATCGGCGGCCTGCTCGGCTGGTGGGCGGGGCGTGAGGCCGGGGAAGGCGCGGGCAAGCTTATTTACAGCGATCCCGTGTCAAAAGCCCAAACAGAGGAACGTCAGCCGATCGAGCTGAACGCGAAACTTGCCCTTGAGGTCGACGGCCTGACGCTCGCGGAAGTCATGGAAAAGTATCAAACCGAATACAATTTCAGGTCAAACTGATGGGCTGGAAAACCGAACTTCTCGACGCCTCTTTCCGGGGCGTCACGTTTGAAGTCGAATCAGTGCAGGACGACGGGGAAAAGTCTATCGTCGTGCATGAGTACCCGTACCGGGCCGGGGCCGAGATCGAAGACCTTGGGCGCAAGGCCCGGCGTATCCGCATCACGGCGCTATTCTGGGGTGAAGACTATCTTTCCGGCGTGGCGTCTCTCGTCAAGGCGTTTGAGGAAACCGGCAAGGGTGAGCTGATCCATCCCGTTTTCGGCAGCGTGCAGGTTGCGATCACCCGTTGGGGCATTCCCCACCGGGCTGACGATCCCGATTACGTCGCCCTTGACTTCGAGGCCGTGGAAGCCAGCCTCGACAATCCTTTTTTCGACTATCAGTCTCCGCGCGCCGGGGCGGAGCAGGCGCAGGCGTCGCTTGACGCAAGCATTGCCGACGCGCTTTCTTCCACCGCTTCAACGGTGCGTGACAAACTCGCCGTGGCGCAGGAATACGCGCAGGCCGCCCGCGCCCGCGTGGAAAACGTGCTGTCCGCCGTGCTCGACATATACGACATGGGGCAATCAGTCGTCCGAACCGCGCTTTCATACGTCAACTATCCCGCAGCCTTCATGTCGGATCTGCTGGCCGTGCAGTCGAAAATCACGTCCGGCGTCGATCCGTCCGGTTCCTTTTCGGCGTGGACGCGGCTTTCCGATTCCTTCCCGCGCCTTGGGCGCACCGGCGAGACCGTCAAGAGCGAGCCGGTCGTGGGCGGCGTCCCGTCCCGCGTGCAAGGCTACGTGTCCGGCGGCGTGGATGGACGCGCCGAGCCGGTGCTTGCCGTCAAAAAGACTCCGGCAAAACAGCCTGTGCCGCTATTGAACGCCCCGGCCCCCGGCGCGGGGACGGTGGAAGATGTAGGAATTATGGCGGCGACTGTGGCGCAGACTGTACAGCTTGCGGAAGCCACCGGGGGAATGCTTGCCGACGAACTGGACGAACCGTCCATGACTCCGCAAGAAATCGAGGCCGTGGTCGGCAATGTCCGCGAACGGGTGCAGAATTCCATTGACTGGGTCCGGGCCGTGGCCGATCCGGAAACGGACTACGCGGCCTCTGAATCCTTGCGTACCATTGCCGACGCCGTGCAGACGTTGGGGGCGAAGGTCTTGGAGACCCGCCCGCCTCTCGTTGAGCATGTGGCCGAGACGGAATGCAACGCGCATCTTCTCGCCCATAAACTCTATGGCGACTTTACCCGTGCGGCGGAAATCGTCCGACTGAACCCGCAGATCCGCAATCCGAACTTCATAGCCAAGGGGCAGGCCCTCCATGTCTACGCCGACTGACGCCGATCGCGTGACGCTGCATATAGCCGGGCACGTCCACGCCGATTGGTTAAAATACAGCATTGATTCCGATTTCTTTACACCGGCGGACGGCTGGAGCGTGTCTTTGGGCACGCCCGCAGCGGCGTTGCCGGAATACCTCCAGCCGTGGGCCGAAGTGCAGATCCGCATCGGGGACGAGCTTGTCATGTCCGGGCGCGTCGACCGCGTGCGCCATGCCTTCCGCAAGGGCGAGCACATACTGGACATCCGGGGGCGCGACGGGGCCGCCGTGCTTCTTGACTGCTCGGCCCCCATTTTCGTCAGCCGCGAGGTGACGTTGCCGGAAGCCGTCGCCGCCGTGGCCCGGCCCCTCGGCATCGCCAAGCTCGACATCGCCGGGCGTGATGCGGCTTTCGTCAAAGTGACGATCGAGCCGGGCATGTCGGCGTGGGAAGTCATCCAGCAGGCCGCCGAAGCAAGCGGCCTGTGGCCGTGGTTCACCCCCGACGGCACCTTGAAGATCGCCGCCCCGGACTATACCACGCCGCCCGTTGCGGCCCTGATCATGCGGCTTGACGGCAAAGGCAACAACGTGATCGGCCTTGAGATCGATAAGGGCTGCGAGCGCCGGTACTCTGAAATCACGGTGCTGGCGCAGGGTGCCGGGACGGAAAAGGAAAAGGGCAAAAACGCCATGAAGGGCAAGGCCACAGATCCAAACGTCAAGTGGTACAGGCCGTTGATCATCCCGGAAGGGTGCCTTGATTCCCCCGGCGACGCGCTGAAAAAGGCAAAGAAACGGCTTGCCGACGGCGTGATGGACAGCTTCACGATCACGGCAAAGGTGCGGGGCCACCGCACCAGCGAAGGGAAGCTGTGGGAGCCGGGTCAGCGGGTGACGCTGAACGGCGACGAGCATGTTTACTTTCTCACCCGGCGCACGTTCAACGGCGGGCGGGACGGCACGACCACCACGCTTGTCTTGAAGCCTGACGGGGTTTGGCTTCCCGACACAAGCAAAAAAGGCAAGCGCAGGAAAAAAGGCAGGAAAGCCTTTTCCGGCTCGTGGGATTTTGGGGACGAGACATGACCACCGCGCAGATGATCAAGGATGCCATTGCCCGCGCGCTTGCCGCCGTGCGCCTTCCGTTCCGGGCCGTGCTCGGCGGGCTGAACGGCAAACCCGGCGTACAGCTTGCGCAAGGCGACGCCCTGAACGGCGAAAAACTGGAAGCGTCGGAAGTTTTTCAGCAATTCGGCTTTACGTCCGGGGTTCCGGCGGGTTCCGAGCTTATTGTCTTGCCGTTGGGCGGCAAGACGGCGCACAGCGTCATCGTGGCGACGGAAAACGGCGCGTACCGGGTGCAAGTCGGCAGCGGGGAAGTGTGCATCTACAACCAGTGGGGCGCGAAAATCACCTTGAAAAAAGAAAAGATCATCGAGGTGGATTGCGATCACTTCATCGTGAAAGCCAAGGAAGACGTGCTGATGCAGACAAAAAGCTACACGGTGCAGGCGGACGCGGGCGTCACATACCAGACGCCCGGCCTTGCCTATGGCGGGACCGCAGGCCGCAGCCGCGCCGCCGGGCGCACCGTGGCCCGCATCACCGGCGATATGCATCTCGACGGAGAGATCACGACTACCGGCGATCAGACGGCGGCGGGCATTTCAACCGCACATCATACACACCAAGGCGACAGTGGCGGCACTACCGGCGAACCGCAGTAACCGCCTTTCCTTCTTTTCCCCCGCTGACATATGTCAACTGGCTGGCGTCCATGCGTTTGGTACTATCCACGCATGGACGCTTTTCTTGATCCCTCTTCCGGCGACTACACCGGCGAACGCATTGCTACGTTGGCAAATGCCGTCTACTTGCGCCTGATGACGCCACTCGGCGGCTGGTGGGCCGATCCGTCTTTAGGTTCGCGCCTGCATGAACTGACGCGCGAAAAAGACATGCCCCGCGTGCGCAAGCTGGCCGTGCAGCACGCCGAGCAGGCCCTTGCCCCGCTGGTCAATGACGGGCGGGCGCGTTCCGTCAGCGTCACCGCAGATATGCCGCATGACGGGCGGTGTCTGTTGCATGTTGAAGTGGTCGACCTGACGGGCCGCCGTTCCTTGTACTCATACCCGGTCAAAGTGAGCTGATATGCCGTACGCGAACCCCGATTTTGCGACGATCCGCGAGCGTATGCTGCGCGACGCCCGTAACTTCGATCCGACAGCTCCAACGGATGGAGACAGTGATCTTTTTGTCCGCTCATCATGCACAGCGTCGGCGGTCGAGGGGCTTTATGATCACCAGTCGTGGCTTGCCCGCCAGCTTTTGCCCGATACCGCCGATACTGAGTATCTGGAGGCGCACGCCGCCTTGCGCGGCATTGTCCGTAAAGTGGCCGTGGCGGCCTCGGGAACCGCGACGTTTACCGGTACGCCGGGCGTCATTTTGCCGTCGGGGGCAAGCCTGAAAAGCGCCGCAGGCACCCTATACCAGACCACGTCTGACGGGACCGTCGGCGGCGAGGGGACCGTGACCGTAGCCTGTGCCGCCGCCACCGCCGGAGCCGTATCCGATCTGATCGGCGACACGGTGACGCTTATGCAGCCGCCTACCGGGATTGAAGCCGTCGGCACGGCGACGATCACGGGCGGCGCGGACGCGGAAAGCGACGCCTCGCTTTTGTCCCGGCTGCTTGACTACATGCAAAACCCTTCCGGCGGTGGAAATGCCGCCGACTATCGCCGATGGGCGAGATCCGTAGCGGGCGTGGGAGAAGCGTATGTTTACCCGCTCCGTCAAGGAGCCGGGACCGTCGACATTGTTATTACTGGCGATGGCGTCATTGCTTCTGATGAAGTTGTGCAGGCGGCGCAGGCGTATATCGACGAGCAGCGCCCATGCACGGCAAAGGCGTCGACCGTGTTCGCGGCTGTGGCGCTCACCGTGGACGTAACGCTCAAAATCTTGCCCGCCACTGGCTACACGCTTCAAACGCTCACGGCCCCGGTTCGTGAAGCCGTGCAGGCCGTCTTTACTGACTATCAGCCCGGCTCCCATGTCTATCTTTCCGTGCTGATCGCCGCAGTTTCAGCCGTGCCCGGCGTCGCCGACGTTGCCGTTGTCCTGCCCGTAGCAACGGTTGTGCCCACGGCGATCCAATGGCCCCGTTGCGGTACCGTGACGCTGGAGGCGGTGTAATGGGGCACGCAACCCTTTTGCGGCGGCTTTTGCCGCCTACCAGCTACGATCCGAACGGCGCGCGCCTTGGCGTATCAGTCGACATGGAAGGAAAGGAGCTTGATCGCGTGCTTGCCGACACGCCGCACGCCGTCGGCGCGCTCCGGCCATTCACATATCAGGAGTGGCTCGAAGACTATGAGCGCGTCTACGGCCTGCCTGACGCTTGCTTGCAGGACGGTTCCCTTTATCAGGATCGGCTCGGCTTCATCGCGCTGGCCCTGCGTGAGCGCGCAGGCATTTCGATCGGCTGGCTCGTCCAATACGCTGCCCTCGCCGGGTACGACGTCACGCTCACCGAGTTTTCCCCGTTCGTCGCCGGTTCCCGCGCCGGTGACGCGCTGACGAACGGCGCATGGCTCTACGCTTTCACCGTCCACGCCGCAGGCGAAATCGCGCGGCGGTTCTGTGCCGGACGCTCGGTCGCCGGGGAGCCGCTTGCGGATTGGGGCGAGAGGCCGCTTGAATGCATCATCAACAAGTACAAACCGGCGCACGCCGTGGCCCTGTTCGCTTACGGCGCGTAAGGAGACAAAATGCATCGCATCGACACTTCAACGGCAACCTCTGACGGCCTTTTTACCGAAGGCGATCCGCTTGTTCCGACCCCGGCAACCGTTGTTTCGGCTGACTGGCTGAACAGTGTACAGGAAGAACTTGCCACTATCGTGACAAATGCCGGTCTTGAACTGCAAAAGGCGGATAATACGCAAGTACTCACAGCCATTTTGCAGATTATCGCACGTCAAAGTTCCGAGCTTGAGCGCCTGCGCCTGCTTAAAATCGGTTGTCCGATGTACTGGCGCAGTACCACGCTCCCGGAAAACTTCGCGTGGGTCAACGGCGACCTCATCCTTTTTGAAGATCGTCCAGAATTTGAAGAGGTTTACCTCGCTGGCGGCTTCGAGGGAATGCTTCTCGAAGCAAACGCCACCAGCGAGCAGATCGCCGCCAACCTCGGGAAGTTCAGAAAACATCCTAACGGACTGGGATTATACCTTCCTTCGTGTGGCGAACAGTTTTTCCGAGCTTGGGTGGGGATAGGAACCGCCGGAGCGCATCACGATGCAGGGTTACCGGATGTTGCTGGAGCCTTTTATTCGGTGCACTCGGCCAACGGATCGCAGTATACCAGCGGTGCCTTTGCTCAGAGTCAGGGCGGCGCATACTTTGCAGGAGGAAACTCCCATGCCGAATTTGGCATCACCTTTAGGGCCTCGAACAGTAATAAAACATATGGTGCATCTCCGACTGTCATGCCTACGTCCGTTGATCTCCCTATATGTCTCTATCTAGGTGATTCCGCATGATTTTTAACCTAACCGCCTGCGTTTCCGAGGGTGGACGGGGACGGGAGAGGCCGGAAGCTGGCAAGCCGATACGGGCAGAGAGCTCACCGGCGACCAGACATTTACCAGATCGGAAGAGCGTCGTGTAGGGAAAGAGTGTAGATCTCGGTGGTCGCCGTATC
>ENA-UPXC01003959-UPXC01003959.1-human-gut-metagenome-genome-assembly--contig:-NODE-3959-length-14276-cov-4.305092_pt1 | contig 14276 bp, 7 predicted proteins | sample MGYA00250047_ERZ773371 | MGnify/ENA primary metagenome ERZ773371 (study PRJEB29103, sample SAMN06111975) | human gut metagenome | biome: human gut; feature: ankylosing spondylitis patient; material... | reverse complement strand
AGAGAATGATTACAATAAAATAAAGCGCTATAACAATACCACCATAACATACTCATATTCGATAATTAAACAAGTAAATTTATTACTATTTCAAAAGTATACACTTAAGCTTGTGTTAATAACGTTTCTTTATACAATAACAGTATATACTTTTGCATGATAAAAGTATATATTATTGTATTCATTAATTTTATAGTTAAAGAAATAGATTAACAATGTTAATAACTACCCCCCGTTATCTTTGCTTCAAAAAGACATTATTTTCCCATACCCTTTGTTTATCTGTCACATTTGTTTTAATTTTGTCTACACTAATCAAAAAAACGATTATGAAAAACTATGGAAACGTACTAACCAGTTTATGCCGGTTTGTCGGATGTGTTCTATTGATGCAATGCTCCGTTTCTTCCTTACACGCTTTTCCTGATTATTATTTCAAACAACTATCCCTACAAGAAGGGCTATCACAGACAACGGTCAACTGCGTACTCAAGGATTACAAAGGAATCATCTGGATTGGTACTCAAATGGGATTGAATCGTTTTGATCAGTATGAACTTAAAAATTACTTTTATGATTCATATTCTCCTAATTCATTACCAGACAATGATATCTGCTTTCTAAAAGAAGACTCCCTGCTCAATCTATGGATAGGTACTCAGGAAGGATTGGCAATTTACAACCGGGGAGAAGATAATTTCACTTTGATCTATCATAACAATGCCCCTGTACAAGCAAAGACCGCTTGTCTGCTGACGGACGGAATATTATTTGCAGGAACAGGACTGTGGATATACAGCTATGCCGATCGCCAATTGCACAGTCTCCCCATTATTAATAAAGGCAAAGCAATTAATGACTATTTTAAATATATCAAACCTTGGAAAAAAAATACGTATGTGGTAGGCACCCAATGGAAAGGTGTTTATCTCTACCACACAGACAGCCACCAATTAACCCCTTTCACCTCTTGCAAAAAACAACATATAAGTTCTTATTTTATTGACAAACAAAAAAACTTATGGTTATCACCTTATGGTGAAGGTATGATATGTTATGATGTAAACGGCCAAGAAATCGCCCGCTATTCCACACAAAATTCCGATTTGTGCAATGACATTATACTTGACATGCTCATTTACAAAGACGAACTGTGGATAGCTACCGACGGAGGTGGCATTGCGCGTTTAAATCTCGCAGACCGTACCTTTCGCACCATCGAACAGCAAAGCGGAAACAACAACTCACTGCCCAGCAATTCAATAAAAAGCCTGTATGTGGATCATTCACAAAACCTATGGGCCGGTACCATCCGAAACGGACTGTTGAATATTCGCGAAGTATACATGCACACCTTTCAAGATGTACCTTTAAACAACCTTTATGGTCTGAGTAATAAAATAACCTTATGCTTGTATGAGGAAGACGGTTTTATGTATATCGGGACAGATGGCGGAGGTATCAACCGGCTAAACCAAATTGAAAATATATTTAAGCATTACCCCTCATGCAGCAAAGAGAAAGTAGTATCGATAGCAGGATATAATTCAGAAGAACTGATCGCCTCCTTTTATGGGAAAGGACTCTATTTCTTCAACAAAAGAACAGGCCTCTGCCGTCCGTGCAACTTTATAAGCCCGAATCTCAGAGAGCAAATCAATTCCATGGGAATAGCTATCAACATATATCAATTTTCTCCCGGAAAATATTACATACTGGCAGAACAAGTATATATTTATGACCTGAAAACAGCCCGGCTTACCCCTGTACAGATGACACAAATACGCAAAGATACAGACACTCCAATCAGTAATCTTAAAGTTATTGCCTCAAACGACTCCATCACCTACCTTTATGGAGTTAAAAATATTTTTTGTCTGAACAACCGCACCCAAACACTGTCACCGATTTATTATTCCGATTTCAATATCACTATCAACTGTGTCTGCTGCGATTCGCAAGGAGATTTCTGGATAGCAACCAATCGCGGGTTACTAAGATACAACCGTCACAATAAATCTGCTGAAAAAATCGAGACGTCTCTGTTCAGTGAAGCCAGAACAACCGTTTATGATCCTACAGACCGAATTTGGATCGGTGCCCGAAACATGCTGTTCGCTTATTCCATATCGGATAAACGATTTACCATCTTTGACGAAAACGACGGGGCTTTAGCCAATGAATATATGTATACCAACGTTCCCATATCACAATCGGGAGACATTTACCAATGCGGAGTAAACGGCTTATTGCGTATTTGCAAAAATTACCCGTTTAAAGACGGTAATATTCCCACCATAAAATTAATGGATATAGAACTGAATGGAGCAACCATCACCAATCAAGTCTCAGCAACAGGCAAATTGACCATTCCCTATCATTACACCTCACTTATCATCAAACTGATAAGAAATGAAGAGGATGTATTTCGACGGAGAATATACCGGTTTCACATTTCCGGTTTGGCACGCGATATCGAATCGTATGCTCCTTCTCTGGCTCTCTATTCACTATCTCCCGGTCATTATGAAGTATCCGTTTCGTGCAGTAACAGAGATGGTAGCTGGACAGAAATGACACCTATATTAAATCTGGAAATCCCCACTCCATGGTGGCAAAGTCCTTATCTGAAACTGGCACTGATTATTCTCTTTATCATTATCTGCATAGGTTATGTGACTTATTACAACCGGAAAAAAGAGCGTAAACTGCAATGGGAGCTGAAAGAACACAAGCAAAATATGAATGAAGAAAAAATACGTTTCCTCATCAATATGAGCCATGAGTTGAGAACACCCCTTATGCTTATATATGCACCGCTCAAACGTCTGCTTAATAAAGAGGCAATAACCGACAATAAACTAAAAGAACAACTGGAAAGTATCTGCCGGCAAGTCAGACGTATGAAAAATCTGATTGAAATGGTACTTGATGTACGTCGCATAGAAATGGGGCAGAAAGTATTACATCTTTCCACTTGTACGTTCAACAATTGGTTGGAAGAAATCGCCGGGAGTTTCACAAATGAATATGCCAACAAGAATGTACGTCTCCTATATAATTTTGACAACCGTATTAAAGAATGGACATTTGATACCAGCAAATGTGAAATGATAGTATCCAATCTATTAGCAAATGCATTAAAATTCACTCCGGAAGGAAATTCCGTGACATTAACAACGCAAAAAGAAAAGGGAAACATACGTATTTCCGTCATCGATGAAGGTATCGGACTGGACGAAGAAGACATAAAACAGCTTTTTGTACGCTTCTATCAGGGAAAAGACTCAAAAGAAGGAAGCGGCATCGGGCTATCCTATGTGAAAGTACTGGTGGAACTGCAAGGAGGAAAGATCGAAGCCTATAATAATGAGAAAACAGGGGCCACTTTCTGCTTCGAATTGCCCGAAAGAGAAGATAAAAAAAATCCTTCTGAACAGTCCGTCAATATATCACTCAACGATGTGCTCCGTTTTTCCGACAGAGAAAGACAAGAACAAAAACCATCCCAAGAGGAAGAGAATTTCGACACACGCAACTATTCAATACTAATAGTAGAAGATAATATTGAACTGTCCAACTTTCTCAAAGAGGCCTTGAAGGAGCACTTCCAAAAAGTATATACAGCCAACAACGGAGAAGATGCATTCAACATTGCCACACAAAAATTACCCGATATCATTGTCAGCGATATCATGATGCAACAAGGCGATGGTCTGGAACTATGTCAACAAATAAAAAGGCAAGAAAAAACCTGTTTCATTCCCGTGGTGCTACTCACTGCGCGAACGGACATGGAAAGTACAGCATCCGGCTATAAATCGGGAGCTGATATCTATCTTACCAAACCTTTTGAAGTAGATGAATTAATAGTTATAGTACGCAATTTATTGAAAAATCGTAAGATATTACAAAAACACTATCGTAACTATGTGAGTAGTATATCCTCCTATCCAAATATAGAAGAAGAACCGAGTAATGCGGACGAAAGATTTCTCTTCAAACTAAATAATATTATCATAGAGAATCTAAGCAACAACCAATTGGATGTAGATTTTATAGCAGACAAAATGGGCATGTCGCGAACCACGCTCTACAACAGAGTAAAAGCAGTAAATTATGTGGGTATCAACGACTGCATCAATAATTTCCGTATAGAAAAAGCCCTTCAAATGCTACGTGAAACAGATTGCAATATGCTCGAAATATCAGAAGCGGTAGGGTTTAGCAGCCAACGTTATTTTAGCACATTCTTCAAAAAAATGGTAGGTTGTACCCCATCTAAATACAGAGAAGAGAATCAGAAACAGGAGTTAGAAGCAGGAAGTTAAAAGTTAGGAGTCGGAAGTTAGGAGTTGGGAGTTAGAATAAGAAAATAGCGAAAGGCATCCTCTACTTACTACTTGACTACTGGCTACTAACTACTATATTCCAACTACTATATTCCAGCTCCTAAATTCTGACTCCTAACTCCCAAATTCCAACTCCTACCCCAACTGTCCGATACGATTTATCAGTTCGTCACCCAATGCATTCTTATCATCGATATGCTCCAGTACGGCAGTTACAAATGGATTACTTTCAAAATCTCCACGAACTTGCTCGAAATCAAGTTTCATCTCATCTTGCGACCCGTCAGCTCCAAAACCAGTCATTGATGACATGGAGAATTCCTTACGTGCATCGTTATACACCATACGATCCAGCCCGATAACAGCTTCTTTCCAGGATTTTACAATACAGATAATGTCTTTGGCGGTAATTGTCTCCGGATCAAGACCATAAAACTCCTGAATCTTATTATAAGCCCATGTCCACTCATAGGTATAGTAATTGTTGTGCATCTCGGCAAAGCGGGCATTTATTTCTTTCAAACGATTGATTTCACCACTTTCTATCCCGGCCATCAGCTTTTCTATTTCACTCTTCGGAGCGATCAATCCGGATATGTCAACCCATTCTCCCAAACCTATCTCCGTATCCGGTTTCAGCCGTTGGCGAATTTCCTCGTTACTCTGGAACTTAATACCTTCAAGACGTTTGATGATAGAATTGCCCAAAAATTTATGAATGGCTATCTCATAATAACGAATACCGCTATTCAGGGAAGAATTCTTAATCTTGGCACTCTGATAAGAATAAGTTTCGGAAGTTTCGCCGGATACACGTTTCAAATCCTTTAAAATAAAACGCCCCTTAAACATTTTCTGAATAGTATATGGGCTCAGCAAATTATAATTAATATAATCGAGCTTGTTCGGATCTTTACGTTTATCGCGTTTCGGCCATTTCTGGGCATCACGAATGGTACCCACACTCCGTAAGTTCACTCCCGGTACAAGGAAAGTGGTATTCTGCTGTTCGATCAGATAAGAAAACGGCAGATTGGATGTATCGGCATGGTTCACATGACGTCCCATTACCAATGAAAATGCACCGACACGGGCCGGCCAGAGGATATAAGAATCCGAAGTGGTCTTCGCTCCACGTTCCAATGTACCTTGGTGAATAGGACCGAGTTTATACATGTGGTTACTCTGATTAGACCCGGAACCGGCATTCATAAACGAAAACATACCGGCAATCAGCAAGGTCGACTTATGATGTGTAACCGTATAAGGGCCGGCGAAAATAGCACAAGCCTCTCCGTTTTCTCCCTGACAATTACTGAAAAATAAGGAATCGGAAGCCGAATAATTATGCCCTAACTGACAAGCTTGTCCCACAAAACAACGAGTCAGCAGCGCACCGTCATCCACGTGTGATCCGGAAGAAATAATGAAATCGTCACAGATCACCCCGTGTCCGATATGAACCGGTGCCACCGCATTACTATTGACACTACCATTCGATAAACGGCATGTACCGCAAATATGACAACAATCGCCTATCCGTACATTTTTAATGGAACCGGTATTAAGTATCATCACATGATTACCGATTGTCCCCACAGTGGAAGCATGCTTATTAGAATAATAATCGGTAATCTTCTTCATACGGTCTATCAGCTCCGGACGATGACGATATAAAGCTAAGATATAAGCCTGATGCGCTGAAAGTTTGTCATTAATCAGCACTTCCCGGCCACCCGTTTCATTTAGAACAGCAACTTCTACTCCATTGCCAAAAGTCGTACGACCATCTACCAAAATGATATCTACATTTTCAATAAATGCATTATCCCCAATTTCATAGTTCGCAATGTAGTTCTGAATATTTTCAATGCAGCAGTTATCCCCTACTGTCACATTGTGCAGTGTCACATGACGTAGGCCGGCATGTTTTTTTATTCCACCCGGCAATGTAAAATCCGACTGAAAAACTCCTAACTTTACTTCACCCGAAAAGCGGGTGTGATGAACGTACTCGGTGGTAAAATCTTCTGCTACAAAGACTTTTCCCCAATCATCCGCCAGACACGACTGACTCTTTAACTGAAGAATTTCGTCTTCAGTCAATCCTCGGTAAATTTTTCCCATAATGTAAGTAATATAATGATGTGCCGATACAACAATGTATCCATACGACAATTGGCCGCACTATATTATTTACTAATACACCGCACGGCAATTGGCACATTGGCGTATTGACACATTAAATAATTATTCCTCCTCTTCTTCGTAAGTCTGATAAAGGAAATCATTATAGGGATACTTCTGTACGTGTAACTCTTTTACGCGTTTATAAACTACACTCTTCAGTTCTTCTATATTGATTCGTTCGCGGGCGGAAATGAACAGGCAATTGTCTTCCATTTTTGCCATCCACGTCTTCATCAGTTCTTCGAGTGTTAAGTTTTCTTTTGTTCTGGGGGTAAGGTCGTCTGCCGCTTTCTCCACGTAGGTATAAGCGTCTATTTTATTAAATATAAGTATCATAGGTTTCCCGGCACCACCGATATCGGCCAGGGTTTTATTCACCACCTCTATCTGTTCCTCAAATCCGGGATGGGAAATATCGACAACATGCAGCAACAAATCCGCTTCACGCACCTCATCGAGAGTAGATTTGAAAGAGTCTACGAGGTCCGTCGGCAATTTACGGATAAAACCGACGGTATCGGACAGCAAAAAAGGCAAATTGTCAATTATTACCTTGCGTACGGTAGTATCGAGAGTTGCAAAGAGCTTATTCTCGGCAAACACTTCACTCTTTGCAAGAAGATTCATCATGGTCGACTTTCCGACATTGGTATATCCCACAAGAGCCACACGAATCATTCTGCCACGATTTTTCCGTTGAGTAGATTTCTGTTTGTCAATTTCTGCTAAACGTTCCTTCAACAACGACATACGGTTCAATATGATACGGCGGTCCATCTCGAGCTGAGTTTCACCGGGACCACGAAGTCCCACTGAGCCACCTTTACCACTACCCGATCCGGAACCACCCCCCTGTCGTTCAAGGTGAGTCCACAAACGCTGCAAGCGGGGGAGCATGTACTTATACTGAGCCAGCTCCACTTGCGTTTTCGCATTGGCAGTCTGTGCACGCATCGCAAATATGTCGAGGATAAGCGAAGTACGGTCCAATATCTTGACTTTCAGTTCCGCTTCGATGTTACGTATCTGTTTAGCCGAAAGTTCATCGTCAAAAATGACCATTCCGACTTCCCGTTCGTTTTCTTCTTCATTCAAGATATATTCTTTTATCTCTTCCAACTTTCCTTTTCCCACATAAGTTACAGAATTGGCGGTCGGCAACTTTTGGGTAAACTTTTTCACAACTTCCGCCCCAGCCGTCTCGGCAAGGAATGCCAGTTCATCGAGATACTCGTTCGTTTTACGCTCATCCTGAGCTTGCGTAATAAGACCGACAAGTATCGCTGTTTCGACCTGAGCTTCGGAGATTACAAATTCTTTCATTCTTTATTTCTCGTATATAATATGTGCGCAAATATATAGTTATTTTTGCAGAAAGCCTTGTTCTATAAGCTTATTTAATTCGGAAACAATATTTTTATAGTCCGCCCGCCGTCCGCATTCATGCCATTCAGTGATAGGGTCTTTATCTCGGATATGTGCTTTCAACTCCTCCATAGAGGGAGCTGAGGACAATCGGCTATACTCTTCATAAGTATAAGAAAGGAAAGCGACATTCCGACCTATTCCCCTGTTGTCCAACCAATAGCCATCGTTCAGAAGAGTCGGCAGGCAGAGTTTTCCTCCAATAAAAAGATCACGCGGATGCGGATAAGAGAGAATTTGTGTACGGGAATCGTCCATCAATACCGGAACCAGATGAGAATAATCGCCTTTAGTCTTATAAACAAACACTCTTGGGGAACTGACAGCCGCAGACCCTCCCCGTACAGGTGTCTCTATAATCATTTGATTTCCCATATTCTGCTCCTCTTTCAATTGTGTAGCCGGAGTACGACAAGCACTCAACATCAGTGCAAAAAACATACAACCGGCCGTGATACAAACAATCTGCTTCATGTAGATAACTTTGTGATTTCAAACAAAAATAGAAAAAAAACACAAAACCGGCAAGTTTGAATGCTATTTGTTTCAAACTTACCGGTTACCTTTATTTAATTATATTTACACCTATCCGGATCGTTTCTTAATAAACTTCCCACGATAAATCTTATCCTCAGAATGTAATATAAGAATGTAACCTCTTTTAGTCAGAACGTCTACCGGCAAAGCATAAGTCTCGCCATCGTGTATAGGTGGATATCATTGCCATACAAAAAAAGACCATTCTTTCACAAGAACGGCCTTTCAAAAACACTTTATTTATAATGTAAAGGGACGAAACCCTTTAAACATTTCATTGATTATCAATTCAAGCAGTAGATCACAACCCTTCATTCAAGTCGGTTTCTCCAGTAGGTATCGACCACTTCCAGAATGTCTTGTCACATACTCCGTCTTTGTAACCGAATGTTCCGGAAACAGAAGCATCATAGTTACCGCCTTCTGCAAATGATTTTCTGACAACAGCAATTCCCCAACGTTTGCAATCGAGCCAACTATGTCCTTCACCCCAAAGCTCCAAACGTCTATACTTAGCTATTTCCTCAAAAAGCTGCTCTCCTGTCAAGTCACAAGAATACTCCGGATCACGGCCGGATGTTTTATTCAATTCAATCAGATTATCCCGTGCCGGTTGAGGGTTACCGCTATTCAGGAAATAATTGGCTTCTGCTTCAATTAGCAACATTTCCGAAGACCGGATCAACGGAATGGAACCGATTCCCGGCATACCTTCACAGGCATATTTAAGGCTGGTATAAGCATTATAAGGAGTCTCTGTCATATCTGAGAAATTGGTTTTGATGTATTCTTCTGCATTTGCATATGCTTCATCGCCGTCAGCACCGTCAGCAAACATTCCAACCATACTGGAAGTCTGTGTATCCAAAACTTCTTCTACAGTTTTGCCCTCAGGAAGGAATGTTCCTTTGTGTAAGAATAATCCTTTACGAATATCACTGTCTGATATCTCATCGATAAAATCACGAGCTACACAAACATGATAATGTTGGTTGGTAGCATAATAACCGTTTCGAGCGAAAACGACTAAAAAAGCACCGTAATACAGTGTTTCCTGCGCATCATTAAATGTTCCCCAAATCCATTCGCTGTTGTTCTGGTAGAATCCTGCCTTATAGTCTGATACACTCATCAGAGAGCGACCTTCACGAGCTGCCTTGGCATTGTCGAGTGCAGTCTGGTAGTCGCCTTTGGAAAGAGCCACACGGGCTAAAATAGCTTCGGCAACATTCTGATCGGGATAACAGGCAGCCGACGTTCCATAGAAAGAATCACGAGTAATGTCACCGTTAGCTTTAAACAGGGAAATTGCTTGATTCAGATCCGAATAGATTTGCTCGTAGGTCTGAGCCAAAGTCGATAACGGCATATCACCGGTAGATTCATCTATACGCAGAACGATTCCTTCGGATCCTCCGTTATTGCTTTCTTTCCATGAATCGCAATATATCTGGCTTAAGCGAAAGAAAGAATAGGCACGAAAAGTAAGTGCACCGGCTTTAATATAATCTTTTTCGCTTTGTTCGCCTTCGGCAGCATCGATATTTGCTAAAACCGTATTGGCGTTTCCTATGATGCTATAGTAGTAGTACCATGGATAAGCACAGTAACCGGATGTTACATTCTGTGTAAACTTATTATTAAATATAACAGACCATCCCGGCGACATCAACGGATAATTGAAATCACGCCCCGGATATTCTAAATAGTATTGTATGACAGTACCTTCGCCATTATTTGCAAAGTAATCCCAATATGCTCCGTGTTGCATACTCATCAATTTACATAAGCCATTGATTGCTTTTTTGGCATTTTCTGTCGTACTGAGAACAGCTTCATTCGAAGCCTGATCGGTCGGTTCGGTCTGCAGCCAACTGTCAGAGCAACTGCTACCGAAAATTAATATTCCACTTAAAGCGGAAGCAAGTATATATTTAGTCGAAATTTTCATATTTCTGAATTATTTAGGGTTAAAATTTCAAGTTCAATCCGAATGAGACAACACGTGCGGTCACATAAGTCTGGTCTGCACCTCCACTGTAGCTATACTGTGGATTCATACCTTTACGAGCAGCAATTGTAAATGCATTTTCGACTGAAGCATAGACACGTAAACCATCTATATTCAATTTATTAGTAATTTTAGATGGGAAATCATATCCCAAGTTAATATTCTTCATCACGAAATAAGATGCATTCTGTAACCACCGGGAACTTGATATACCAAAATATTGAGAAGCAGTAGACATGGCTGCACGAGGAATTCCGTTCGGATCGATACGATTCGGAGATGTCTCTGTAATACCTTCGGGAGTACCATTCCATGATTGAAGCATGTCTTCATGTAATGCCGATGCACTATTGGCAGACATTCCCATCAAACTGGCATAATTCGTATCATACACTTTCCCGCCTAAAGAGAATGTTCCCAACATAGATAAAGAAATTCCTTTATAAGTCAACGAAGTATTGATACTGCCGTAAGTTTTTGGCAGAGCAGAGCCATGCCATTCACGAAGGCCGTAACTACCCGGATTATAACAATAATATTGACCATTGATTTCAAAAACATTTCCACTACTGATATTATCGTCCGTCACTTTTTCCGGATCGGCTACATATATGGCCATACCATCCATTTGATCGACACCCGCATAAGTGTAAGTAAAGAACTCATAGATACTCTTACCCTCACTCAACTTCTGCACCCCTTTAGTAATGTCTTTATGATCAGGCAGTTTGACTATTTCATTCTTAAGGAAAGTCAGATTGACACCTAAATTCCAACGCCAATTCTTATTATAGATAATATCAGCATCCAATGCCAAATCCACTCCTTTGTTGGATACAGTACCGATATTTTTAGTTATGATAGAACGTCCGGTAGGATCAACCGTAGTGGTTCCCCAAAGATCCGTAGGACCAGCCGACAACGGGTTATAAACATCGAATAACAGATCTTTGGAACGTTTGTCAAAATAATCGATAGAAAAGTTCAAACGATCAAACAGTCTTCCTTCCAACGCAATGTCAATAGAACTGGACTTTTCCCATTTTAATTCAGGATTGGCAAGCTGGCTCTTGATGTATGCTCCCTGGTGTGCATTGGTATCAGCCAGATATAATGCTTGATAAGCATAATAAGCAGCACTTTGGTCATTACCCACTTCACCATAAGAAGCACGAAGCTTTAAGTTATTAATCCAATTGAGTGATTTCATAAAATTCTCCTCCGAAATGATCCAACTGGCACCGATTGACCAAAAGTTACCCCAAGGATCTCTGAAACGGGATGAACCGTCCCTACGAAATGAGAGATCTGCAAAATAACGCATAGCATAACTGTAACGTGCTCTTCCCAAATAACTTTCCGTAGTATAATTATCCTCATATCCGGTCGCGCTTGTAGTTTCTGCAAAATTGGAACCTTGCGTATTCCCCTCAAGCATCATGTTGGTTTTGGAATACTGATTCAACGAGTAAGTCATTTTATATGCTTCGTGTGCCAACAACACATCTACATGATGAAAATCAAAGTCATGTTTCCAATAAAGTTCCTGACTGAATCGATATTCACGCTGGCGGTCATCATAGTTAAACAATCGTCCGTTATTGGCCGCACCGTCTCCTACATTGGTATTATTAAAACGTACCCGGTTTTGATTATATGTATAAATATCTCCCTTGACCGTCGCTTCAAAATCTTTTAAAAATGAAACAGTACCATAAGTCTGTCCACTGATTGTGGTTCTATTTTTACGGTCAAAGTCATTTTTCATTTCATAAATGATGTGACGGTCATTCAAGTAATCATTGGCACCTCCAATGTGCAGATTATATTCTTTACTTCCTTCTTCGTCAGTCATAATACTACCATCGGCATTATGTTTGTATATCGGGTACACCGGTGCCATCATCATAGTTTGATAAAACGGATTAGCATATGCTGCTCCACCTTCGCTGGCCCCCTCCGAATAATTATTCTTACTGACAGCTCCGTTAAGATTGACACCTGCCTTAAACCATTTCACCGGACGGAAATTAGCATTCAGACGAGCGGAGAAACGTTCAAAATCAGAACTGATAGTATATCCCTGCTCTTTCAAATAACCGAATGATGCAAATACGTCATATTTGTCTTTTGCGACATCACTGCTCATATTGTATTCCTGACGGTGTCCGGTGCGTTCCACTTCTTTGCTCCAATCCAAATCGTCATATCCCGGAAGTACATTAGCGATGAAATTACCGTTACTATCAAATAACTTATCATTTGCCGCATCAAATATATTCGATTTGATAATTCCCATCACATTCTTAGTTGCATATTCTCCCGGTGTCATAGAGCCCAACTTGTCAGCCATGTCTATGGCTGCATATTCAGCTTCCCCTTTCCACATAGTTTCCATCCAATCTTTGATACCCAACCGATCATATTGTGGAAGACCACGCATATACATACCCTGTTTGATGCTAACCCGGAAATTAAGGCGTTCCGATTTACCTCTTTTGGTATTAATAAGTATGACACCATTGGCTGCCTTATTTCCATAAAGAGCAGAAGAAGCAGCATCTTTCAATACCGAGATACTTTCGATATCATCACTGTTAACGTCATTGAGACTACCGCTATAAGGAGTTCCATCGATAACAATCAAAGGAGAGTTCTCACCGTTCACAGAACTAAAGCCTCTGATTCGAATAGACATTTTGTCGCTTCCGGGCTCACCATATGTATTATTGATTTGGATACCCGGTGCCGAACCTTCCAATGAACCGGCGGCATTGGTAACAGGACGCATCTCTATATCTTTTGCATCCAGGGCAGATACAGCACCTGTAATAGACTTTTTACTGGCTGTACCATAAGCCACTACTACCACTTCTTCAAGTGACTGTGCATCAGACTTTAGCACAACCTTTACAGTCGGTTTGATCGCCACTTCCTGTGTCTGCATTCCGATGTAAGAAATCTGCAAAGTCTTTGCAGAACTATAATCATTATCAATGTATTTATAATCAATTGATTACATTTATTATTTTAACTTTGAAATATTATTTTTTTATCATACTATCGGTTTGATAATCAATTATATATTATTTCTCATTCTTCTGGTATAGTTATATATGAGATACCTATTTGTTATTAAAATCTACATGTAATTAACTGGTATTCAACCAATAGTGATTTATAATAATAATAAATTGAAATACTATTTCTTCACTTTATAGTTAATTGATCACTATAATGTTAATTATTATTATAGATCTTAAGGCGGTTTTATAATATCGAATATAAAAACGACATCATAATTACACTTGTAAAACATGTATAAATGTATTACCTATCATTGGGCTCTTATAAGTGTTTTATAATCAAAAATGAACTCTACTTATATTTAAATTGCCATATAAAAATTGCGTATAGCGTTAAAATTGCAATTTAAAAGTTGCAATTTATTTGATTATTGCAACTTTTATCTGGCAGTTTTGTATCTTTGTACTATAAACTTATATAATATGGAACAATTATTTGAACTTTTCCGTAGATTACTGAATTTGACAGATACATCCTACATTCGCTATTTACACGACGATATCAATTGGTCTGCCAGAATGTTAGGAATAATAGGACCCAGAGGAGTAGGAAAAACAACTATGCTATTGCAGCATATAAAGTTACATCACTCACTGGGTCCTATAGATCGGAAGAGCACACGTCTGAACTCCAGTCACAGTCAACAATCTCGTATGCCGTCTTCTGCTTGAAAA
>ENA-UPXC01003943-UPXC01003943.1-human-gut-metagenome-genome-assembly--contig:-NODE-3943-length-14314-cov-9.775444_pt1 | contig 14314 bp, 9 predicted proteins | sample MGYA00250047_ERZ773371 | MGnify/ENA primary metagenome ERZ773371 (study PRJEB29103, sample SAMN06111975) | human gut metagenome | biome: human gut; feature: ankylosing spondylitis patient; material... | reverse complement strand
TAAAAACGAACGTTATAGCCACTACCCGGCCAATAATAATCCGGTTGAGGAGACCACACGGAACCGGACAGGCTGACTGGAACATTATACATGAAGTTCAAGTTCTGACTGACAGGAGACCAGGCTCCTTGATAAAATGCAGCAAATACAGAAAAGCTTCCGTAAGTGCTCATATCACTTACCGGAGTGGCCCGGGTGAGGGGTTCGTCTTTACCCAAACGGCCACCTTCAATACCGTCGGTGACTGTGGTATGCAAATATAAAGTACGTCCCTCGGCTTCCAATGGGGTAACGCTGGAAGAGAGAAGACTATCACCACCGGAAGAGGAACGGGTCCCCACTTCACGATGAACATTTTCTGTGGCAGTAAAACACAAGCCGTTACCTGAAGAAGAAGGAGAAGACAATTCATCCTCACAGGCTACCGCAGACAACAACAGACAAGTGAAAAAAGACCACTTATGCAAATTATTGACTTTCATCTATATTAATGATTAAAAATAAATTTTCTTGCCAATATAATCTCATTTATCAGATACAATAAAATTATATTATAAAACCGGAATGAAGAAAATACATACCTCATTCCGGTTCCGGTTTAGGAAATTGTGATTAACCTCTATATTAAGTCTAGCTTCAATATTGAAGCCTTTTCTCTAAAGGAGATAGTTTACTTCATATCAACATTAGTATTGATATCAGTCCAGTTATCTACAGTAACGGTAAACTTGATAGGACCACCTACGATCTCATCACCACCGTCCGGTTTTTCAGGGTCAACTTGACCACCGCCACCATTGCCAAAGAAATCAAGAGTGTAAGTGTACTTCTTACCCGGCTCCCAAGTTACCTCAACAGGCACGGCTGAATAACCATAATTCTCACCGGCAGCAATCGCATCAGCTTTCGGGTAAAGCAAATTAAATTTGCCAGTACCATCGTTTTGAGAGATTCTACATAATACAGCCAGATAAGCACCATTGGCATTCGGCACTGAAGTCCATTTAGTCTGTGTTTGCGGCAAAAGCATGAAACCACCTTCGAGAAATTGAAGATCCTGTGCATTGGCATTCAACTCAATGGCAGTGCCTGGGCTTGCAGGTGTGGTTTTATCAACTAAACCAGCAGTATAGCTAAGTTCATCTACTTGAGCACTCCAACTAGCCAAAGGCAGTAAAGCTGCATTATTCGTTGTTGTAGCTGTCGGCATAGTCAAAGTACCTTTAGATTTTACATAGCCCACTTTCACACCAATCACTTCGACTTTCATGTTGGTAGTGTTAGAGTTCTTGGCTTGTATGACAACTTGTGACAACGCATGACGGAAGTTCATTTCAAGACCGCCAGCCTCATTGAGAGATTTTTTACCTTTATTATACCCTACAACCAAATCTGTCTGATCTTTAGCAGAAGTGGCACTGATAGTATAATCAGGAATAGTCTTACCATCTGTTGCCGCTACGGTAGTAGTCGGAGCATAGGCAAAGAATTCCATCTCAGAGTCATCGCCCGGCCAATAGTGTTTGTTGTCACTGTTCCAGTCACCGGTTCCACCATTCGCATTTTTAAACACATCTGTGAAGTTAAATCCTGCGTTATTAGCACAATACGCATGTACTTTAAAGCCACCCGCTCCTGCTATTCCGGCAGGATTCATTTCAGCGGCACGAGTGGTAGCTTTATTCAAGAAAGCTTTCATACGGATGCCACTTCCCTGATTGACATCTACCGTCTCATCATTCGAACACGACGCCAAAGCAGCCAATGCAGCAGTGGCCAAAAACAAAGTTTTAATTTTCATGATTGTAAAAAAAAATAGTAAAACTTAAGAGATAATTTATTTATGATTACTTCTATACGCTCTGCTTTTGATAGAAGAAAAAAAATGATTTACATATCTATATCGACATTCACATCAAACCAGTCATCAACAGTGGGATACATCCCCCCGTTACCACCGGTAATGGGTTTCGGGAAAGGAAGTCCGTCCAAAACAATATGGATGTGACGCTGGTCGGGAGATTCATGAATCTGCCGGGTAACATCGTCCTTGTCAAACTCATAGAACCATTTACTTCCGTCCTCAAGAACGGCATAAACCGTGAGCAGGTGCTGAATATCCGTATCCGGACAATGCCCAAAAGAAAGGAATTCACCCGTAATCACTTTTTCACCGCTTTTAGAAAGTGCGAAAGGATGGGTCACACGTACACCCGAGAGTTTGTCCTTTCCGGCAAAATAGCTTTGGGACATTCCCGACAACGAACCACTGACATTGGTCACATGTTGCAGGTTCTGCACATTACGAATCTCACAACTGACCCTTGTGACAGACTCCGCAGGGTAAAGCGTGATGGTACCTCCCCCGTCCGAACCGGAAACCGTGAGGCTTTCCAGACGGTCCGTCCATATCATGTCGGGAGTCGCAACCGCAGACTCGTCTCCGGCGCGGACAGGTTCCGTGGCAACCATTACTCCCAGCCCTTCCAGCAATGAAGTGGAGTTGGTAAATACCTCGAAAGTATCATACGCACCCTCACCCTTAATCAGAGCTTTCTCCGTGTCGCTGTTCATGCACAACACACGATACGTCCCGCTCGGAAGAGATTCAAGCTTTCCACCGTTCTTATTCATAAACTCATATTTGATGGGCTGCCCGCCACCGACAGGAAAAAAGTAGGCCATCATACGTTCCGGATCGGCATCCGGAGCATTCCTCCAGTCAAAAACCAGATTCATGTCAACACCGTGAGGGTGGTCATAGCATAAGTCCTTATGCTCACACGAACTCAATACAGTCCCTGCCAGGAACAACAGCATGTATAAATACCGGTTCATTGTACACCTCCTTTCTTTTGATTGTAGTTTCCACGCCCGAGCAACCACACAAGGGAGATCTCGGCCTTCGTCGGGCCGAACCAATGGCGCTGCCTGGTCGCCTGCCATACATAATGATTGTCCATGGGCAGATATTCATAATAGGTACCGCCCCAATAACCGAGGCCGATTACAAAATCAAGATTAAGCCTGCGTGCGACGGGCAAAGAGTAACCGTACTCTATGCCGGCAGCGTAGTTCATCTTGTCCCAAAGTGTGCCTCCGGGCTTACCGCCCATATAGCCATGCCCGCCTGTTTCGAAGTCATAAGTAAAGATCTGGCCGTACACGCCCAAGTGATGCCCCGTCAGCGGCTTCCTTTCGGCGGCGCCGCCGAAGTATTTGCGCACCGCCATTTCCCCGCCATACATCCGCCAGTAGCGGTGCTTCTTGTCACGGCTCCACCAGGAATACATCCAGTTCGCACCCACCGTCCAGTTCTTGCCCAGATAGAATTCGACACCTACGTTCGGGACAAGAAGAGCGTCATAAAGCAGATTGGTCTTGAGTCCCATGTAGAAAGGTTTGGGTACATTGTCCATAGAAACCGGTACCTGTATCGTGTCATGGACAACGACAGTCCTTTCAATAGTATCGCGAACGATGACGGTGTCCGCCGGTTCCACATCTCCGGGTTCTGCAATAAGGGGCATATCCTTTTCCATGACAACCGGCTCGAACTCACATTCGACCACAGAACTGTTACGCAACTCAGGAAAGAAATGTTCGGCCATATAATGCCATGCACGACCGCCGCGCAGATTCATCAGCTGCCGCTTGCGGGAATCAACGACCACACCGCCACGGGTCACCCACATGGGCGTATCACGAAGGATGCGGAGAGCTTCCTCACGGTAGGGCATGTCGGACATCTCGACAAGTGAGGTAAGCCCCTCCCAATCATCCCCCAAAGAGGTGCATACAAATATCGAATCGGGAACCGAAAGACGTTCCCGGATAAGGCTCCGCAAAGATGCGAGCCGTTCATCAGACAGGCGTCTGTTCAAAGCCTGACTCCCCTCCGGGCTTGCACCGGAGCATAGGCTCACACGACGCAACACGGAATGTTCCTGCTGGGAACGGACGCCGGAAAGAAAGGAATCCAGACGGGAACCGTTAGCCCGGTAGGAAAGGTCCGGAGTAAAACCGCCCACAGGGAAATAGAACCGGCAACGCAGGGTATCACCACTGCAAAAGGCCGGACAGGTACTCCCAAAAAACAGGGCCAAAATAAAAAACTTTTTTAAATTCATATAATAAAAGCATTAATAAATCACCCGTTTAAAGATCAAGCAATACTTTCACTCTCTATGACAGAGAGTGGAAAAAAGTATAAAATAGCATAGAAAGAGCTTGAAACGGGTCTTTTTGACGGATAAGATGAAAATATGTCAGATACAGAACCAATATAAAAGGTCAATACGCAGATAAACAATAATATAACCTTATATTTTTTACTAAATAACAGAAACAATGGGAATATTGTATTTAAAGGAGCATACTTCCTGCTACAATTATGCAAAATGTATCCGGGAAGGATTTTTATATTACGAAAGTTTAAAAATAGAAACGGATGAGGAAACCCATGAGACCGACTGTATTTTGTTTGTAATGGAAGGAGAGCTGGAGTTGTCCTGCAACGGAGAAAGAATAAAACTCCCGGCCGGTAATATGATTTGTTGCAGCAGGAGAAGCATGTTCAGGATATTCTCACAAGGAAAAGTGAGTATTGTCATTGCACAATTTGATATTTCCGTACAGGGTTGTGAAAAGATGTCATTCTCACAACTTAACAGTCCGGAGGGGGCGGGTGAAAGAGGAATGCACCCCCTTGAAATCAGAGGCAGGTTACCCATGTTCCTCAAACTTTTAACGGGCTATCTGGAGGATGGGGCCGGTTGCGTCCATTTTCATGAAACAAAGCTTAAAGAGCTGTTCTGGAACATACGGTTCTATTATACAAAAACGGAACAGGCGGCCTTTTTCCGTCCTATATTGGGGAATGATCGTGAATTCAGAAAGAAGGTGCTTGATAATTATAGAAATGCCAGGACAGTAAAGGAACTTTCCTATCTGTGCGGATATTCTCTTTCTACTTTTAAAAGGAGTTTCTCTAAAGAGTTCAGAGAACCGGCAAGCGAGTGGTTACAGAAACAAATAAACAGTATAATTAAATATAAATTGGCCAATGAGGATACGCCGATAGGAATTATAGCCGATGAACTGCATTTTTCTTCACAGCCCCAATTTTGCAGGTACTGTAAAAGAAACTTCGGGTACACTCCCGGAGAATGGAGGGAACTACTGAAAAATAGGAATAAAACTCCAAAGAGGCTCTCCGATAGAGTGTAATCGAATGAAAAAGATAAAAAAATGAATCGTTATGATAATAGCGGTTAATTGATCCCTTTCTATCTTTGCAAGCAATTATAAAGCCAACGTTGTCATATTGTCTTTTTATATGAAAAGGAATGACAAACAGACGCTTTTCCACTCTCTGTCATAGAGACTGCAAAAGCTCATTTACAAATATACCATATCACCAATTAAATAGGACAATACAATCATACAATTAACATATATTACCAAATCAGCATATATTATCTGCTATGTGATTGTTCACTTCGTCCAATACTGACCGGTCAAGTTCCTTCAGATAGATTCTGGTAACTTTCTCCGAAGAATGCCCCAAACATTCACTGATGGTATGAAGCGGGGCACCGTTTTCATGGGCCATCGTTGCCCAACAGTGGCGGGCGGCATGCAGACGTAAGGGAATGTTCATGCCGATTCTCCGCGAAACCTTCTTCAGGGCATACCTTATCTTGTTATAAGCTTTTTTATACCCCGAATAAGGAGCTTCCAATTCATCAACCAGAGGGAAAAGATAGTCACCGCCAGTATCCCCATACCTTTCCAGCAGACTCTGTATCTGCCTGTTGATGCCTATTTCAAGCAACTGGCCGGTTTTCTGCCTTCTATAGCGGATTACTCCGGGAAAAACATCACTCTTTTTCAGCAGGGCAATATCCACGAATGACATTCCCCGGGTATAGATGCTGAACATAAAAATATCTCTGGCCAGGCATTCCGGTGTTCCGACTGAAAGTGACAGATTGGCAAGGGACTTCACCTGCTTCATGGGAAGACTTTGTTTAACAGTCTTTTCAGACCGGATTCTGATATTGCAAAAGGGTGAAGGAAATGTCAGATTCAGTTCAAGGCATCCCCGCCTGTACACCGCTTTCATATTATGTAAATAAAAACCTATCGTATTCTTGCCCACGCCGGCTTCCAGCAGAGCGTCACGATACTTAATGACAAGTCGGGAAGAAAGATCCGCAAATGGGAAATCAGCCTTGCACAAATGTTTTTGCATGGAATGCAGGGTCGCCTCGTATGCTTTTGCCGTCCCTTCGTGTCCGGTGTCGAAAAGCACACGGATTCTCTCATGGAAATAGCCATAAAATCCGATCTTCCCCGTCAGAGTCTCATACCCCCTGGATATATCACATATCGTATATTCAGTGCCCTCTCTTTCCAAGATGCCTATGGCCTTATCCAGAATTTTACAAATTTTCCGGCATGCACGGTTCATGCGCCGGACAGTTTCCCTCGTATATATGCCATCAAAGAGTACCCGTCCGCCAAGGGAATCAAACTGACAGGGTTCAATGCTGTATCCCGTATAAAAGACTTTCTTCTTCCGTTTATGAAGAACCTGTACGGCCAATGGATAGGCCCCACGACTATTACACCGACCTTTTACTAATACCGTTTTTACTGTTGCCATAACTGTGTATTAATTACAAATATTTACATGAATTAACTGTTTGCATAAAAAATGCAAAAGTCGCATGAAAGAAACTAAACAGCAAACAAAATGCCGCTATTTGCAACAATGTTCTATAATAAAAGGTTGCATGAATAAAAAGGCAGAAAAGCGGCAAGAATCCTCCGTTGGCAAATAATTGAATACGGGTAAAGAGAATTCTTGCACAAATAAAACTGACACGGGACGTTTTCCTTCAACAATCCCCCTTCAGAACTGTAGCATGTTATTATTGCCTTGATGAACAAGGGCAAGGACATGTTTGCTGTTATTTGACATTCAATACCCTGCCGTTGTTGAAGCATTCATTCCATGAACTGTTTTTTAGCTTACTCTCAAAAAGAAACATCTCATGCTACCTGATTCCCGGAAAAAGTTACAATATCAAAAGAGCTGGCCGATACCCACGGGATACTTTTCTTGATAATTCCCCCACCCCACGGTATTTTCTGCCATGCACTCAAGAACGGCTCCGTTCTTTTCCAGCCCGCCATTCGGATCATCTAAAATATCCGATGAACGATTCTACCGCAACGTCTTGATGTTGCCTTCACTGTATAAGACGAATCATACAGAACAGGAAACAGGAGACATTTCATGCCAACCGGTAGCCACTTATACCCGAGCGTCACATTCTTTCTCGTGCTACAACAGCTTAAGCCTACCTTCGTAGTGCAATTAACTTTATTGTTTCACAATTTAATCCGATTGATTTATGGACAATTTCAAAGATTTCAAGAACGAGGCATTGGTAGTCACCAACGCCTCCGACGGCAACACACCGCACATCGTTCAGGATATTGGGCCTGACGGTGCACTCCGAACCAAACCACTGGCACAGGCAAAGCCCTCCGACAGTTTTCTGCGCATTGACCGCAACGAGTCCGTGCTCGGGACGTTTTTCTCCAACATGAACCGCCAGTATGACCGACCCTCGGACTTCCGCTTCTACCATCTGCCGGTGGAAATGTTATCCACAGCCAAGGACCTGGTGGAGATATTCAAATTCCCGAAAGAGAACGAACAGCTTCTTTCCAGTTACGCCATTGACATCCGGCAACCGGCACAGGAGCAGAGCATCACAGGCGACACTCCGCAACAGACCACCCGTTGGGGAGTGGACGAGGTGGATTGGCAGCAGCTCGCACGCATGGGCGTAACCCCCGAATCGTTGGGCGAAACGGGCATGCAACGCCTGCTAAACGGCCACGAGTCCGCCGTCCTCGACATCAGGATCTCCTTCGAGGGTATCGACTTCGAAACGCCGGCCTGCATCCGCCTAGTGGAATCAGCCGGCGGCAAACCGGTCCTGAACGTGGAATGCTGCAAGCGGTATCCCGAACTGGACCGACCGTACATGGGTACGGAGCTTTCTCCCGAAGTGAAAGAGAATCTTTCCAAGAGCAACAATGCCGGCTGCGTCGTTGAGCTGGAACTTGCCGAAGGAGTGCGTGAGCCGTGTCTGCTCTCGCTCAATCCCAAAACCAACCGCCTACACCATGTTCCGGTCAGCGAAATCACCATACCTCAGGAAGTGAACCGGGTACGGCTCTCCGACGACCAGATCACAAGGCTGGCACAGGGCGAGTCCGTACTGGTTGAGAACATGTGGTCCGAAAAGAAACAAGGATGTTACGACGCACGCCTCCAGTATAACGTCTGCAAGGGCGGCTTCACTTATGACTTCAGGGGGCTGAACCGTAAACAGGCGCAATCAGAGACACAGATGCGAAGCCGTGAACTGGTCATACCACAGGTACTCAAAGGCGTCGGGCTGACACCCGAGGTACGGGAGAACTTAGCCGCCGGCAAGACAGTCCATATCAAGAACATGACTGACAACGAGGGAAACTTGTTCAGTGCTTTCGTCCGTGTCAACCACGAGCGGGCAAAGTTCGATTTCTTCAAATGGAATCCGGACAAGAGCAAAAAGCAGGGACAGTCGCAACAGGCGGCCGTCCGTCAGGACGGCACGAAGCCGGAAAACACTGTCAGCCGGAACCGCCCGGTACAGAAAACCGATAAGAAAGGAGTATCCATTTAACCATTCACATAAATAATACATTATATGAAAGTTATCATTGCAGAAAAGCCCAGCGTGGCACAGGCCATAGCGTCCGTAGTGGGCGCACGCCAACGGAAAGAGGGGTATCTAATGGGGAGCGGATATGCCGTGACATGGGCATTCGGGCATCTGGTCGGTCTTGCCATGCCCGAAAGTTACGGTCTCTCCGGTTTCCGTCAGGAACACCTGCCCATATTGCCACAAGAGTTCAGGCTTGTTCCCCGTCAGGTGCGAGAGGGTAAGGCTTACAAGGACGATCCCGGAGTCGTCAGGCAATTGGGAGTGATCCGGGAGCTGTTCGACAGATGCGAGTCCATCATCGTTGCCACCGACGCAGGTCGTGAGGGCGAGTTGATTTTCCGTTACGTGTACAACTATCTCGGTTGTACCAAACCCTTTGCCCGTCTGTGGATCTCCTCGCTCACCAACAAGGCCATCCGTGAGGGGTTGCAGAATCTTAGGGAGGGAAGCCTTTACGACAGTCTTTACCTCTCCGCCAAAGCCCGCAGCGAGGCGGACTGGCTCGTGGGCATCAACAGTTCTCAGGCACTCAGCCTTGCCGCCGGACAGGGCGTGTTCTCCCTGGGACGGGTGCAGACACCCACATTGGCGATGATCTGCTCACGCTACCGGGAGAACAGGCAGTTCGAGCCCCGGACTTATTTCCGGATAAAGCTTTCGGCGGCTAAGGACGGCATCGTTTTCTCCGCACTGTCACAGAACCGCTTCGATGACCTTGACACAGCCACCGCCAAGTTTCGTGAGATTAAGGACGGCGGTACGCTTGCCGTCACTTCCGTAGAGCATAGGGAGGCCGTTCAAGAGCCGCCGTTGCTCTATGACCTGACCGCCTTGCAGAAAGAGGCCAACAGCAAACTGGACTTCTCCGCAGACAAGACGCTCACGCTTGCGCAAAGCCTGTACGAGAAGAAAGTGCTAAGCTATCCACGTACCGGCAGCTGTTATATATCCGAAGATGTTTTCGACGAGATCCCCTCGCGCATAATGCTCCTGCGGCAATATCCACGCTTCACCGCCACCGCATCCGTCCTGCCGGACGCACCGCTCAACCGCCGTCCGGTAGATGATGCCAAAGTCACCGACCACCATGCGCTTCTCATCACCGAGAACCTGCCCGAAGGTCTGTCGCAGGACGAGCAGGCTATCTATGAAATGGTTGCCGCACGCCTGCTCGAAGCCTTCTTGCCATGTTGCGTCAAGGAAATGACCGAAGTGACCTTGTCCGCAGGTGGTGAGATATTTACCATCAAGGGTGTGGTCGTCAAGTCCGCCGGTTGGCGTGCCGTGCGTGGCGAACCGGAAGAAGAAGTGGAAGAAACCATGTTACCGGAGCTGCAGACAGGTGAAATCCTGCCGCTGCTCGCCTCCGAAACAGTGGAGAAACAGACCAAGCCCAAACCGCTGCATACCGAGAGTTCACTGCTCTCCGCCATGGAGCATTGCGGCAGGGAGATCAACGACGAACAACTGCGTGCCGGAATCCGTGAGGTCGGTATCGGCACTCCGGCCACTCGTGCGGCTGTCATCGAAACATTGTTTGCCCGCGACTACATACGCCGGGACAAGAAGAACCTTGTACCCACCGAAAAAGGACTGGCGGTTTACGATACGGTAAAGGACAAAAAGATTGCCGACGTCGAAATGACAGCAGCGTGGGAGAACACCCTCGCCAAAATAGAAACCGGAGAGGCCGATGCCCTCTCTTTCCGCCGGAACATAGAGGTCTATACCGCACAGATCGTTACCGAACTGCTGGCCGCCACCCTTGATGTCGCTCCTTCAGGGGGGCAATGCACCTGTCCCAAGTGCAGGAAGAGCCGCATCCTGTTCTTCGACAAGGTTGCCAAATGCGCCGATGTCGATTGCAGCTTCACCCTGTTCCGTAACAAGGGAGGTAAGATACTGACCGACGGACAGATCATCGAGCTGGCGACCAAAGGCCGCACCTCTCTTGTCAAAGGCTTCAAGAGCCGTGAGGGCAAGAGCTTCGATGCCGCACTGGTGCTTAATCCCGACTTTACCATAGGTTACTCCTTCCCGGACAGAAAACCGCAGGAAAAGAAAAGCGGCAGGAAGAAATAACCCGTCCGAATTGTATCACTTAATAATCCGATAATTATATGAATCAGAATAAATCCAATGTGCCGGTATCCGTAGCAGAAGAACCGGATGAATTATCTTACTACCGTCTTACCCTGTTGTCCTTCCTGCGTGAGTCGCATCCGGACTTGGCGGATGACGAGTCTTTCGTCACCACCCGCAGCGATCAGGCCGCCGAAGCCTTCAGTGCAGCCATCCGTTCCGGTCTGACCTACGACGATGCGGCACAACAGGCGAACGCACTGCTTTTTCAGGGGTTGCATTTCTCTCCTCTGGACACACTGGTCACCGTCCTCTGGAACGAGTTCGCTGCCGAGATCTCCGAGGGCAGCGCACGCAGCGTGGCCTTGCAGTTGCTTCCCGAATGCCGGAAGGTCTTCTCCGGCTATACGCTCTCGGATGATTTCATGTTCAGCCCGGAGTTCGAACAACTCTATGACGAGCTGACAGGTATGGTTGTAATCTGGCTGGAAGAGAATGGCTTATAATAAAAAGGCACATCTCAGGGACAATATAGAGGCAATCCGGCTAATGTTCCGTTTGGAGAAGGAACAACTCACCGCCACACCGGAGGAAGCGGGCACACTCGCCGCCTACTCCGGGTTTGGAGGCATCAAGGCGGTTCTTTCTCCTTTCGGGAAACTCACCGACATACTCCGCTGGACACAGGCCGACCGTGAACTGTTCCCCCTGGTTACGGAACTTCACAACGTCCTGCGTGACGGAGCCGCTGACGAACGCGAATACAAGCGGCTGGTGGAAAGCGTGAAGGCATCCACCTTCACCGCTTTCTACACACCGCCGGCGATTATCAATGCCATTGCCTCTTCTTTGGGCGAACACGGAGTGTCGCCCGGCCGTTTCCTCGATCCTTCATCGGGAATCGGCAATTTTGTTTCAGCCTTCCAACCGCAATTCCACTCCGCAGCCGGCAACGCCCCCGAAATTGTCGCCTATGAAAAGGATTTGCTTACCGGCCGCATCCTCGCTCGGCTCCATCCCGAAGCACAGGTCAATATCAAGGGCTTCGAGGAACTGCCCCCGCATCGCAACGGCTATTTCGACGTGGTGAGCAGCAACATCCCCTTCGGCGACATACGTGTTTTCGACCCGTCCTTCGACAACGGCACGGCCAGGCGTTTTGCGTTGAACAGCCTGCACAACTATTTCTTCGCCAAAGGGCTGGATGCCGTCCGTGAGGGAGGCATCCTTGCCTTCATCACCTCTCAGGGAATGATGAACTCCGCTATGGCCTATCCCGTAAGGCAATACCTGATGAACCGGTCCCGGCTGCTCTCGGCTGTCCGCCTGCCCAACAACCTCTTTACAGATTATGCCGGTACAGAGGTGGGCAGCGACCTGGTCATCTTGCAGAAGGACACACTTTCCCAGAGGGAATACACCCCGCTTGAACGGTCTTTCGTCGAAGTCGGCACGCAGGCCGACGGGACGACACAGAACGAGTATTTCGAGCATACCGCCGCCATCGTGCATACACGTGGCCATGTCGGTACCGATCCCTACGGAAAGCCGGCACGCATCTACCTGCATGACGGGGGTATGGAAGCCATCGCCGCCGACATGAAGTATTTCCTTGACCGCAACCTCTCGGAACAGCTCGACCTGGACTTGTATCTCCGCCATTCACCCGTGCAGGAGTTCCGCAATCTGGTGAGCCGTCCGGCAGAAACCATGTCGCAACGCATCGCACAGGTACGGGAACTCAACCAATCTGGTAACGTGAACGGATATTCCACTTCAGTGGATCAACAGACGGTACAGGTGGAGCGTGAAACTGTCACGCCGGAGCAACCGTCAGCGGAAGTCCGGCCAACCGCCTCAAAGACCACACCGGAGCCGGTCATGTCCCTATACGACCTTTTCGGTTTCACCCAGGAGGAACGTTCACAAGTCAGGAAAAGGAAAACAAGGCGCAAAAAGGAGGACTCCGGACAATTCTCCCTCTTCGATATGCCGCCGTTGGAGCAACATTCCGCCATGCAGACCGTCCCGACCGAACCGGCTCCCCAAGAGAAAGAGCGGCAGGAGCAGGAACGTCAGGAACGGGAACGCCGCCGGCAGGAGGAAGAGGCCGTACGTCAGGAACGCATGAAGCCCCGTCCTTATCCGGCCGACCTACAGGGACACCACCGTAACGGCTCTCTTGTGGACGATGACGGGCAGATAGGCTACCTTTCCGCCATCGGCGAGGCCGCACCGGTATTCAACCCGTTGGATCTACCCGAACGCCAGCGACGCCGTGCGTCGCTCTACATCGAGATACGTGACACCTACCATCACCTGTACGAGAACGAAGCCGCCACCCATGCCGAAAATCCGGCGTTGCGCACCATGCTCAACACCCTTTACGACGATTTCATCAGTCAGTTCGGCAACCTGAACGACAAGAAGAACATCGACCTGTTCCGCATGGATGCGGGCAACCGTGAGATATTGTCGCTGGAGCGTTACATCGACGGCCGGGCGGTCAAGGCCGACATCTTCGACCATCCCGTTTCGTACAACATCAACGAGATCACCCATACCGACGACGTGCACGAGGCGCTCACCGCCTCGCTCAACAAGTATGGCAACGTGGACATGTCGTACATGGAGTCCCTGACTGACAAGTCGCAGTCCACCCTGTTGGAAGAACTGCGTGGGCGGATCTTTTACAATCCCCTCTCGAAGAACTACGAGATTGCCGACCGTTTCATTTCCGGCAACGTCATGGCCAAAGCCGAACATATCGAAGAATATTTGCAGTCGCATCCCGACAACGGCGAGGCCCGTATTTCTCTCGAAGCCCTGCGGCAGTCGCTTCCCACGCCCATACCTTTCGAGGATCTGGATTTTAATTTCGGCGAGCGTTGGATACCGGCGGCGGTTTACAGCCGCTACGCCTCATGGCTGTTCGATACAGATGTGTCCGTCCGCTATACCGCCAGCAGCGACGAGTACAGCATCAGGGCCGACATGACCTCCCCACGCATCATGAACCAGTATTCGGTGCGTTCGGAAAGTCGCATCTTCAACGGCATCGCTCTCATGCGCCATGCCATCCACAACACCACACCCAACATCACCAAAACCGTCTTGGACAAAGCGGGCAACGAGATGAAGATACGTGATCCCGAAGTCACCTTGCTCGCCAACAGCAAGATTGATGAAATCCGGAGCGGCTTCTCCGACTGGCTCATGGAGCAGTCGCCGGAGTTCAAGCGGAAAATGGCGGATATGTACAACCGCAGGTTCAACTGCTTCGTCCGTCCAAAGTACGACGGATCGCACCAGAGCTTTCCCGGCCTCGACCTCAAGGGCTTGGGCATTCCCGACCTGTACCCCAGCCAGAAGGACTGCATCTGGATGCTCAAGCAGAACGGAGGGGGGATCGCCGATCACGAGGTGGGTGGCGGCAA
>ENA-UPXC01003942-UPXC01003942.1-human-gut-metagenome-genome-assembly--contig:-NODE-3942-length-14316-cov-4.656156_pt1 | contig 14316 bp, 32 predicted proteins | sample MGYA00250047_ERZ773371 | MGnify/ENA primary metagenome ERZ773371 (study PRJEB29103, sample SAMN06111975) | human gut metagenome | biome: human gut; feature: ankylosing spondylitis patient; material... | reverse complement strand
CTTCTTTCTTCTTAGCAGGTGCCTCCAAGACTCTCTCCAACCTATCCTTTTTTAATGATACGGCGACCACCGAGATCTACACTCTTTCCCTACACGACGCTCTTCCGATCTAAGAGCGGTGGCGGCCCGCTCATATGAAGATGCCACATCCGGAAAATCTGGCTTGTTCTTTCGCCAGTGATCGGCGGCATTCTGGTATTGCTCAATCAGCTTTTCGTAGTCCATCAGGTGTCCTCCTTGTGCTATAATAGCCGCGAGGTGTTATCTATGAAAATTGACTTATCAGATGAAATCGAGCATATCCGCAATCAAACCGCTGTTGATGGGTACGGAGAAGAAGTCGCGGAAAACATAAAAGCCTTGCGTCAGCACATAGACGAATACTATGCCCACCAAGAAGCCCGTGAGCGCGAGCAGGACACCAAGTCTGAAATATATCGCAAGAAACAGCTTTGGCACGATTGGAGGGTAGCTATTATCTCTGCTGCTGTTGGCGTTATACTCACACTCATGGTCCAACACTTCTCGGACATAATCAATTTTTTCAAGGTGCTTCTTCAATAAGATTAGTTCTCCTCTCCCTCCGGCGGGCAGAGGTACAGTGGACCACAATCATCAGCGACAAATGGCGTTCCTGTGCTATCCATAAGTTGGCTCCGGTTCAATACTGCGAAATATGTAACCAAAAACCATCTCTTATACTTCCCGCTATATACCGGCTCCCCGTCCATCTCCTGCAACTGCTCCAGCGTCAGCGCCTCGTTCGGCGGGGTGAGGGTGGGCGCATGGACCACCATCTGCATAACGCGACGAAGGATCGATTTTTCCGTTTCATCCTCGGTGTCGTTGTACCATGACATAAGCGCATTATTTAGCGTATATGCGTCAATCGGTCTTGCCATCTTTCAACCCCTCCAGTCTCAACGCCTCAGTCAAAAGCGACTGCACTTCCTCGCTGATTCTTGCGTCGCTCTTTGCTAGGCAACTATCCAGATAGTTTTTGTCGTGATACGCCAACGTCTCGATTGCAAGCGCAACACGGATGTATTCCTCTGGTGTCTTGCACACACATTCAGGGGTTTTCATACAGCGCCTCCCATCTCTCCATCACCATCTCCACGGCCTCGTCCGTCATGGGAGCGCCGCACCATGCGCAGAAAGGTGTTTCTACATCAGGGGTTCTCCCGCATTTTGTACATCGGCACTGTATATTTCCAGCTCCAAAAGGCGGTAAATAGTGTTTCCACACACCCCTCCAGACCTTCTCCACCTTCTCCCGGCTGATATTCCCCATATATCTACAAATCCTCCATTCTGTGTAGTATTATTTAACTGCGTGGAAAGTGAGGTGATTTCATGGTCATGCATCCAGTTTCCTCAACGGACATAGCCAGTATCGGATATGAAAATGGGACTCTCTACATCTCATTTCATAAGGGTGGCACCTACACCTATTTCGGTGTCCCGCAGTCTGTATATGCTGGGCTCATGTCCGCAGGGTCCCACGGAAAATACTTCCACGCATTTATCAAGGGTAGGTACGGATATTACAAGGTCTAATCTATAACTACCAGCACCACCGCAGGGCCGTTTACTGAGACTGTCACATCTTGGTACGGCTCTGCGATGTGTGTTTCTACGCCCTCACGCTTTCTTAGTTCGTCTACCAGATCGCAAGTTTTAAACTCAGATAGCTGCTCCCGGCTGACGGGGCGGAGGGCAGAGAGGGCCAGCGTAAATGCGTCCCTGATTACCGATTTTCCAGGATACATCTCCCTGGCTGTCTCCAGGATCTCAATCGCTTCTTCCCGTGTCATTGCAGATACCTCCCCATTGTTGGGCCATCGCTTTTGCCAATCCCGGAAAGGTTTTGGCCCTATTTTTCTGCCTGTCCTTCCCGCCTTTCATGAACCACGTCCCGGCCTCGTGGCATCCGCATTTCGGGTCTATGATATTAGTCGGTTCCAGCGGAGGCAGTCCTCTCAGCCATAGGCGGGTTTTCTTCTGTACCGGGTGCCCGAACATCCAGGGCTGGACCTCCTGAGTATGCATTGGCATCTCGTAAATCCTGCTGGATACCGGATTTTCTACACAGATACGAGGGCAGTCGGCGTTCAGAAACCTCAAGAAAAACGCCTTTGCTTCCAGTCCCTTCTGGTATCGTTCCTGATTGAGAACGCCCCCTCTGAACAGGTGTTTGGCCCCGGCGTTGGACAGGTATGTACATGGGGGGAACGCGAGTATCATATCCCACCGCATTTTCAGCAGTTCCAACGCGTCTACCTGCAAATGCCATTCAGGGTGCCCCCCGCTGCACGGCTCAATATCACAGCTGTATGCCTCGTGCCCCAGCGCTCGGAAGGCTTTGCAGACTTCCTGAGACTCTTCGCAAGCTACCAGAACTCTCATAGATTCTCCGCCTCGTGGTCGCCCAGGAGGGCAGCCCGAACGTCCTCGATCATGCTGTTTTCTCCTTTCGTTTTCTACGCTGATTCAAAAGCTCGAACCGATATCCTCTGGGGTCTAGCACACCATGGTATAGCCTCCTGTCCATAGCAGAGATAGACAAGCTGTTCTTCCTGGCCGCATCGGTGACGCTTGGATATATCACTTCATTCCCGTGCAGGTCCAGGCGAATAACGGGCCTTTTATGGGGCCGTCCATGATATTTTCGCCCAGCCTGTCCTGGTTTGACCGCAACAAGATTTCTCAGCTCACAATCCAGCTTGACGCCGTTTCGGTGTGTGATATGTAGTCCATCCCGCTTTGCCCGGCCTTCCCAAAAGGCATCATCCATTAGCCGCACAAGAGCCGCCTTGTACTGTTTCCCTTCCACTGTCCGCAGGTAGACCACCGCCCGGTTTCCGCTGATTCTTGCCCTGATATCGATCCACTGTTTTCCGTCCCACTTCTGGACCTGGGCCTCCTCGTTAATGCGGTAAGGGTATTGATAGCCATCGATTTTTCTCCAGGTCATACACTCACTCCCTCCAGCCCGGCACCGGAGAGAAGCTGCGGCTCCAGGAGCACCCTCCGCATGCTTTCTGACAGGTCCAACATGGATTTTCATGCATACGGCCTGCCCCCCGGCATGATCTCGACCTTGATGGCGCCCCCATCCCAGAACTCATGCGACACCATCTTGACCCATTTCCGGTTATCATCTGGTAATATGTAGCCTTTCATTGCGTCCAGAAACGCTTTCCCTAAAACCGCATGATTATCGCAGTCCAGGCCGTCATCCCAATAAAATCTCACCTTCACCGGTCGGTCTAGCATCCTGTTCCTGATCCCAGCTTTATGCATAGCTGCTCGGGCGATCATGTGGAGCTCTTCGGCATCCTTCCGCCGCTTCTGTGGATGCTTGCCCGCATAATAGGCGTTCAGGCCAAATCTTCGGTTCCATTCTGACTTCCCTTTTTTGGTCGTTGGGTAGTTGATAATAAAGCTCAGCATTTCCCTGCCTCCAGGCTCTTTTGTTCTGTCATCGACCCTATCATGGCCTTGATATCCGGCGGGAGCGCATCATACTCCCGGTCTGCCGCCCGTCTGGCTCTGTAACTGCGCTGGAAATTTGATGCAATTACGGTCGAAAACGTGTTTTCATCCGTCTTTGCCCAATCGACCAGGACAGATGGGTCATTGACACATCTCTGGATGTCGTTCGGGAGCGACCGATATGCCTTTTCCGGGTCGTTCCAGTCCAGCTTGCGAACGGCCTTTGCAACGATCGCCCAAGCTTCTCCTTCGGTCCGCTCCTGTGGAGCGGTGATCTGTCTGACTTTTGCCTTGACGGTCCCAATGCTAGGCGGAAAATTTCCAGGGTCAGAGACGATCAGCGCCTTTATTGCAGCGGCCACGACCGCCGCATCATCGTCCGCAAACATGCTTGACCACAAGATCAGTGCCTTTTGAGGATCAGGCGCATTTTTCCCGTTGTAAAACTGCGGATATGCGATAGTCAGGATATCCATGATCTGTGCGGTCTCCTGTAGCGTCATGTCTGGCCCTCCATTCCCGCTGCGATCTCAGCAAACGTCTTTTTTCGAGTATTCTCTGCCTGCGCTTGCTTAGGATAGACTGACTGCCAGCAGTGCAGGACCGCCTCGTTGAGAAGTTCGATGCGCTCATAGCCTGACGCCGCATCATCCAGCTTCGTGCATAGCTGCCGCTTTGCCCGGTCTGTCATGGGACGCTTTATGCTTTTCCGCATCTGCTCAAAGTCCCGAAGCGCAGCCAAAAGCTCTCTGTTCTCCCCAGCATACTCGGCAAACACATCCCCGCCCCCCTTGGGGGGGCTTGGGGGGGTATTATTCTCCTTCTCCTTCTTTTTCTTCTTCTCCTTCTCCTTCTCTTTGGCATTTTCGGCATTGCCGGACATGCCGTTGCATGCCGTGGCATCCCACCGCTTTCTCGCTTTCTCTGCTTGGGCGGCGGAATACTCATCATAGGACTTCTTATCCCGGTCTATCTGAGACTTGAAGGCTGGAAACAGATATCGCTCATTCCCACTGAGCTTCGGCACTTCTCCCGTCTTACTGTATAATAGGCAAGCCGTAAAAAGTCGCCCCTTCTCAGCGTCTGTGAGGGCTTCCATTACCTCCAGGTAGCTGTGATAGGCCGGGAAATATTCCCTTGCCATCGTATTTCACCCCCTTAGAACGGGAGTTTTCCATCCTGATCTGTAAGCTCAGCAAACTGCTCATGCTCATCATTTCCATATTGAGCATCGGACCCAGGATCTCGTTTGGAGTCCCCGAAGTAGACATTGTTTGCAATGACCTCAGCACTCCGGCGTTTGTTGCCGTCCTTGTCCGTCCAGTCACGGAGCTGAAGGCGGCCATCTACCACGGCCATGCGACCTTTTGTGAAGTAGCGGCTGACAAACTCGCCGGTCTGCCGCCAGGCTACCACATCAATAAAATCGGTAGTGCAGTCTCCAGTAGCCTTGTCCTTAAAATCCCGGTCCACCGCCAGAGTGAAGGAGGCCACAGCCGTTCCGGTCTGGGTGTGCCGGAGCTCTGGATCTCGGGTCAAACGTCCCATAATAGTGATATGGTTAAGCATTTCTATTCTCCAATCTGTATTCGGCATAGCTGACACTATCGCCATACCTGTTTTTTCCTGATACCATACGGCGGGAGATAGGATGTCCAGCATGACGCAGGTCCCAGATACGGGCCCCCAGGCGGTAACATCCAAGGTCCTGAATGGCCTGCATGGGGTTGATGGTCCCAAAGTCCTCCATATAGTGCAGCACTCGCTCACACTGTGTCAGTCCCATTTTTTGTACCTCACCTTCTCCTCGCTCCAGTCAGGGTAAAATCCTTTGAGGTAGTCGATGATATAAGTACGGATGTCCTCCCGGCTGTTAAATCCCAACGGGCGAAGCCGGTCCATAAACAGTCCTTCATCAAAAGCATAGTGACATTTATCACAGAGGGTGACGATGTTCTCCTCGACCCCCATTCCGCCCTGAGATCTGCGCACCACATGACAGTGGGGACCGCCAGGAGCACCGCAGAGGATACAGGTTGCCGGGCCGTGGTTACAGTCTCTTTCGGCCACAGCAGCCTTTACCTTCACCGGAATGGATGTTGCCCTAGTCTGACGATGCACGTCCCCATTCCTCCTTCATAGCCGCAAGCTTTTCAGGCGGCAACGTCTCAATGCCAAGGTCTTTGCAATCCTGCACGATGCTGTCAATGAGTCTGGACATCTGCTTTGTGTTATAGGTAGAGGAACCATAGTAGGCCCTCACCACCACCCGGTCTCCGTCTCGGCCATAGTCTACCTGTTCTGTGGGCCATCCAGTGCCAAGCTTCTCCCATGCCACTCGGAAAGTCTTTGCTTCATCCTCGGTCAATGAAAAGTCCTTATATGGACCAACTTCCCGCACCTTCTGGAGATAGATCTCCTCCTTCGTGGAGCGGATAGCGTCCGCCAGCTTGTCCAAAAGGACCCAGCAGTAGGCATTGGCATCCAGGCTCCGCTTTTCCCGGTGCTCCTTGATCTCGCAGTCATAGAGACGATTTTGCTTGTCCAGGATGAAGGTTCTGGCTAAAGCCGGCTCATTGACTTTTATACAGAGCCATACTCCGCCGTCCATCTGTATCTTGGCATCTTGAAATGTAAGATTCATTTACTTGCCGCCTTTTCAGCCGAAAAAGCTTTCTTTTGGCACGCCGGACATAAGGGACGCCCAAATCTTCCGGTGGAGTATGTCACGATCTCTTGTGCAGGCCAGTCGCTTCCATCTCGTTTCAAAGTCCCAAATATGGTTTGTCCACAGTCAGAGCAAAGCGTCCCATGGTGTGATTCATTCCCTCTTCTGGTCCGCTCAGTATATTCGTCCGTGTCCGCATCCTTTGTATCGTCAATACAGAACAGACCATTCAGAGCGTATTTTCTAGCATAGCTGGATGCGGTTCCGGTAATCTGAGCCTCATCCATTCCCTTCTTCTCAAACGCTTCACGAGCGTATGCGCTGTTTTTAATGGCTGCTTCGCTGTCTGTATCCCTAAGTGTTGCGGTAGCGCAGATATAATACCGGTCGCCTACATTCATCAAATCGTCTCCGACCGTGAGGACAAGCCCATATTTCTTCAACAGTGGTTTTACTGCTTCCAGAATATCCTCACAAGAGCGGTATTTATAGCCACCAAATTTATTTGTCTGTCCTTTAGGCGCTTTCAGCTCTGATTGCAGAGCCAAAACTCGTAAAATAAAGCTCTCCATATCTTCCTCCTAATTCAGCCATTCCCGGTAGTCCGGTCCGTTCATTTCAATGTATTCCTCTAAGATATCCGGGTATCCAAGGCGAAGCCATCTGATAAGGAGATCGGGTCTCTCATTGATAAACTGCTCCCGATTCTCTGGGCTGTCTTGATTCTCTGAGTTCACATATTCTGGATATCCCGTCCGCATGGCAGCGGTGATGTCTGGATGTTCGATGTTCTCCATTTCATCACCCCATGACCCAAAAGGCAAATGCCATACCGCCCCAGAAGGTCAGGCAGAGCATTGCTCCTACTCCGATCATCCACCGGACCTCTCGGGCCCTCTGGCGGCGCTCTTCTCGTGTTCTCATTTCTTCCTTCTCCTATCCCATATGTCCCAAATTATCAGCGCCATTGCTACAATAATGCAGGCGTATGCGCCCACGAGCATCCAGTCACGCAAGCTGCTTCCCTCCCAACGTCATCAAATAAAACCACCTGCTCGTCCAGGATCTTTGCAATAGAGCCTTCGCCGCATCCGATCTCATGGGCAAGGCCTCTTTGTGAGAGCCGGTGCCGCTCCATAGCTCGCTGGGCGATGCGGCGGATGGTCTCATTCGGCGTCATCATCTCGCCTCCCCATATACCGGATCAGCTCATCAAACGTCATGCCATAGGCCGCCCGGTTCAAGCGGTCCATCAGGAGTTTAGTGTTGCTGGCCTGACGCTCAAGGTCTTTTATTGTACTTTTCTCATCCATATTCTTTCTCCTTCCTCTTGACAGGCTCGAAAGAACATGGTACATTTGTTCCATCAAGCCTGACTGCCGCTTTCAATCAGGTTTGCTAGCCTCGTCAGATGTTTCCGGCATCTGGCGGGGCATCTTTTATGCTTGCTCCGGGTACGCCCGGTCCACCAGCCGCTTCAGTTCCACGAAATCAATGCTGTGGTCCTGAGCAGCACGCTCCAGGATCAGCTCCTTCAGTTTAGGGCCAGCCCCCTCCAGAGCATCTTCATAGTCCTTAATGTCATAGCCGCTTGTGATCTTCAATAATGTTCTCCTTGATTTTTCTGTGCACCCAGACTATAATCAAGGTGCGTAGTCTTTTCTTTCTGCCCTCTCCCGTGTGCCATCACGGGTGGGGGCATCCTTATTTTTCAAGGGTTCCCTCCATGTACTGGATGAAAGCAAGCCTCGGGATCTTTACCCGGTTCCCAATCAGTGTTACAGGGAACCCGAGGAGTTCCGGCCTCTTCTTTGCCGCCACTCGGATATAGTGTGGATTACAACCAAGCGGCCCGGCTGCCTCTGCTGGAAGAAGGACATCTTTGTCCATGGCTTTGATCTCTGCCAGCGTCATAACGTCTCCTTTCTGCCGCGGATGCGGCGTTTTGGTTGTCCTCCTTATGGATAAGAGAAATGAAATGCTACTAACAGGATCACAGAAAAGGAAAGTGCGGCAATAATTAGCCCGTTTATCTCACGATTAAAGGCGAAACAGATGGCGATATATGCGACTTCAATGAGAGACAGTCCAAAAGCAAACCACTGAAGAATATCCAGCCCTCCATTCATTTGACCTTGTGCTGAATATCAGCCTCATGGACTTCGATGTGAATGACTGCTTCCATCACTCCATCGGGGCTGATATTTTTGACATCTAATTGAGTTACAAAATTCAGCCTTACTCCGTTCAGAAAAACGCCATCTTCGGTGCTTACTAATTTGTTCAAGCGGTTCACCCCCTTTTCATCCCCGCTCCGTCAGGGGCGGATTATTTTTCCATTTTTATGGAATAGTCCGGTTTATTGTGCTTCTGAGCTGGTATCCTGATTGCAATCCTGAATCTCCAAAATATCCCGGATGGCCTGGACAACCTTAGGGGCATTACGCTTTCCCTTTAAAATCTTATCCATGTACCCGCTGTCTGCAAAAAGCCCCGTCCGGCTTGTGATCTCCTCCTCGAGCCACTTCTGCGTCTTGCCACGCTTCAATAGCTCCGTCTTTACGCACAAACCAAACGGCGTGAATTTGCATGAATCCACGAAAATACCTCCTTTCGTACTTTTGCTCTTGACGGTACGCTCTAAAGTACTTATAATGTAAGTACCACCAAACAGAACAAGTGCTTTATCACGTGCCTGTGCTTGTATTATAGTCCGCTGTCGCGTACTTTTCAAGTGCTTTCGGCGTGAAAAAGTACTTTTGTTTCTTTGCACAATTTCGGAGGTACTTTTATGTGGACTTTATACGAAAGCATTTTATCTCTATGTAAAGAGCGCGGGATAAAAGGAGGAAAGATGTGTGTTGATCTTGGCTTGAGTAAAAGCCTGATGACCGATTTAAAATCTGGGAGGAAAAAGAGTATAACTGCTGAAACCGCGCAAAAAATTGCTGACTATTTTTCGGTTTCTGTTGACCGTGTATTAAACGGGCCAGAAACAAAAAAAGCACCCACCGATGGTGAGCGCATAGTCAGCGACGACGATATTATGTTTGCCCTGTGGGGCGACTCCGACGACGTGGACGAAGACGACCTGGACGACGTAAAGCGATACGCCGCCTTTGTCCGGGAAAGGAAGAAGAAAAAATGATGGACCTGATGGGCCTATACCGTCTTGCAGAAGATAATGATATTGCGGTAGATTGCTTTGAACTGAAAAAGCGGGAGGCCCTTTCGGTCATGGATAACGATGGGGCTTGCTATATTGCAATCGATCCATTTAAATTAGCTTCGGAGCTAGATGAAAAAATGAAGCTAGGACACGAACTTGGACATAGCATGACGGGTAGTTACTATAACAAGTATGCGACTTGTGATGTAAGGCGGAGGCATGAAAATCGTGCAGACAAGTGGGCAATCAATGAATTTGTTTCGGAGCAAGAATTGGACGAAGCCATTTCTGACGGTCATACAGAGATGTGGGACTTGGCAGACTATTTCCATGTTACTGAGGACTTCATGCGAAAGGCCGTCTGTTGGTACACTTACGGAAATTTGGCAACGGAACTTTATTTTTAGTGAGCCAAGGATGAATGGTTGTAAAGCAGGGAGGAGAACGAAAAATGGTATGCCCAAATTGTGGAAAAGAAATTAGCGCATCTCGATTTTGCCCAGAATGTGGGATTGAATTGAATGGGTCTTCATATGTAGAAACCTATGAAAAGAGACCTAAGAAACCTATTTTTAAACGTTGGTGGTTCTGGGTAATTGTTTTCGTCATTCTATTAGCGAGCATAGGCTCTAAAGTTGGAGAAGATTCACAACATTCTATTGACCATAACGAGGACGATAATACTCAACAAATCGCTCCCCACACAAGAGAAGTTGCTATTGCAAATGATGGGATTATTTACACATCCATAAAGATGTCTGATTCGTATTTCTCGATACTTAAAAATTCTATTTCAGATCTTGAGTCTGGGACTAGTTTGCTTGAGACCTACGAGACTTGTGAAGATATGATGCGAGTGCTTTCTGGATTTAGAGATAGGCTTAAAGAAGTAAATGATTCAGCAGTCGAAAATTATGTGGATAAGGCGGATAGCTATATCTCAAACCTGTGGTTAATTGCAAAGGACATTTCCGATTATATAGATGACGGTAAAATGTCTGATTTAAGTGATGCAAAAGAAGGAATCGTCCTCATTCCAACCTATCAGACTAGAGTATTGGATGCTAGGAGCGAATACTTACTTGCTTCTGGATTGACGCAGGATGAAGCAGACTCTCTTTTGACCGAATATATTGACGAAAATTAAAAAGTAAAAGAAATTTCGAGGTCTTATCAATATGAACCACCCCCAAAACAAGCACATCACCTCATGGACGGTAGAGCGCTTCAAGTCCCTTGACGATGACTCGTTCTGCGCTGAAGCTCGTGCGTTCCTTACCTACGCCCGATCCCACAAGGGGGAACTGTCAGAGGAGGAGCTGCGGCATATCATCCAGCAAACTGAGCAGATCAACGAAGAGCTGGACAGGAGAGAGAAGAGGAGGAAGGGGTTCTTTAGGCTTTGGGGGAAATAAAAGCCCCGCCCGGTGCCGAAACACTGAACGGGAAAGAAAAATATCTTTTGACAAAATCTTTTCGGCCGCCACAAATCAAACTTTTTCCTCAACTTACGATGGCATTATTTGAAATTATGTAAGAAAATAAAACAAATAGAATAAAATCAATCTTCTATTTCGGCAGGGGGTATATAAATGAAAGGACAGATAAGATGGACAAAAATCAAATCAGTAAACTAAAGCTAAGTTTTGATGAAATTGTACATACAACAGAAGATGGAGTGGAGTTCTGGTATGCGAGAGAATTGCAGTCTATTCTTGGATATTCACAGTGGAGAAGATTTTTAGAAACTATTGATCGCGCTAAGACCTCTTGCGAAAACAGTGGTATTTCCATATCAGAACATTTTGCCGACGTTGGCAAAACATCTCCCATGCCCAATGGTGGAGCAAGAGAAATCGGGGATATTATGCTGACCCGCTATGCTTGCTATCTTATAGCACAAAACGGAGATCCCCGGAAAAATGAAATTGCTTTTGCGCAGACCTATTTTGCGGTCCAAACCCGCAAGCAAGAAATCATAGAGCAGAGACTTTCAGACTTGAATCGGCTACAACTTCGGGAGCAGTTAAAAACAGCGGAGAAGCGACTATCCCAAAACATATACGAACGTGGAGTAGACGAGCGAGGCTTTGGGCGTATTCGTTCAAAAGGAGATCAAGCATTATTTGGTGGATATACAACTGATGATATGAAGAGAAAGTATGGTATTAAGTACGGACCGCTGGCAGACCGTTTGCCTCCAGTAACGATTGCCGCTAAAGGTCTTGCCACAGAAATGACCAATCTAAATATCGAGGAAAATGATTTACAGGGAGAAGAGCCAATAACTCAAGAGCACGTTCAAAATAATCAGAGTGTTCGATCTATGCTTCAGGAGCGTGGAATTACTCCAGAGGAGCTTCCCCCAGATGAAGACATAAAGAAAGTCGAGCGCAGAGTCAAAGCTGATGAAAAGAAATTGATAGGTAAATCAGGAAAATTATCCGTGGACGAATAAAAATCCCCACCCGGCGCTACCAACACCGGGCAGGGAAGGGGGCAGAAGCTATGGTCGGCAATCTGCCCTTCTATTTTACATGATAGGAGGGAAACTGTCAATGAAATGCAGAAAATGCAGGGGAGAAATACCAGATGGAAGCCGGTTCTGTATGCTCTGCGGAGTTGCACAAAATATAAGGAAAAATCCAAAAGGCCGCGGAAATGGTCAGGGCTCCGTGTATCAACTTCCAAATAAAAAGTGGATCGCCGTAAGGACCATCGGCTATGAGCCCGCAGCAGATGGAACTATGCGGAGGATCACCCGCTCAAAATCTGGATTTAGGACGAAAAAAGAGGCTGTGGAGTATCTGCCATTGGTTGGGCGAGAAGACAAAACACGTCCCACCACTTTTATCGAACTCTATGATTCGTGGGAGCCGACCCACCGAGCCGGAAAGTCAACAATGGACTGCTACCGGGCTGCTAAAAAGTATTTCAGGCCCATTTGGCATCAGAAGCTGGCAGACATTACAGTGGATGATCTTCAGGAATGTTTAGACTCTTGTGGGAAGGGAAAGCGGACCCAGGAAAATATGAAAGCTCTGGCCGGGCTTATCTATAAGTATGCGATCCCGCGCAATATGGCAAAGATCAATATGGGCCAATATCTGATCGTTGGGGGAGAGGCTGGCTCTGGAAAAGATGCGCTTCCCGAGGCTGCTGTCAGGTCCATAGAGGCTCATATCTCATCGGTCGTAGGCGCGGACTATGTTCTGTGCCAGTGTTATCTAGGATTCCGTCCATCTGAGTTTCTTGCATTGGACGCCATCAACTATAATCGAAAAGAACGTGCATTTATTGGCGGTGCAAAAACAGACGCCGGAAAGGACCGTATCGTCACGGTATCTCCGAAGATCCAGCCTATTGTGGACCGACTCACAAAAGACAAGCTCTCTGGTCCGGTCTTCTGTTCTTCCGATGGGAGCCAAATGAGTATAGCCTCATATCGGTCTCTCTTTTATTCTGTGCTGGATGATTGCGGGATCGATAATCCAATACTAGAGGTAGATGGTGTCAAGAGGAGGAAATACACTCCACACAGCTGCCGCCACACCTTTGCAACGATGATGAAGCGGGTGGCTGGCTCCGATAAGGACAAGCTGGAATTGATGGGCCACACCTCCCCCGAAATGCTCCGACATTATCAAGATGTCTCCTTTGAAGACCTCAGAAAGGTGACTGATGCAATTTAGCCTATTACTAATCTATTGCAGAAAAAATCCCGGAAAGTATTGATATTACTGGATTTTTCTTTGAATGGCATTCAAGAGGTCAGCGGTTCGATCCCGCTTATCTCCACCAAAAAGTGATGGATATTAGCTTAAACAGCTAGTTTCCATCACTTTTTTGCTTTATAAAAATGTTAGAAGTGTTCCAAAAATTTTGTCTATTGCTAATCTATTGCAGAATGAATCCGCCCCCATTTCTGAGGGCGGATCTGTCATCTCACGACATACTGATAATACTTGGCGAGCTTGTCCGGTCCGGCGTCCTTGTCGTCCAGGAACGCTTTCGCCATGTCCACGTAGAAGTCGATATTGCTCCCCACGTTGAACTTTTTGGCGACCTTGACGTAATCGCTGTAGATCATGTTGAGGGCCGCCCAGAACTCCGCAGGGTCGCACTCGATCCCACGCTGGGCCATGACCTGCTTGGCCTGCTCAAACGACCAATGAGGCCCCTTTGTGCCGTCCTCATTTTCCATATTGGCGGTCCATTCCTCCGCCATGCGGCGGTCGAAGGGCATGTGCCCGGAAGCGGCTCCATAGCCACTCATTCGCTCTCCACCTCTCCGGTATTCCATTTCGTTCATGCGGTAGTCGTGCTCAAACTCCCTGGGGGTCTTCATTTCACCCTCACCAGAAATGGCGAATCCGATCTTATTCATGGGCCTAGTCATCTCCCGTCTATCAGAATAGGCCGGAGGCATATAGTATGGATAGCCATAGTGGGACTGAGGGCCCGTCATGCGGTCATCCCAGTAGTTGCTCTCCACCCACGTCCCACCATCATTGCGAGGGGCAAAACGGCCATCAGAATATCGACGATATCCCCGGTCATTCGGCTCCATCATCTCAGAACGGGGCGCATACCGACCGTTGTCATAGTGCTCCCGGCCACGGCGGTCACGAAATTTATCATCAACATCGTAGTTTTCATAGCTGCGTCCATCGTTGTAGCGGCGATTGCTGCCACTGGACATGAGCATCATCCGTGTGGATCGTTTCATTTTGATCCCTCCTTACGCCGTAGGGGCGGGTGCAGCACCGCCGTCAATACTGGCAAGGTTGTTGCTGGGAGAGCAGCAGGGCTGCCCCAGCATGCGGAACGAGCCGCCGGTGGGAGTAGTCACCACACAGACGGAGTAGCGGGTACGGGTGCGGATTCCGCAAGCAGTCACCTGAGCGCAGTTACGCTTGGTAAGGGGATATAGCTCTGTCCCCGTACCAATAGTAATGTACACAGGTGCATTGATGGTAGT
>ENA-UPXC01003939-UPXC01003939.1-human-gut-metagenome-genome-assembly--contig:-NODE-3939-length-14319-cov-26.502879_pt1 | contig 14319 bp, 10 predicted proteins | sample MGYA00250047_ERZ773371 | MGnify/ENA primary metagenome ERZ773371 (study PRJEB29103, sample SAMN06111975) | human gut metagenome | biome: human gut; feature: ankylosing spondylitis patient; material... | reverse complement strand
ATGTTCATACTACCGAGGAAGAAAAGAAAAAAGAAATTGACTTGGTAGCAGAAGCGCTTATGGCAATATAATGGCCCACTAAATGGCCCACTTGCAAAAATAAGTATGCTGAAATCCTCTTATTCTTTTCTTTTTGTTTTTTTAGTATAGCAACCGCTTCTTCTGTTAAGGGTATCGTGCGGTAACCTGATTTACTCTTTGGTTCTCCGATACGCCACTTCTTTGCACTGTAACGATATTCCATACTTCTGCGAATCTGAATTGTTTTGGATTTTAAATCGACATCTTTCCATTTCAATCCTACCAATTCGCCTGTTCGCAATCCGGTTTGTAGTATAAAACGATACTGATTTTCATAGCTTTGACCTTCTGCGTATTGTAAAAATGTTTTTTGTATGTCTCTTGTTAATGCAACCTTCTTCTCAGATGGCTTTCCCATATCACTTTTCACAGATTTTTTACAGGGATTGCTACACAAGACTTCATTTTCTTTTGCATACTCAAACATGTTGTATAATGCAATTCTTGCCTGATAAATTGTAGATGTACGATACTCCTGATCTGCCATATCATAAAATATTTTCTGACAGTGAAGTGGTTTCACGTCTGATAGTGGCATCTCCCCAATTACCGGTTTAATATTTTTAATATATCTCTCCGTATAATTGCGAACAGTATTGGAACGGACTATTTTCTTTTTTATCCCAATCCAATAATCAAACCATTGATTGACCAGCATATCTGATGGCATTGAAATATCACTATGTTCATCCACATAAGTCGCATCTGCAATCCATGCTCTGCACTCTTGCAGCTTTTTGAATCGTTTATGTTTTCTCTTTCCAAACCGATCTACAAATCTGGCTGAGTATAATCCCGTACTTTCTTGGGATATTCCCTTGCCAAGTTCTTTGCCTTTTAAATCTTTTCCCATATTTCAGCTCCTCTCATAAGAAGCCCTAATACAGTACCTTGTATTATACCATAGCATCTTATTTTTGTGAATATTCATTTTCATCTCCTGTCATTCATTTATATTTCCACACTTTCCGAAATGAATTTTTCAAATTCTTTTCTCTTTACAAGTTTTTTCGTACCTACGTAAAGCACAAACGGACATCTCGGTTCTTTCAAAAGACTACTTATTCTGTTTTGTCCGATATTACTGTATTCTGCTGCCTCTTCAATTGTAAGAGCCACTTTTTCACATATCGCAACATGTTGTTTGCTCATAAAATCCTTCCCTTATTATTTAACGTGCGTAGCATACACTTCTATCCGCAATACACACGATCATTCTTTGTATTCAACAACGTTTTCGCTTTCTCCATTTTCATACTTGCAATCGCTTCTCGTTTACTTGTACCTCCAACATACATTGGTGTACACATTTCTAAAATACGATCATAGATACGCCTTTTATCCAACATGGTCTCGCTTTTTATTTCTTTCAGCGGAAGATTGGTTGTGATGATCAAAGGTCGTCCCGAACGGATCCTGCGGTCTATGACGCTAAAAATAATTCCTAACGCATATTCTGAATTTCGTTCCACTCCAAGATCATCAATAATCAAAAGCTGATAAGACGCCAATGCATTGATATATTCCGTTTTGTCTGCCAGTGGAAATATATCATCAATAATGGTATTGAAATTTGTCATCTTTACCATTACTTCTTGCTTAAGAAGTTCATTGGCAATGCACCCCGCAATAAAACTTTTCCCGGTACCAACCGGTCCCCAGAACAAACAGCCTATATGATTTCTTTTCATTTCCTCCCAGTTATCAACATATTTTTTTGCTCTATGCATTACCGTATCTGACATATCTGCATTCTCAAATGTCCACTCTTCCATTCTGCTCTCGTCAAAACAGATGCTCGTATTTCTGCTGACTAATTCCCGGTGCTCTTTGTCTTTAAAATATTTTTGTTCTTCTTCATACGCTTTTCTGTCACAGGCACATTGCCTGGAATGTTTCTTCATCCCCATAAATCCACCCTCAGGAAAAAATGCTTCTTTCGCTTCCCCACAGACTTTACAGTATTGCAAACCATCACTGCCTACACATACAGTATCTTCTTCTCTCATCACAAACTCTCTCCTTCCCCATAGCAATAATTTACTTCATGATATTTATTTCTTTTATATTTCTCAGTTACTTTACTAGGTGCCACATTTCCGGCTTCTGCACAGCCATTTTTACAGCTAGATGATGGTTGTTTTTCCGCCTCTGTTACAGCCATCTTTTCAACCGCCTTATTCTCAACCGGCTGTAAACCAATCTCATCCGATGGAATTTTTACATATAAATGATTGGGTTTTGAAAATCCACCGGATCTACGAACCAATAATCCCTCATCATCTAATTCCTTCAATGCTGTTTTTACAGAAGATTTGCATTTGTCGATTTGAACAGACAATTCATCTATCGGAAAAATCAGATAAACATTTCCATACTTATCTATCCAGCTATTCTTTCTCGATATCCGTGCCCGGTCATACAAAACCATATAAATAAATTTTGCAGTTTGAGAAATTCGCAGCTTTAGCAAAAACTTCGGAAATTGGAAGTACTGAAGCATCTGCTCAGACTCCTTCATGTATTCATATTTCATTCTTTTCTCGCCTCATTTCTGTTTCTAACTGTTGTAAAAATCATTTTTATGCCGGCTAAAAAATGTTCTTACACTTATACAAAAGATGAAGGGCATAAATACAGCCTCTTGATGAAAAAATTTTTATTTTTTCCTGTCAAAAACACCCTTACACAATACGAAACGCTGAGAGGCATTTTTACAGCCCCCTGAGGAAAATTTTTTTATTTTTTCGGTTAATTGAATACTTTAAAACAAAAAAACACTCACCTATTCCAGGTGAATGCCTTATCAAAATTTCCTTATTTTGTTGTCTGTGACGCTTATCCAGATATGCCTGCATATCTGCTAAAATATAATTGCCAGCAATTATATTTTCACGTGGGTATGGGGACGTAATCCCAATCAAGTCTGCTACTCGTAAGTAATACAAAATTGCCAAAATGACAATACTGTAATACACGGGTGGATCTTGCTCTGGTTGTAACGTATTAAATTATACAATAATAGGCCCAAATGGGCACTTTCGCCATTTGAGCCTATATATTGTATGTCTTTCAAATGATAGCTTAAAAAGTAGCTGTCTAGACTGTATGTTTTTAACATAGAATTGATTTTATGGAAGACAACATGTATTTATCTATAATGTCATTGCATTATTTTTACTTTCAACACCAGAATCATCAGTCATCATTCAATTCACATAAACCATTCTATAGCCTAATAAATTATGCTTTTTTTTCGTTTAAATTGTACGATTATACACTCTTTCGCCGGAAGTTCACTTGTTTTAATACTTAATCTTTTGGAATATCTGATGGACATTGTACCCAAGTGTCATCCTCACCAAATTGACAGATCTGCTATTTCTAATTTCTTGTGTAAAAGAAATATCTATTTTTAATGCACATTCAGCAATCTGTAAATACAGTATGCTACCTTTATTTCATCAACACAGATAATCTATCCTTGAAATATTCCGGATACGAATCAAGACAACTAAAGATTTCTTCACTATGAGCTTTCAACATATTAAGTATCTTATCCGTTCCAATATTCGCATCAGATAAAATTTGAGCTAATTCTATAGCTAATAGACGATCATTAAAAACACTCTCACAAATAGAAATTGCTGTCATATTTGGAACGCCATATTTTACTTTCTTTTGTAACAATGTCAAGATGTTCCTTTGATCAACTTGCTCCTCATTTTCTCCGTCAACTTCTATCAGATCACAGATATTGCCGATAAGAAAATTCATTTCATATGAGATTCTTTTATTACATAATGATTCTACTTCTGCAATTCCAATAGTTTCTTTGTTGTTAATTTCCATTGGAGTCTGTCCATCAATCCATTTTTTACAAATGCTTTGTATATGCTCTTGGTATCTAAAGTCTCCACAGATTTGCAGATACAATTCTGTAATAACGTATAATAGTTCTGTTTCTGTATATATCTTCTCTGTAAGTTCATTCTGAACAATCCATTCCTCTATTAGAGAAGACAAACCTATTCCTGACATTGCATTAGAATATCTGCTCAATTTTTCAACAGAATATTGTTGAATATTCTCTTCTATCTTCTGAAAAACTTTAATCAGTAATTCTTTCTCTTTTTCTGTTGCCATAGCATACGCCAATGTATTTGTACAAATATCCACAGCACTTTTCTTACTATCATTGACCAATGTTTCTGCGGAACGTACTAAACACAAATAATTTTCTATATTTGATATAATATCCTGACGCAATAATATTTCCTGCACAATCAGATTTTGTGTTCTTTTGGGATTGGCTTTTAAGTATGCTTTTTCTAACTTCTTTGCGTAATCAAGCAAGAAATCTCTTTCGTCAAGGTGATCTATCACTATATCAATAAATTTCTCACCACTTACGGTCACATCATAATCTATGTTAAAATCCTGGACTAACGAAAGAATAGAACTGCCACAAGGTTCTGTCAATTTTGTATCAAATAGCTTCACACAATCATTCCATAAATATCTTCCACCATTTTTCCAGTTGGTACGGTTGTCGTATATTTTGCAATCCGTAATAATAATACTTCCTTCTGTGTATATACCCGCTCGTGCTGTTCTACCCATCAAGTTTTGAAAATCTCGAGCTTTTACTAATTTCAATCCATTTCGAATGCTGGTGACCAATAAATATTTTATCGGGATATTCACCCCCTGTGCAAGCGTCGATGTACACACTACGCAAGAAACATATTTATTCTTCAATGCATGTTCAACAACAAGCTTAACTCCATTTTGAAGATTAGATGAATGAGGCAAAACCCCCAATTCTGCTGCTTTCGTATAATAGTGCTCTGAACCATAATAGCTTTCTATAAATCCCTTGATTTTGGAAAGCTCTGCTTGATTTGTATTATCTTTTAATGCTTTCAAATCATAGTTTCGCTTATCCAAATTTATAATTCTTTCAAATACCGTTTTCATTGAACGTTGCTGCCCAAGATAGATAGCAACACCGCCGTTATGACACAACTTTATTGCATTATAAATGGCCACATCTGTAGATAATGATAAATCTGGAAAGTATTTATTACTTCTTTCTCGGGGTAACTTCTTCAATTGTTCAACTCGAAGGATTCGGGGAATATAATAATCTTCATTTGATTTATCATCAGAAAAGAAATGAATATCCCTTTGTGTCGATGAAAATCCTATTGATTTAGGTGTAGATACAATACTATCATCTGTCGCCAAACAACCTCTATCCTCAAACAACCACTGTGCAATATCCCCTGAATTTGGCAATACCGCAGATAGCAAAACCAACTGCTGTTCGCTCGTTATGTTCTGACGTATATGTGTTACTAATAACTCATATGTTGCACCTCTCCCTCCATCATCAAACATATGACCTTCATCAAACACAAATAAATCTATAGCACTTAAGAAAAACGGATCATGATGTAATACATAACTCAGTTTCTCTGGCGTACATATTAGTATCTGCCGTTTAATATCTTCAGAAAACAAATTCCAGAAATCATTTTGAAGTACATCAGAAAACTGATTTATCGTGACATCATTTCCAAAAGCTTTGTACATATCCATTGTTATTTCGTTGCACAACGCTCTTAATGGTGCCACTATAATAGCAATATTCGCTCGTTCAGATAAAAAAGCTGCTCTAATAATTAGTTCAATACTTCTTGTCTTGCCTACCCCTGTCGGAAGTTGAACGATAGAACTTTCTCCACGCAACAATCCCTTTTCGGCTATTAATCTTTGTGCTGGCCATAACATCTTTATTGACATCTTACTTTGTAGATATGACTCCCATTCTTCATCCAAGATACCTGAACTACTCGGCAAAAGACTCCATGACGAATTTTCGCACGCCACAATAATAACTGCCACTAATATATCTACATAAAATATACTATCTGGATCTCCATTCTCGTATATTTCATTTCTATATACCCATAAGTTTGACTTTAATGCTTCTAAAGACTTACCCTTTCCAAAGTAATCCAAGAAAAAATTATTTATTCGCTCATAAGTATCTATAACTCTCAAATATGGCAAATACACTCCACCCAGAAGATAATTATAGATATTCGTCAACAATTTCTGCGGAGATCGCTCCTCATCAATTAAATCAACTACTCTTGCTGCCAACACTTTAGCACTACCAAAATCCTTTCGTAGGAAGTAGGCAGATGCTCCAGATAGCAAAAAATCCCAATCATATTCTGGTCTATCTTTGGACTTAAAAGCTGAATCATAATATTCTGCAGTTGTAATCAAAAGTAACTCTAGCTCTTTTAATTCGTCATGATTATTTTCTATAATGCATTCTGAGTATCGTGACAGCACATAAGTTGTTGGATACGATAATTCATTAGAATTCAGCGGAAAATGTGGATACTCCTGCTTTGAAACATCGTATTCTACCATTTTAGCCTTTGCTTTTTGATATTTTAACATTAAGCCTGCATTTTTCCCAAAAATCATTTACAACACCTCTGGTAAATGTTATGAGCCAATTCCATCAACTTTTGACCATGTACATAAAAAATCAGCTCATTTTTTCTAATTTCAAGTTCTTCACCAGAAAAACCTAATTCTATGGCATCATCTACGTTTTCACGACTACTAACTCCTGCAGCTACATATGTAATACGATAATTATTATCTGGTTTAAATAAAAATCTCTTTACCTCTTCTGCCTCTTCTATTTTGCCCAGTTCTTTTAATCGCTTTCTGCAGTAATTTACTGATCTTGCTAATCGATGTTCATCTTTTCTGGAATCGATAATTGCATTTTTGATTGGTGTGTACTCCATATTAGAGAGGGTAGCTTTAACTTCTGCTGCCACCAATTCATCTTTATCATTTGGAGTTTTATCTTCATTTTTGTACTTATATGCAATGACATCAGTTCCTTGTTGTGAATTGTTTTTTCCTGATCTGTTCTTCAATTTATATCTCGGAACAGAATACTGATGAACAAACTCTAATAAATCGGAAATTAAAATTTCTGTTATGTCTGCAGAACGTACCGTAGCTCCCAATTCTTCTCCTTTTTGTGGAATTACATAATCATGCAAATACTGTTCAATAGTCATTGCATTGTCATCTGCGTCTTCTTTAAGTTCAGTATCTTCTATGTAATTTTTTCGAATGTGCAATGCCCAGTCATCAAGAATACTTTCATCATCTTTATAATCAATTTTATAACATTTTAGCGGTATGTCATCTTTAATTACAATACCAGTTTCTTCAACTATCCAATCGATGTATTGTGGCTTTTCCATGTAGTATTCCTTTCCTAACTTTTAACCTTTATACAGCCTTCAACAACATCCGGATTATTCTTAGATGTGATTTTATATGGTATCTCATCAATCTCATTTTTCACAAAAAGGATTGTCGGGAAAGCAACAGTTGTATTATGTTTTATGTAATCTACTTTAAGCTTTACAATATACTTATCTTCACTTGAATAGAATCCATAACAAAACACATCTTTTATCTCATCAGTGAAATCATCACTATAATCTGGAACATATCCTGGAAAACCATATGGACGTGCTCCATACGGAGTTCTTCCATTTTGCTCTGATTCTGAATATTCAATATATTCAGATGTGCCTTCAATTCCGAACAAAATACTCATATCACAATCTGTAAGCAAATATCCCATCTCTGCATTATTAAACTTAGGGAATTCACCTAATGTAAGCAAGGATTCTTTTGGAACTTCAAACGTAATTTCAGCATCTTCGTCGATGGCCTTACCACAATTCTGAATTGCTAATTTAATACAATTCATTCCAGAAAACGCTTTCTCAACCGGAACCCATTCCAAAGCTTTAGAAATAGTTTCATGCAATCTTTTGATTTTCCAATATTTCTGCTTTTCTTCGGACGTTCCATTCAACTTAGAACCACTGAGTGGATTTGATGTTAAAGTATCTTTGTTTAAATTTCCAAGTTCAAAAAAGGAATCGGACAACTCACACTCCAGCTGTTCAGCCGCAGCAGTAATAAACTCTTTCTCATCTTCATCTATGTCAACAGGGCTTGTAAATCCAGCAAAAAAAGTATTAGCTGTAACAGATCTACCACCTACATTCATATCAGAAATCTCCTGATACATAGTCTTAATCGAAGTAATGTATTCTTTCATGCTAATCTCTGCATTTAACACGAATGGGCATACCACCGCTTCTTCAGTCAATCTTCCAGTTTCGTCAATACCTAATAACTTTAACTCAGAACGATATTCATTGGCTGTTTCACTTACCCTCTTTTCTGTCAAAAAATGCATGGAAAGATGGGCAAAAAACATCTTTTTAAATTCTTCGTCGGATGAATAAGTGAAATATATTCCTTTGTCTTTATATTTGTCACGGAATGCTTGTATTTTCTCATAGCCGTCACCATTTATTTTTGATGGTGGGATAGGCTTATCCGAAAAATACATAAACACTTGTTTTCCAGATTGAAGCATAATTTCAATTTCTTCTTCTGTTCCAGAACCATACTCATCAGTAGGTGTGCCAAATCTCGTCCAGAAAATCGCAACTGCTGCATCACATTTATTTACAAACTGCTCGTTAAGTAATGCCTGTGGTTTTCCTCCAGACTGAGCATAAGAACTCTTACTCCAATGGCGAGTTTTTATTGTGATTCCTAAAGTTTCAGTATATAATTCATTAAACTCATCTACTGCAGCTTCAATCAATGTAACTTCTTTCTTAATATCACCTGGACAAGAAATCAAAAGGTTATACAATGTCACATTTTGAGCCATTGATTACACCTCCCAAACAGTTTCATCCCCACAAATGTTACGAATTTTAAGGCGGATAGGTTTCTTTATGCTGCGGATGTAACCATCCCAAAACTCCTTGGTTTTATTGCCGTCTACGATAACATAGCCATTTTTATCAATCTTGATTTCACTATCAGAATGCCACTCACCACCGGTCGCAGTGCAATCCAGACTAAGGAATTCAATAAGTTCCAAGCCTTCTTCACTGATTTCAATCGATTTATACGGTTTCTTCGCAGAAGAATTAAGGAATGCTTTCTGATTGAATTCTGCAATTTTAGACAACACACGATCACTAATAAATTTATCAATAGCAACAGCATATCCGCCTGCAATTTCTTCTGCATGGAATTCTGCATAATCGCCAATGACAACATCATCAAGAATTGATTTAAGATCACGCAATTCAATTTCTAGAGTCGTACTGTCATCTTCTTTGATGAAATTCATAATCTCCACTTTATCAGTAATGTCGATATAGTAAACAATAACCTTTTTAATGTCATTATCCAATTCTGGAATCGCCTGATGGATAATACGGTTCATAGTCACTTTATCAAGAAGTTTTGCTGCACTATCCATTAAGTTTGGCACGTAAACAGGAATTGTACCAAGCTTGCTGTCAGAAATAGCACCTTCCCAGAAAGAATCAAGGGAATCTTCATTTTTCAAGCCAGGAATCAAAGATTTAATTTTATCCATTGTCTGAACCGGATTACGATAAAGTTGAACGCCATCTTTAATTTCCAGCACATCGAATTCAGCCCCATCTGCGACAAGACGATCACGGGTTGTCTGAATAGAATTCAATCCAATATCACAATGAATAAATTTTCTGCCAAGTTTATTTGCGCAAACTGCAGTTGTTCCGCTGCCTCCAAAAAAGTCTGCAACTATTAAATTTATATCCGAAGAAGCTTGAATTGCCCTTTCAATCAATGCCTCTGGTTTTTGCGTAGCATATCCAACCGGTTCTTCTTTATCTGCAGGTTGAAGCATAGACATTCTCCAGACATCATCAATAGTCTTTTCTGATGATTCCTGGTAAATTACTCTACCATTTTCATCTTTTGCATTCACAAGCTTTTGAGTTTCAGAATCCCAAACCCTTTTAATTTGTTTAATAGTTTCATCTCTCTTTTCCTTAATGGGCGAGAAACTATATATATCACTTTTTGTATACAGAAAAATTACATCATGATTAGATGCAAATCTGTTTACATTCCCCTGCATTTTGTTGTAGTAATGCCAAACAATTTCATTCAGAAAATGTGATTCTCCAAATACTTCATCCAATAAGATTTTTACATAATGACCTATATGCCAATCAAGATGAACATAAATAGATGCCGTTTCGCTCATTATAGACTTAATCGCCATAAGATTTTCGTACATCCAGTTCAGATATTTTTCTTTATCCCATACATCACCGTACATCTTTTCTTCAAAAGCTTTCAATTCATCTACATCCAGCTCTTGTTCAGCCTGTGCAATAGCTTCTGCTACTTTCGGATTTCGACGGATATATACTTTCTTTGCGTAATCAGCACCACTCGCAAATGGTGGGTCAATGTAAACAAGATCAACCTGAATACACTGCTCCTTCAGATAAGCGCAAGCAGAAACACATTCTCCACGAATAACCATATTGCCGTCAGCGTTTTCGCCCACGGTTTCCTGTTTTTCCATTTCATACAAAGGCATACCACGCTGTAATGTCTTAGAAACATCGTCAGCACCTTTGTATCTCAATATTCTATTAAAATTTCCAAGCACAGCTTGTCCTTCCACCGGCTCTGGTATAAACGGTACATATTTAATTGGCATTATTTGATTCCTCCATTCTTCATATAACTTACAAATTGTTCAAAAGAATTTGCCATACTATATGATGTTATAAATTCTTGTGCCAATTTTGCTTTTTGTATGTCATCCAACTCGTCTAATGTCTTAATAAAATCAAGCAATTTATTTTTTGCATTAGTATATTTATCATCAAACTCTATGCCTACAGTAGGTCTAATTCCATTCATTACGCTTTCTCCTTAAAAAACTCACAGATTTTTTGATGTGTCTGTGTCAATCTATCTTTCTCTGGCATCGTATCTTCCAAATACAGGTAATCAAAACGTTCATAACCATACGCAGCATTATTCTGTTTTGAAAACTCTGTTTCCATAAAATTCTTCTTATCTTTAAAGACTGGATCTTTGGCATAAATCTGCCCCTTGGTTTCCACTACAATAACCTTATGGATAACGCCATCTTTTCGTTTAATGATAAGGAAGTCCGGTGTGTAAATACCAATGTAATTCCATTTTCCACTGGTTTTCTTATAGCACTTGATCTTAAACTCCGTCATAGCACGGTCTCCATTGTAATACACTTCCAGACCTAATTTTTCAATAATATCGAAGGACAATACTTCTCTTAAAAATGTTTGTTCAAAACCACTGTCTGTACGATATGGCAAGTAGTGGAACGAACGATTCTTATTTGGGTGAGATGATACACGCTGTTGCAATTCCAAAACGATTCTATCGTTTCCAGTTTCTATAGCGAGATCAATTAACTGCTGTGTCTTTTTATCAACTTTCAATTTTCCCTTATCGTCATCCATTATGTTTTCAACAACATTCTGTCTTGGATAGTAGTCATCCAGATTATCTGCATATATCTCAGAAGTAAAATTCGCAATGTTCAACAAATTAGCTTCTTCTGGTATCAGTTCTTCTGTTGTATTGAAATCCGTTTTGTCACAAAAAGCTTTGCGAATATTGGCTTCTACCAACTTTTTATTGTACTTCGAACTGAAATATCGTGAGCCACCTTTTTCGTATGTGATTTTTTCATATACTACTTTTAACTGCTCTGTATATGCATTTAATTCTGCCATGGAAGGTGTTCCAAATCCACTTCTCATAATGCCATAAATCCAAGAATTAAAGGTTGCATATTCTGTACCATATTCAGCATCATCCACCTGGATACTGATATTATTTACATTCATAGAAAGATCTGTTGTTTTGATAATATTACCTGCAATTTGCGCTGAATCAACAGATTTTTCAATAGAAACTTCAGGATTTGCCTTTTCAACAGTACGTGTATCATAGCTGATTTTCAGCTGATAAAACTCTACTTTAGGCAACTTTAAATAAGCCGTACGATTATAACGTTTCAAAGTAGTCTTACTGTTGTCTGCAGAAGAAAATTCTTTAAGCGAAATATGGTGCTGCCGCTCAAGCTGCATATTTAATTTTTCGGCATTGCTTTCATTCAAATATATCAGTGCCGTTTCCTGATCGTTTTTAATCACCTGACGCAAGCATCGACAAGATGTCTGTAATACCATCTTGGTTGGGCAGTCTCCTTCTTGAGAAAGAATAATACCTGTAAGACTTCGACAGTCCCAACCTTCTTTACCAATCTGCACAAGCAAAACAATACGAATTTTAGAAATAGATTTATCCAAGATATCAAACTGCATCTGACTATCAGCCGACATCTTATACTGTTTATTTCCTTTGTGGAATTTAAGTATAACATCAGTACCAAGGCCATATTCAGCTACAATACGGGATACCTGTGGATATACTGTTTCTTCTAATTTTTCGATAGTACCGCAATAAATACCCAATTTAGCTGTTAAGCCATCTGCATAAACAGTGTCTTTATAAGTATCAAGAAATTCTCTGACACCCTTTTCAATAATAAGGCTGCTATCTGCAATATCTGCAATTTTTACAACTGGAAATTTTAAGAAATTTCCTACACCGTCTATAAGTGGATAGTAATACACAATATTTGTGATTTCAGCTGTACCAACGGACAATGAATCTACAACTTTTATTTTTTCAACTTTGTCTAAATATGGAGTACCAGAAAAACCAATCACAGAATTGACTGTATGATTCTGTGCCCATCTTGTAACTACAGCACGAAGCTTAATTTCATCACTTACTGCATGATGAACTTCATCAATGAAGATAGACAATGATGGTAACTTACCAATTAAATTACGAAGTTCATTTGCCTGTCGGTCTTTATCGTCCTCGCTTTCTTCAAACATATTTATCTGTCCCTGTTTTTCCTGAATACGCTCAAGAATTACTTTTTCCGCATTAGTAACAGCAACAAGACCAAACAACTCAGAAAGCGGCTGATGATTAGCGATTTTCTGAACATTTGGATTTTTTGTCTTATTTGATTTTTTTGCAGTTTTGCTTTGATCCAATACTTCAAAAGAAATCATCCTCTTGATGTCTGTTGCCGCCGGCTCCGGAAGAATCCATGATGGATTAAAGTTTTGTATTGTTTTAAGACTTGGAACCACTGATGATTTCAAACCTGATGGTGCAAATATGATAAAGTTATGTGCAAATGACGGATTTGTTGGCTCGTTATAAGCAAAATATAAATCCAAGTAAATAAATGCCGCCATCAAATACGTTTTACCTGCACCCATAGGAAGGCTAAACAGATAATCCGTATAGGAAACACCATAAAACGCATTACGAAAGAATTCATTATAATCAATTCCCGTTGGATCTTTCTTTATCTGTTTTTCCAATTTTTCAGATACCTGTTCACCTTTATCATTTGTCAAACATGCATATTCAAATAATGCCGCAGCCGCTGGATTCTGAAACAAATATTCACGAGTAGATTTTGACAATTCTATCTCATTCAAATCAATAGAATTAAAGAATCCCTGTCTAAACAGCTGTGTCAACGGCTTACATTCACAGGCAATTTTTAGAAACAGATATACCTTAACAGCCTCAATCTGAGCATCACGCATCTGCCCTGTTTTCTCTATATACTCAATTAAGTTTTTAACCGTACACCGTTCTGATTCATACCATTGTGTACACTTATTTTCTATCATTTTATAGAACATGTATTTACTCCCGTCTTTAAAATGTATATTATTATTTTTTCTCAAATCGCAAATTTTTCACTTTGAATCACGTTTAATATGCAATTCTAAAATAATCCAAATATGCCTTATACTTATCCTGTGCGGTCAAACAGGTATCTGTCAAATAACCTTTCTCATTGTTCCACTCTTTCAGTCCACGGTAGTAGAACATCTTCAGATTATCCTCAATGATAAACGGAACGATATTATATTTCAGACATTCCTTAAACATAATTAATCTGCCCACACGACCGTTGCCGTCCTGGAATGGATGGATCCGCTCAAACTTCACATGGAAGTCAAGAATATCCGCAAAGGTCTTTTCTTCTTTGGCGTTGTATTCCGTTAGCAATGCCTTCATTTTATCGGCAACTTCTTCCGGAAGGGCGGTATCCATGCCGCCAACTTCATTCGGAAGTTTCTTATAATCGCCAACAGCAAACCAATCTTTTCTGGAATCACTGGTGCCATTCTTCAAAAC
>ENA-UPXC01003935-UPXC01003935.1-human-gut-metagenome-genome-assembly--contig:-NODE-3935-length-14332-cov-4.454788_pt1 | contig 14332 bp, 13 predicted proteins | sample MGYA00250047_ERZ773371 | MGnify/ENA primary metagenome ERZ773371 (study PRJEB29103, sample SAMN06111975) | human gut metagenome | biome: human gut; feature: ankylosing spondylitis patient; material... | reverse complement strand
ACACGACGCTCTTCCGATCTCGTTCCAGGCCTCCCGGCTCTCCGGAATTAAGTCCATCCCCATCTGGAATACATGGAACATTCCGTCATAGACCGAGCAGCGCACCTTGACGCCCTCGGCGCGCGCCTTTTTCGCCGCCGCCCTCGTATCATCTAAAAGCACCTCATACGCGCCCACCTGCATCAGCATCGGCGGAAATCCTTCAAAATCTCCAAACAGCGGCGACAGATACGGATTTTTCGGATTGGCATTCCCGATGTAGCTGCACTGGTACAACATATTTTCCTTCGAATTACCAAACAGTGGATCGATCGTATAATTTTCCTCATACGATGCCCCGCTCAGACTTACATCCGTCCACGGCGACATCGTGATAATGCCCGCAGGAAGCGGCAGCCCGTGATCTTTCGCATACAGACAGAGCGCCAGCGCCAGGCCGCCGCCCGCCGAATCCCCGGCTACCACGATCTGGGACGGCTGGTATTTCTTCTCTTCCAGAAGCCATCGGTACGCGTACACCGCATCCTCCAGCGCCGCCGGATACGGATGCTCCGGCGCCACCCGGTAGTCCGGCGTCAGAACATCCGCGCCGAAGCTGATCTGCGAATACTTAACCGCAAACCGCCGGTAAATATTTTTCATCGGACCGATATACCCGCCGCCGTGCAGCTGCAAAATGACGCGCCCCGTCACCGCCTGCTTCGGCTTCAAATATTCCATCACAAACTGTTCTGTTTTTACCAGCTCATAAATATATTCCGCCGGACATCTCCACGCCGGTTCGACCGGATTTTTCCGGAATTCGCCGGTCTGGATCGGCTTCTTTAACGATGTCTCCATCACGTCACTCATCATATCACGCGTCAGATTGCCTATCATGCTGACTGTTTTCCGACTCATGCTTCTTCCCTTTCTTTCATCCAAATTTTCAATCTTCGTATTTTTATAGATCGTTCCTTTACTGTGACCGATTTTCCTGCCATTTACACATGAAATCGCCTCTTCAATTCCCGCTTCACACTCCGGTCGCCCAGAATCACCGTCGCCGCCAGCGCTGCCACCGACACACCTGCTGCCAGCACCGTCAGACGCGGATGATGCGTCCACCCGATTTTCCAGAAAATCAACGGCACAAAGCTCAGAAATGTAATTGTGATCTGATACATAAAATAGCTCTGCCAGTTCATCCGGTTGACTAACATCATCAGAAGAACCGCCGCCACCTCAAACAGTGCGACGCATGGGATCGCGTAGTCCACCGACCACCCCCGAAGCCCTGTAAGCGCGTCAATCAGAAGCAAAATTGCCTGAATTCCCAGGGACTGCCGCACCAGCGTTCCTGCCAGGCTCGCATGCCGCATGACCGAAAACCGCAGCGTCATCGCCACATATGCCGCCGCGCCCGCCGTCAGAAGCGACCATTTAAACGGAATCCGATGATAAGTCGCCAGATTCGTAAGCCCCGCCAGAATCGATACGAGCACCAATGACACATAAAATCCCCGCACCGCACGGCGCACGCGCTCTCGATCCTGGGCAATCACTGGATAACGTCCTTTATCATGCTCCGTATCCGTGATTCCATTGCTCTCGCGCTCTACCCGGATGCCCTTTTCCTCCAAAAAGTGAAAGAAAAACTCCGGAAGCCGGTTCTCTGCCATCGCACTCGTAAACGACAGGCATAATTTTCCGTCATACGCCACCGCCCCGCATTTCATCCGCTGCTTCGGCGATGCGCCGACAAGAAGCTGAAAGCCCTCGATCGAATCTTTCAATTCCTCCCGGACCTGCGCCGGTCCGATGTTGGAAAATGTCATCGTGTGGGCGCGGCTGGTGTGCAGAAAAATCAACTGCATCGCCAGATGTTTGACAAATAGCGGGATCGCCCGCACATACCATTTTTTCTCATTCGACACATTGTAGGAGATCGTCTCCTCCAGCCGCTCCTTCACGATCTGCTCATCCATCTGGCGGCTCACAGACGCAATCACTTCTTCCAATGCCTCCGGCGCCTTTCCCGCCGCCCACGAAATATTCACGACAGCAAAGAAGTTTGCCAGCGTCTCCGACTCAAAAAAACTCCGTAGGTTCACCGGAAGATTGAGCGCCACCGGACGTTTCAGCGTTTTCCCATCCGTCTCCGTCTGGATGATCGCCCAGAGAAGCACCGCCGCCAGATATTTGGTGATGCTGACACCCACCTTCCTGCATTCCGTCTTCAGTGCCGACACCTCAATCGTCCCCTGCAGCACTGCCATCTGATCAAATGGGAGAAATTCCCCCTGAATCGCAATCGCCGGTCTGCTGTTATAATGCCGATGCGGCAGTTTCCGGTAATGTCGCAGATAATCGTCCTCCCGGAGCGGCGAAAACTCCCGCTCCTGCACCACAACCGGCAATTTTTTCACCAGTTCCAGATAATGTTCTGTAAGCCGTGAAGCAAACCGCAGCGCCCCCAGTCCGTCCGTCAGCCCGTGAAACACTTCAAAATTGATCCTGCATCCATAGTAGCTCACACGGAATGGGAACCGCGCGCCCCGGTGCGGATCAATGAAACGGCACGGTGCACTCTGTTCTTCTTCCACGCCCGGATTCCGGTTGTTCGTCTCAAAATAATACCAGAAAAATCCCTTCCGCAGCTTCACCCGGAAATTTTCAAACTCCGGAAGTGTCCGCACAAGCGCCCTTTGCAAAAGCTCCGGATCTACTTTTTCTTTCAGAACCGCCGAAATCCGGAATACACTGCTTAAATCCTCGCCCGACACCGCCGCAAAGAGCTTCGCCGTGTTATCCAGCCGCCTCCACGCGGCGCCCTGGATGCGAAGACGCTTTTTCTTTGGTTTTTTCTTTGGTTTCTTCTCTCGTTTCTTCTCCACTTTTTCTGAAACTATCTGTCCCGGCTCTTCCTGCTTCCCTGCAATTTCATTCTTCTGATCCTGTTCTTGGTTTTCCTCGTTCATTCTCTGCCCCATCTGCCTTTGTCACCTAAAGAAAAAGAGCTGCTGCCGGGATACACACTCCCCTGCAGCGCCCCTTTCATCCTCTTCTGAGTTCTTTTCTACATTACCGAATCCGGAAGTAGTACCCCACGCCCCATTTCGTATGTACATATTTCGGATCACTCGGACTCGGCTCGATCTTCTCGCGCAGCCGCCGCACATGAACGTCTACGGTGCGGACATCGCCGCCCGCCGCCGCCCGGTTGCCCCAGACAAAGCGCAGCAGCTCCTCGCGGCTGTAAACCTTGCCCGGATTGCACACCAGGAGCTCCAGAAGGTCAAATTCCTTCGCGGTCAGATTGATCTCGCGGGAAGCGATAAAGACCCGGCGGCTGTCCGAATCCAGCGTCAGATCGCCCGCCTCGATGACTTTCTTTGTCTGCTGCGGCTCCTGTCTCGATTTCTTGGAATTGCGGCGCAGGATCGCCTTGATGCGCGCCTTTACTTCCAAAATGTTAAATGGCTTCGTGATATAATCATCGGCGCCGTATTCCAGCCCCAGAATCTTATCCATATCGTCGCCTTTTGCGGTCAGCATAATGATCGGCATCTCGGAGAACTCCCGGATTGCCTGGCAGACTTCAAATCCGTTCAGCTTCGGCAGCATCACGTCCAGAAGAACCATATCATACTCCATCTCCTTCGCCATCTGAAGCGCTTCCTCCCCGTCATAGGCGCAGGCAACTTCAAATCCATCCTGTTCCAGACTGAAACGGATTCCTTTTACTATTAATTTTTCATCATCTACCACTAATACCTTCGCCATTCTCCACCTCAACCACTATGCTTCTATCTCTCTATACTGTAATCTTATCTTTTATCTTCTGAAATGCCGCGTTCTTGATGCCAGGCACCTTCATAATATCCTCAATCGTCCGGAAACCGCCCTTCTGCTCCCGGTAAGAAAGAATCGCTTCCGCCCGCGCCGCGCCGATACCGTTTAAAGTCATCAACTCTTCTTTGGAAGCTGTGTTTAAATTAATCAATGCTGCACTGCTTCCGGATTTCTGCGAAGCTGACTCGCTGCCATTCCCAGCAGCGCCTCCGGCTCCCAGAAGCCCGGAGACATCCTTCCCTGTTTCCTGATATTTCCGAATCTCTTCCCGGCTCGGAATCCGAAGCTGCTGTCCATCCTCGATCGCCTGCGCCAGATTTACAGATTCCTGCGCCGCCTCCGACGTCATCCCGCCCGCCTTTTCAACCGCCTCATACATACGGCTGCCCGCCGGAAGCTCATAGACGCCCGGTGCGGCTACCTCGCCGCAGACGTGGATATATAGGATTCTCGGTTCCGGCGTTTGGGGATTTTCTTTTGATTGCCCCTCAGGCGCAGCGTTCTCTGCTTCATTATCCCCATCCACTGCCCCGCCGTTTGACCGTTTTGCTGGACGTTCGGAGCTTTCCTGCGAATCATCCACTTCTTTTGAAAAACTATTCTGCGTCTCCAGCACCACCGTCTGCTTCTCTCGCCGGCTCTGCACACCAAAACACAAAACAGCCGCCAAAAATACCACGCCGACTGCCCCTGTTCGCATCCATCGTTTCCGATTTACTGTTTGATTTGTCTGTTTCATCTTCTGCACCCCTCTTTTTCCGAGGCGCGTTTTGTCCGTAATTCTATTCTAACCAAAACCCCCTTTAAACACAAGCAGAAAATTTTTATTCCCATCTGAAAATCACAATCCCCGCAATCGCAACCGCCGCCCCGATCGCCTTGCGCCACTCAAATCCCGCTTTCTCCACACCGAACCAGCCAAACACCTCGATCAGGTACGCCACCAGGATCTGTGCCACGACGATCAGAAGCGCTGATTTTGCCGGTCCCAGCGCGTCAAAGCTCTTGATGACCGTGTACGTGATAAATGCCCCGATCACGCCGCCGGTCAGCATATACCGCGGTTCGATCTGCCAAAGCTCCGATACCGCGCCGCGCCCCGTAAAAAGCCACATCAGCAGGCAAACCACAAACGCACTTATCTGCACCCAGCCAGCCGATACCCACATGCTGGTCTGCTTCATCACGGCAGAATTAAACACGCCCTGTATACTCATGAGTGCGCCGGAAACCAGCGCGGTTATCATTCCCCACATAAAAAATAAACCTCCGCATTCTGTTCTACATTCTCATGAAACAGCAGCCGTTTCCGACCATTCATTTCACACTGTTAGTATCCCAGATATGCGAAGGTTTATACAATTTTTACTGAATCGAAAAGGTAGCCGAAACCTCTGCCTCAACATCCACCTGACCCGGCATCAGGTTTCTGCCTGCACCCGCATCTTCCATCGCCATTTCCTTCATCGCCATGCCGCTGCTGTAAGAAGTGTCATAATAGCGCGCCTGCTGCCCGCTGCTGTACTCCTGCACATTCGTCATCGTTCCCAGCTTGCAGCCGCCTGCCTCCGCCATCGCTTCGGCTTTCACGCGCGCCGACTCAATGGCTTTTTTGAGCGCTTCCTGATAAATCTCATCAAAATTGCTGCACTGGTACTGGACCGAATCGATCGAATTGATACCCGCATTGACCGAATCGCTGATGATCGCCCCTGCATCCTCAATCGCAACATCCGATACAACAACCTCCGTCGTCATCTCATAACCAGTGATCTTCTTGCCATTGTCCCAGTCATAGATCGGATTCAGCCCCAGACCGCTCGTCTGCACCGAGGTATCTGCAATTCCCTTTTCCTTCAAAAGCGCCAGAACCGCATCCAAATCCGTCTGATTCTCCGACTGGCAGGTGCTCGCATCCGCCGCCTGTGAATAGACACTGTAGGTAATTTCCGCAATATCCGGCTCCGCCTTGATTTTCTCCTGGCTCGTCACCGTGATCCCCGTATTTTCCGCCGACTGCACCGTCACCGATGCCGGTGCGGACGTACAACCTGCCAGACCTGCCGCCGACGTCATTGCCATCGTGCCTGCTGCCAGCAGAAATGCCATCCTGTTTCGCATCATCCCCATTTTTCTCATAAAAAATTCCTCCCGTTTTTCTGTTTCATCCGTGAGTTCCACCCCACAATGAGTTCGGACCTTCCGGAACAACTGCTGGTACACTGTCATTCTTACTATAGTTATACCTGAAAACGAGAGGAAATGTATTGCTTTTCTCTTAACTTTCTTTCGCTTATTTATTACTATTTTTTTCCTGTTTCATCCGTGCTGCGCGCACCAGATGCTGTGCCAGAACCGCCGTCGTCACGCCGCCGACACCGCCCGGAACCGGGGTTGCCGCCGAAGCAGTTCCTTCCAGATCGGCAAAATCCACATCGCCGCAGAGTTTTCCATTTTCATCTACATTGATCCCAACGTCAATGACAACCGCATCCTTTTTTACATAAGTGTGGTTAATCATCGCTGCTTTTCCCACGCAGGCAGTCAGAATATCCGCCTCCCGGCATACCTCCGGCAGGTTGGCGGTTCTCGAGTGGCAGATGGTCACGGTCGCATTTTCATGCAGAAGCAGCATCGAAAGCGGGCGTCCCACAACCATGCTTCTTCCTACGACTGCCACCCGTTTGCCAGAAAGCGCGATATCGTTCATTTTCAGCATGCATACCACTGCCTCCGCCGTACACGGCGCAAAACCGCTCGTATCGCCGCTGAACACCTTTGCGATATTGACTGGGGAAATACCGTCCAGATCCTTCGCCGGATCGATCATTTTTTCAATATCCTGCTCGTTGATCTGTTTTGGAAGCGGGCGCAGCATTAAAATACCGTCCACCGACGCATCCGCATTGACCGCTGCAAACTCCTTCTTAAATGCCTCGTCCGAGATATCTCCCGGAAATACCTTCGATTCCACCTCAAGCCCGAACGATGTCAGCTTCTTCGTTGCGCCTTTCTCATAGGAAATATCATCCGGATTCTCGCCCACCCGGATAATCGTCAGTTTCGGCACCCATGTCAGGGTTTCCAGCCCTTTTTCCACCTGCTCTTTCAGCTTTGCCGAAACAGCGGCTCCCTTCATTGTAATCATCTTGTCTGCACCTTTCGTTTTTATTTATGATGAATTTCCCGCGCTTTCGCGCATATTCATTTTAAATTTTTCTTAAAATGAAAGCGACGCCAAAAGACCGGCTCCACCTGCCATCTCAAGCAGGTAAACCGTCACAATCGCCGCGATCGCCACTACCACCAGGCTCTTTCCCTTATATCCCAAAATCACCGCTACGATCGTTCCTCCGACCGCCGAATAGAGATGTCCTGTGGAGGTAAATACATCCGGAAATGTCAGTGCTCCCAGCACTGCATACGGCGTATAATCTAAGAAAGATCGGATAAACTTCGAACGGATCTGTTTCCGGAAAATCGTAACCGGAAGAACACGTGGAATATATGTAACCAGTGCCATCAAAAGGACACAGGTCAGCACGTATTTCATATCGAGTGTTCCGGCTGCTCCTGCTGCCTCTGCTGTATTCATCATTCTGCCCCCTCTTTCTGACTCTCGTCCTGACCGGCTTCTTTACCGTCCGGATCATGCGGGAATTTCCATGCACCGAACGCCGATGCCGCGATCGTAACCAGAATCACCCGGAAACCGGAGGAAATACCGGCAAAAACCGGAACATATTTTAAAATGCACACCATCACAACTGCCAGAATGATGACGCAGCACACCGACCGCGATTTGCGTGCCGCCGGCAGAATCAGTGCAATAAACATCGCGTACAAGGCAATTCCCATCGCATTCTGCAGCGCCTGCGGCAGAACCGCCGAGATCGCGCCTCCCAGCCAGGTTCCAAGATTCCACCCCAGAATCGGCATCGTGATAAGTCCCAGCATATACGACGCTTTCAAAATGCCCGGATGCAGGGAACTGACGACAAACGTCTCATCCGTGATGCCGAATGCCAGTGCCAGGCGCGCCCCGGTTCCCGTCTTTTCATCGAGCTTCTGGGACAGGGACAGTGACATCAGCATATAGCGCAGGTTGATGACAAACGTCGTCAATGCCACCTCAAAGTACCCAGCCCCCGCCAGAATCAGGTTTGTCCCTGCGAACTGTCCGGCGCTCGTTAAGTTCGTCAGCGATATAAAAACTGCTACCCAGACCGGCAGACCGCCCGACACCGCCAGGAAGCCAAACGTAAAGGAGACCGGCAGATACCCCAGTCCAATGGGGATACCGCTCTTTAGCCCCTCATAAAATGTCTTTTTCCAACTCATTCTACTTTTTCACTCTTTCTGTTCACGCAACCGTCTATTTTTCAGGCTTCACATACCGCGCATGCTGCCCGTTCAGCCACTCTACCCCGCTCACAATTCCTTCTTCCGAAAATGGAAATTCCTCGCGGGTCTTCTCCTCTTCCGGCGTTGCGTCGTATCCATATGGTTCCGGCCACGATGTCACGGTCAGGACTGTCTCCTCGACCGTCTCGCCATCTGCGCCGTCTTCTTTCGGTACTTCGCGCTTTGTCATCTCCATCCGGTAGCGCATCCCGGTATCACTTCCGGTAAATTTTTCTTTTTTCAGGAAATTGACCGGCATCACATCTTTTCTCGTTATCATGCCATTTACCCCCGGAATTTATAACGGCGGATCACCGCCTGCAACGTTTTTCTTCCATTGTACTCATTAATGTCCGGATAATACACGACGTCGATCTCCCGCCGTCCGGCGCGCTCTTCCTCAAACGCCGTTCCGTCACCGAAATATAGCGCCTCGATCGCATGTCCGTCTGTCTCTTCCAACGTCATTTTTACGACATTCCGGTTGCGCCCCAGCACGCGGCTCGCCCGGATGCGAAGTGATTTCTCTGCAAACAGCGGTTTTTCGTTACCCTGTCCAAACGGTTCGAGACAGGAAAGCTCCCTCACAAGTCGTTCTGTCACATATCCCACCGGCATCGGAACATCGATCCAAACTTTCGCTTTAAAATCTTCCTCCGTCAGCCCCGCATTTTCATTCAGTCTGCGCCGGAACTCGTCAATGTTCTTCTCTTCCAGCGAAAGCCCGGCTGCCAGCGGATGCCCGCCAAATTTGAGCAGCAGATCGCTGACCTCTGTCAGCTTTTTAAACATATGGTACTCATCAATGGAACGTCCCGAGCCTTTGACCGCCTCCTCGCCGCGCGTCAGCACGATCGCCGGCTTCTGATAATATTCCCTCAGGCGCCCTGCAATAATGCCCGCCAGCGATTCATGGCATTCCGGCAGAAAGACCACCAGCACCTTGTCCTTCTGGTACCAGCTCTCTACCTGCAGCTTCGCCGCCTCAGTCCCCTGCTCAGTCATATCCTTGCGGGTATCATTTAATTCCTTAAGTTCCTCTGCCAGGCGTTCTGCCTCTTCCTCACTCTGCGCCCGCAGAAGCGCCAGCGCTTCCTTTGCCGTTTTTAATCGTCCGCCCGCATTCAGGCACGGTCCAATGACAAATCCGATATGGTATGCTGTGATCGCCCCCAGATCAAGATTATTTTTCTCCGCCAGTCTGCGAAGCCCTAGATTTTTGGTCTGCGCCATCTTTTTAAGACCGTATTTTACCAGAATCCGGTTCTCATCCTGCAGCTTCATCACATCACCGACCGTCGCAATCGCGGCAAATTCAAGCAAATCCAGCCATTCCATCTGCGGCACGCCCCGGCGGGCATATAAAACCTGCACCAGCTTGTACGCCACCACTGCGCCGCAGATCTCCGGAAATGGGTACGGACAGTCTGCCTGTTTCGGATCGATCACCGCATCCGCCGGGGGAATCTTCTCTTTTTCCCCATCTAAGGGCACCTCATGATGATCCGTGATGACAACCGTCATGCCATATTTCTTCGCCAGCTCCACCTGATGGAACGCGGAAATACCATTGTCACAAGTCAGAATCACCTCCACACCGTCCGCGTGCGCCTGTTCGATGATCGATTCATTGATTCCGTAGCCATCCTTAATGCGATCCGGTATCTCAAAATCTACATCACTGCCCAGCCGTTCAAATGCCTGCAATAATATGTACGTCGAACAGACGCCGTCAATATCATAATCACCGACGATCCGTATCTTCTTTCCAGTATCCACAGCCTCGCACAGGATGGAAACGGCACGCTCCATATCTTTTAACAGCATCGGATCATACAGATCATCCAGCGTGCCATTTAAATAGCGGGCGATCGCCGCCTCTCCTTCGATCCCACGGTTCCGGATAATACGCGCCGTAACCGGATCGATCCGAAACCGCGCCCCGATCTGCTTAAAATCTGCTTTCTTGGTCTGAAGCATCCAGACTTCTTCTGCCATTTTGTTCCTCCTATTATCTAGATGTACTCTCGGAGTCTTTTTTGCACTTGCTTTTGTGGCTGATTTTCCGCCAGCCGCACCCGAATTTCATCAACGTACGCACCGCGTACGCCTCAGAAATTTGGGCACAACTGACAAAAAATCATCTCACAAAATCAAGCACAGAAAGATTCCGAGAGTACATGTACGGGGAAGGGAGGAACCACACATGGAGCTGACCGGCAGGCAGATACGGATCTCCGTCCGCAATCTGGTTGAGTTCGTGCTGCGTTCGGGGGATATTGATAACCGGCGCACGGCGGGTGCACAGAAAGAGGCGATGTTAGCTGGGGGACGGATGCACCGGAAGATACAGCAGCGGATGGGATCGGGGTATCAGGCGGAGGTGTCGCTGCGCCATTCGGTGGAGGAGGATGGATTCCAGATCGTGGTCGAGGGGCGTGCGGATGGAATCATCCGGGATGGAAGAAATGTCACGATCGATGAGATCAAGTGTGTTTACCAGGATGTAAACTGTCTGGAGGAGGCGGTCGGCGTGCATATGGCGCAGGCACGCTGCTATGGCTATATCTATGGATTACAGGAAGCGCTGGACGAAGTGACGCTGCAGCTCACCTACTGTAATCTGGAGACGGAGGAGATCCGCCGCTTTCAGGAGATCCAGACAATGGATGAACTTTCCGAATGGTTTGCTGGTCTGATCCATGAATATGTCAAATGGGCGCGTTACCTTTATCACAACGGACTGCGACGTGATGAATCAATCAAGGCGCTTGAATTTCCCTATCCGTACCGGGCGGGGCAGCGGGATCTGGCGGTGGCGGTTTACCGGACGCTGGAGCGCGGGCGCAGGCTGTTTGTCCAGGCTCCGACCGGGATTGGAAAGACACTTTCGACGGTATTTCCGGCGCTTAAAGCGATCGGGGAAGGGCATGGACAGAAACTCTTTTACCTGACAGCAAAGACGATCACGCGGACAGTGGCGGAAGAGGCGCTGGCGATTTTGCGGGAACGCGGGCTGTATTTTCGTTCGGTTACGATCACGGCAAAGGAAAAGTTGTGTATTTTGGAAAAGCCGGCGTGCAATCCGGAAATGTGCCCACGTGCAAAAGGGCATTTTGACCGGGTCAACGATGCGGTGTATGAGATTTTGCATCAAGAATCTGGAATCACGCGTTCGGTAATTTTAGAGTATGCGGAAAAGTTTCAGGTCTGCCCGTTTGAGTTCTGCCTCGATATTTCTTCGTTTGTGGATGGGATCATCTGTGATTATAATTATGTCTTTGACCCGGATGTGCGCTTGAAACGTTATTTTGCGGATGGGGCCGAGGGGGACTATTTCTTCCTGATGGATGAAGCCCACAATCTGGTATCGCGCGCGCGGGAAATGTACAGTGCTTCCATTATAAAGGAAGAAGTGCTTTTGACGAAAAAGGTGTTGGGACATCGTGCGCCGACGCTGGGGAGGCAGCTTACAAGGTTAAATAAGGCACTTCTGGAGATGAAGCGGGAATGCGGCGGATACCAGGTGATCACGGATGCCGGACATCTGGTTCCAGTGTTAAACAGTGTTTTTGGGGAAATGGAAAAGTATCTGGAAAAGCCGGGCGAGGAAGATGGACGGGACACGATTCTGGATTTTTATTTTTCGGTGCGCCATTTTTTAAATATGTATGAGCGGGTCGATGAGCATTACCGGATTTACACGGAACTTCTGCCGTCCGGCGAATTTGTCATCCGGCTTTATTGTGTCAATCCGATTGAAAATCTGGCAGAGTGCCTGTCGCAGGGAAAGGCGGCGGTTTTTTTCTCGGCAACACTTCTGCCGCTCCGGTATTATCGGATGCTTCTGTCAGATCAGGAGGAGGACTATACAGTCTACGTGCCGTCCCCGTTTCCACAGGAGCGGCGTCTTCTGTTGGCGGCGACGGATGTGACGAGCCGCTATACGCGGCGCAATGAGGTGGAATACCGGCGGGTGCTGCGGTACATCCAGGTTATGGCAAGTGTGAAAAAGGGCAATTATATTGTCTTTTTTCCGTCGTATCAGTATATGAACCGGGTGCGTGAGGTGTGTGAAGAAGAATATGCGTATCAGAAGGTTGAATTGGATGATAATGAAAAAATGAAAAATCATTCCGGGGAAAATGGAAAAAGTATGGAAATCCTGGTCCAGGATTCTCACATGACCGAGGAAGAACGGGAAGCATTTTTACAGAAATTTTCTCCCGAACGAACAGCTGAACGTGATACCTCCCTTGTGGCGTTCTGCGTGATGGGCGGTCTGTTTTCGGAGGGAATCGATTTGACAGGCAACCGGCTGATCGGCGTGATCGTGGTCGGAACCGGGCTCCCGATGGTATGCACGGAGCAGAAAATTTTGCAGGGATATTTTGAAGAAGAGGGAAAAGATGGATTTGCATATGCCTACCAGTATCCGGGCATGAATAAGGTACTCCAGGCGGCAGGGCGGGTCATCCGGACCGCGTCCGATCAGGGCGTCATCCTTTTACTGGATGACCGGTTCTGGCGTCGGGAGTACCGGGAATTATTTCCAAGGGAATGGAGCGATGTCAAACGAGTCAGTCTTTCGTCTCTGGAGCAGGAGCTTCAGGCATTTTGGAGCCGTTTTCCAGAAGTTCAATAAATTCACGCGATGCCTGTGAGATCGGCATTGTCTCATTGTGGACGACGACGAGCTGGCGCGGCGGCAGGGCTTCAGTCAGGGTCAGGGCATAAAGTTCTTTTTCGCCAGCCGGGAGACAGAAATCCGGGACAAATGCGATGCCGAGACCGATGCGCGCCAGATCGATGAGCAGATCGTTGCTGCTTAATTCAATCTCCGGTACGAGGTCGAGCTGGTGCTTCTGGAACATGTTGTGCAGAAATTCGCTGGTGGTACTCTTGCGATCCAGCATGAGGATTGGGAGTGCCTGCAGCTCGCGCAGTGTAACCGGGCGGTCTTTCATCGGAAAAAAGGTCTCATTGGCGACGAATATATCGTTGAATTCGCGCAGCGCATGGATATTCTGCGTTCCACCGAGCCCGGAGTTTGGATAGTTCGTCAGAATAAAATCGACCTGACCGTTGTCCAGAAGCCGTGCACATTCGATGGAGGTACGGTTGGTAACCTTGATGTGGATATTCGGGTAGCGCTTGTGAAATTCGCTTAAAAATGGCACCAGATAATAGCGGCAGATCGTATCGCTTGCGCCAATGCGGAGCTGACCGCCGTTTAAGCTGTTAGAGTCGAGCAGCTGGTTTTCGCCCTGACGGATCAGGTTCATCGCCGGTTCCACGTGCTTGAGTAGGATCTCGCCTTCCGGGGTAAGCTGTACTTTTTTTGTGCTGCGGATGAAAAGAGTCTGGTTCAGTTTCTTCTCCAGTACCTTGATCGACTGGCTGACCGCCGACTGGGAGATGAAAAGCTGCTTAGATGCCTCGGAGAAACTTAACGTCGAGGCTACGTGGTAAAATACTTTATATAATTCATAGTTGATATCCATTTATTAGTCCTCCTTATAGAACTATATTCAGTGTAACATGATTGGAGGGCGGAGTCAATAATGATTGTATCTGTGTCTTGTTTGTGATAAAATGACGGAATCATCTTAGAAGTATGTATTTTTTAGGAGGGAATACCACATGGAATCTAATACATTTTATGATATTTACTTAGAGGAACTGAAAAATCTCCCGCAGGGCACGCCGGAGGAGGAAACGGCGCTTCTGAAAAAACTGACGGAGGGGGACAAGACAGCGGTTTCCCGTCTGACGGAGTTAAAACTGACGAAGGCGGTTCAGATCGCAGAGGAGTATCACGATCGGGGACTTCCGGCGGGCGATCTGGTGCAGGAGGCAAATATGGCACTGTTCCTGTTTGCAGGCGAGTATGAGGGAGGCGATTTTGACGCACAGATGGAGAAACGGGTGCGCGCGGCGATCGAGGATGCGCTGCAGATTCAGAACCGCGAGACGAAGATTGAGGAGGAGATGGCGGCGCGCGTTAATGTCCTCAAGGATATTTAATCTTTCCATGGCCCAGAAAGAATCCATGACTGTCCAAATCTCTGGTAATACAAACATCAAAGGCAGA
>ENA-UPXC01003915-UPXC01003915.1-human-gut-metagenome-genome-assembly--contig:-NODE-3915-length-14422-cov-5.141931_pt1 | contig 14422 bp, 8 predicted proteins | sample MGYA00250047_ERZ773371 | MGnify/ENA primary metagenome ERZ773371 (study PRJEB29103, sample SAMN06111975) | human gut metagenome | biome: human gut; feature: ankylosing spondylitis patient; material... | reverse complement strand
AGGGTCTGGCTAATTATATTAAAAAACAGGGCGGCGAGGATAAAGGTGTGGCAATCGCATTTGATTCCCGTCACATGTCTGTGGAATTTTCTGAGAAGGCAGCGCTGTGTCTCAATGCCAACGGAATCAAGACCTATCGTTTTGAGACGCTCAGACCGACTCCGGAGCTTTCCTTTGCCTTGAGAGAACTTCATTGTATCGCAGGTATTGTTGTGACTGCCAGTCACAATCCGCCAGAGTATAATGGATACAAGGTATATTGGGAGGATGGCGCACAGATCACAGCACCGAAGGATAAAGAGATCATCGCAGAAGTGAATGCAGTGACTGATTTTGCTTCCATCAAGATGATGGATCGTGCAGAGGCAGAAGAGAAGGGATTGTTCCATGTGATCGGAAAAGAGATTGATGATCGTTACATGGAAGAGCTGAAAAAGCTGGTCTTAAGTCCGGATGTGATCAAAGAGATGGCTGACAGCCTGAAGATTGTCTATACACCGCTCCATGGAACCGGTAATCTTCCGGTCCGGCGCGTGCTCAAAGAGCTTGGGTTCACGCAGGTACAGGTGGTTCCTGAGCAGGAACTGCCGGATGGAGATTTTCCAACTGTGTCTTATCCGAACCCGGAAGATCCGAAAGCATTTGCGCTGGCTCTGGAACTTGCAAAGAAGACAGATGCGGATCTGGTTCTGGCAACAGACCCGGATGCAGATCGCCTTGGTATTTATGCAAAAGATTCCAAAACCGGAAATTATATGCCATTTACCGGAAATATGTCTGGTCTTCTGATCGCTGAGTATGAGCTGAGCACCAGAAAAGAGACAGGGCGTCTGCCAAAAGATGGTGCACTGGTGACTACCATCGTATCTTCCAATATGGCAGAAGCAATCGGAAAAGAGTACGGCATTGATGTGATTGAAGTCCTGACCGGATTCAAATACATTGGGGAGCAGATCAAGTTCTTTGAGCAGGATCATTCTCATACCTTCCTCTTTGGATACGAGGAGAGCTACGGTTGTCTGGTAGGAACCCATGCAAGAGATAAGGATGCGGTTGTGGCTGTAATGGCTTTATGTGAGGCTGCGGCTTACTACAAGAAGCAGGGTCTGACATTGTGGGATCAGATGCTGAAGATCTATGAAAAATATGGTTATTACAAGGAAACTCTGGTATCTGTTACCATGAAAGGTGTGGATGGAGCTGAGAAGATCCAGAGCATTCTGAAGCAGATGCGCGAAAATCCGCTGAAACAGATCGGTGACTACAAGGTACTGGCTGTGAGAGATTATGATGCGGACACCAGACTGGATATGGAGACGGGCAAGGTAACTGCCACAGGTCTGCCGAAATCCAATGTACTTTATTATGAACTGGAGCATGATGCATGGTGTTGTGTGCGTCCTTCCGGTACAGAGCCGAAAGTGAAATTCTACATGGGTGTGAAGGAAGAAGGACTTACACAGGCTGAGCATGCTCTGGAAGACCTGAAAGAAGCCATGACAAAGATTGTACAGTAACACCCATTTCGGAGAAGATATATGAAATGTATTGTGCTGGCGGGAGGAAGCGGGGACCGTTTATGGCCCCTCTCCCGCAAAAATTATCCCAAACAGTTTATTCATATCAAGGAAAACCGCTCCTTGTTTCAGGAGACGATTGCCAGAAATATCCCATTTTGTGAGGAATTTTATATTATTACATCCAATCGGTATGCCAATATCGTAGAAGGACAGCTGCAGGTCTTTCAGGGACTTCGTTATCGATGCTTTTACGAGGAAGAGGGTAAGAAAACTGCCCCTGCGGTAGCTATTGCCTGTCTGTGTGACAACCGTTCAGAGGATTATCTGGTGGTATCCACAGACCATATGATCGAAGGTGGAGATTATAAGGGCGCCATCGCAAAGGGTCGGGAATATATTCCGCAGGGAAAGATCGTGTGTCTTGGCATTCCTGCCTGGCGGTTTGAGCCTGGATATGGATACTTCAGACAGGTGGAAGAACGGACAGAGTTTCGGCACAGCGATATGACAGAAGAGATCCCGGCAGGAGAAAAATGGTACTATGATACCGGAATCTTATTGTTTAATGGTGGGGATTTTCTTCATGAACTGTCCAGAAAATCACCGGCTCTCTATGCTCAGATCAGAGAATGTGTGGATCAGCTTGATACCTACGAGAGAAATGTTCTGGTGCCGGGCAGACTTGTGGAAGAACTGGAGCCGGTAAGCATTGGACGGGCAGTGACCAGTGTGTCAGATAAAGTGTTGCTTTTACAGGCAGATTTCAACTGGAGAAGAATCATGACGCTGGAGTCATTGGATCAGTATTATCATGGAGAGGATTCCGGCCGGGTGATCCGTAATGCCTGTGAAAATGTGTCAGTGATGAATGAAGCGGCGCATCAGCTGGTGGTTGCCAATGGATTGGAAGATGTGATCATTGTCAACACAGCAGATGCGGTCTATGTGTCCCGAAAGAGCGAAGCGGATCAGATCAAGAGCATTATTCGGGAGAATTACGAGAAGCAGCAGTCTTATTTTGATGAGGGAACAATCTATTATACCCCTTGGGGCATCAAAGAGACCATACATTACGGGGATTCCTGTAAGGTAAAGAAGATCACGATTTTTCCGGGAAAAGAGCTGTCCAGACATGTGCATAAGCTTCGGACAGAGCATTGGTCTGTGATCAGTGGAGTCGCAACCATTCAGCTGGATGAACAGATGGGTGAGTATGGATCAGGTGAAAGTATCTCTGTGCCCATGGGAACACCTCATCAGATTGCCAACCGGGGAACGGAAGATCTCGTAGTCATTGAAGTAAGTGTAGGTGAGCTGGAATATGGTCATGGAAATGATCTGACCCGCCTGGCAGGTCAGTCTATTGTGAAGACGGACTGTGATGAGATCGTTCTCATGGAGCCTGCTTTTAAGGACAATCTCTGGGGAGGTACCCGTCTGCGGGATGTCTACGGCAAGAAATGCGACTATGATATTGTAGCGGAGAGCTGGGAATTGTCCACACATAAAGCCGGTCAGAGTATCGTTGCTACGGGAAAAAATAAAGGTCTTATGCTGGGCGAGTATATCAATCGGTTTGGCAGAGGTATATTAGGCTGGAAATGTGATCCTTATGAGCGATTTCCGCTTCTGATCAAGTTTATTGATTCCAGAGAAAGTCTTTCTATTCAGGTGCATCCTGGGGATGATTATGCACTGCAGAAGGAAGACGAATATGGGAAAAATGAACTGTGGTATGTGGTGGATTGTGAACCAGAGTCTTATCTGTATTGTGGATTTTCCAGAGACACAGATGAGGCAGAGGTGCGCCGCCGGATCGAGGATGGTACACTGACGGAGATCCTGAATAAGATTCCTGTAAAAAAGGGAGACAGTTATTTTATTGAAAATGGAACGGTTCATGCCATTGGACCAGGTGTACTGATCTGTGAGATCCAGCAGAGTTCTAATGTGACATACCGTCTGTATGATTACCAGAGACGCGACAAATACGGAGAACTGCGGGAACTGCATATTGACAAGGCCATGGAGGTGACGAATTTCCATGAGAAAGATATGGAAGCCGCCAAGACCATGGAATGCAAATACTTTTCGATTGAGAAAAGCGTGTTTGATGGAGAGGTTTCCTTTAATCTGGATGACTCCAGCTTCCGTGCCTTTGTGGTACTGGAGGGAGGCGGTCAGGTATCCTGTGGAGAGGAGTCATTAGCCTACCGTCCGGCGGACTGCTTTTTTGTTCCTGCAGGCAAGAAAACCGTTGTTTTTCATGGTTGCGGAACGGTATTGAAGGTTCAGGTCTAACAGGTTCTTAAGATTTATTTAAGATGACTGCAGATGATTGACACTGCTGGAACAGATTGTATATAATTCAGAAAGGAGGAGCTTTTGTGAGCTTCTCCTTTATATACATTAGATGAACAGGATATAAGTGCAGTGGTATTTTCAAGTATTGATTTTTTATTTAAATTTTTACCGATTTTTTTTGTAATCTTTATGTTCTGTCCAAAGGCATGGAAGAATCTGTGCCTGTTTGCGGGCAGTCTTTTGTTCTATTTGTATGGGGTGAAGGATACGCCATGGTATCTCGCCCTGTTTTTAGTTTCCATAATTGTGAATTACAGGATGAGTTTCTGGATCGACGGCAGTTTGGAGCCGGTACAGAAAAAGCGAAGACTGGCGGCGGGAGTGATTTTTAATCTGTCTATTCTGGCCGTATTTAAATATACGCATAGATTACCGCTGGGAATCAGTTTTTATACCTTTCAGGCGGTTGGATGGCTGATCGATGTATATCGGGAAGGCCGGATGCAGGATGCGAATTTTGTGAAATTCGGAACCTTTATGACTCTGTTTCCTCATGTGATTTCAGGTCCGATTTTGCGTTGGAAGGATACCAGCAGGGATTTATCCCGGCAAAACAGAGGGCTGGATGCATTGGAAAATGGTCTGCGGGAGTTGACCATCGGACTTGGAATGAAAGTTCTGCTGGCTAATCAGATGGCAGATTTATGGGAAAAGATCCGGGCAGTGGGCTATGAAAGTATCTCTACACCATTGGCATGGCTTGGTATTGTGGCATTCAGCTTCGAGATTTACTTTGATTTTTACGGTTATTCACTGATGGCAATTGGTCTTGGCGAAATGTTCGGATTCCATCTGCCGAAGAATTTTCAATATCCGTATATGGCGACTTCCATGACAGATTTCTGGCGTCGCTGGCATATGACGCTGGGAAGCTGGTTCAGAGATTATGTGTATATCCCACTGGGAGGCAGTCGTTGCAGCAAAGGAAAAATGATCCGGAATCTGCTGGTAGTGTGGCTGCTTACCGGATTGTGGCATGGTGCAGGCTGGAACTTTCTTTTGTGGGGATTCCTGTTATTTGTTCTGGTCGCAGTGGAAAAATTGTGTTTACTAAAAGTATTCCGACGTGTTCCGATTCTGGGACATGTATATATGATTCTGGCCATCCCTCTGTCATGGCTGATATTTGCCATCTCTGATCCGGGACAGATCTGGATCTATGTGCAGCGGCTGTTTCCATTTTTGGCAGCGGCGGGAAGATTTTCCTGGTTTGCCGGTGATTATCTGAAATACGGCAAAATGTATCTGATCACACTGCTGGCAGGAATGATTCTGATCACACCACTTCCGCGAAAGCTTTACGAGCGGTACAAAGGCAGCATGTGGTCGGCACTGGTACTGATCCTGATCTTCTGGTTCAGTGTGTACTGCATCTGGATCGGACAGGATGATCCATTTATGTACTTCGCCTTCTGATAGTGAAATAGCAATTTCAAAAAAGGACAGACAACATGAAACAACGAAACTGGTACACGATTTTTTTACTTTCTACCTGTATTGTGGCAGGTATGATCTATATAGCGGGAGTATATGCGCCGGACAGCATGAAGATCGCACGGGCGGCACTGCAGTATGTGTTTAATCCTTCTGAAGGAAGCTTTTCTGAGGGGAGCTTCTGGACGGATGGAGTGAAAGAAGAGATGCAGTCGACAGATAATGCGGCGGCTGATGATCTGAATTCCACAGATGTAGATAGTTCCGATGGGACTGCTTCAGATAATACGGATACAGTCACGTCAGATCAGAAGCTCACAGAGCAGCCACAGAGGGAGCTGCCACAGATTCCGGATGATTTTACAGGTGTTCTTTTTGTCGGAGATTCCCGGACAGTGGGACTGTCTGAATATGGAAAGCTTGGAAATGCAGATGTATTTGCAGACACAGGGATGAGTGTCTACAATGTGACGAAAAAAGCTTTGCCTGCGCCAGATGGTGAAAAACATACACTTGATGAGCGACTGCAGGAAAAGAACTATCAGATAATCCTTCTGATGCTGGGTATCAATGAGCTTGGCTATGACAGAAATGTGTCTTATAAGAGATACGCAGAACTGGTAGAGCACATCCGGGAGATCCAGCCGGATGCATGGATCGTGTTAGAAGCGAATCTTCATGTGACGCAGGCACAGTCGGAAAAAGATGACATTTTTAATAATGAAAATATCAATCAGGTGAATGAAAATATTCGTCAGCTTGCACAGGAAAATGGTCTGGGGTATCTGGATGTGAATGTGTTGTTTGATGACGAAAATGGATGCCTTAAGGCTGATTATTCTGCAGATGGAGCACATGTCCTTGGCTCTTATTATGATGACTGGTCTGCGTGGATCTTACAGGAATTACAGTCCGGCGATGCCAATAATAGGTAGTCAGACATTTGCAAACAGTTGTAAAATCCTCCGTGATGGGGTATTCTATATAGGAATCTACGATAACGGAGGACTTAAAATTGCAGAATTTTGATACAGAGGAATCTGCAAGGCAGCAATTAAGAGCGCAGAGACGGGCAAAGCTGCGGGAAAAGAGAAGACGGGAACGAAGAAGAAAACAGATCCTGGTATTGAGCTGTATGGGGCTGGGAGTGATAATTCTTCTGACAGCGGGTGGCAGATTGATCGCAGGAAAGAAGAAAGCAGCTGATACAGCACAGAATACGCAGCACGAAACCATAGAGGAACAGAACGCAGTGCTGACAGAGGTAACAGCGAATATAGATTCAGATGCCACGGAACAGGGGAAAGATGCTGTGAAAACCGCATCGGAAGGTTCAGACACATCGGAAGAATCAGATATATCTGGTGAATCGGACGCAGATATGACAGCAGGCACAGCTTCGGCAGATATTCCATTTGCAGCAGGCTATGAATTTTCAACTACGGATTCCACATCAGGAACCAATGGGGAAGTACAGAGCACCTATGCATTGCTGGTGGATCTGGATGATAATACAATTGTCACTCAGCGAAATGCCAGGGATCGGATCAATCCGGCATCTATGACCAAGATTATGACAGTTCTGGTAGCAGCAGAGCATGTGACAGATCTGGAGGATACATTTACCATTACCCGTGAGATTACAGACTTCAGTTATTCCAATGACTGCAGTGCAGTTGGATTTGGTGAAAATGAGGTTGTCACAGTAAAAGATCTGCTCTATGGAACGATCCTTCCCTCAGGCGGAGATGCAGCAGCAGGTCTTGCCTGTTATGTGGCCGGTTCTATGGACAGCTTTGTGGACATGATGAACCAGAAGCTGAGGGATCTGGGCCTGTCAGACAGTGCACATTTTACCAACTGTGTGGGTCTGTATAATGAAAATCATTATTGCAGTATCTATGATATGGCAGTGATCCTGAAAGCGGCGATGGAAAATGAATTGTGCAGGGAAGTCATGTCGGCACATACTTATACAACATCTCCTACGGAACAGCACCCGGAGGGAATCCAGATATCCAACTGGTTCCTGCGGCGGATCGAAGATAAAGAGACGAACGGAGAAGTGGTCTGTGCCAAGACCGGCTATGTAGTGCAGTCTGGAAACTGTGCTGCCAGTTATGAAGTGACCAACAGCGGAAAACATTATATCTGCGTGACCGCAAATGCACATAGCGGATGGCGGTGCATCTACGATCATGTGGAGATCTATAAAACTTATACGGAATAAAATATTGTCACTTAAAAATTTTATTCCAGATGGCATGTGCTACTTCTTCTTTGCTCATCAGTGGAAGTTCCTGGATATCATTTTTGGTGATCAAAGTCACCACGTTTGTATCGGTTCCAAATCCGGCACCGGCGGTCTTCAGGTTATTGGCAACGATCATATCTACATTTTTCTTAATAAGTTTTGCCTGGGAATTTTCCAGCAGATGCTCTGTTTCCATGGAAAAACCGCATAAAAACTGACCAGATTTTTTATGCTCACCAAGATATTTGAGAATATCCTGAGTGCGGGTCAGAGGGATGGACATGTCTCCATCCTTTTTTTTGACTTTCTCAGTGCTGACCTGAGAAGGTGCATAATCGGCAACAGCTGCAGCCTTTACGATTGCATCCTGCTCTGGAGCAAGGGAAGTGACTGCATTGTACATATCCTGTGCAGAAGTGACAGACACGACGTTTACAAAAGGTGGTGGAGTCAGAGAGACAGGTCCGCTGACCAGAGTCACTTCGGCACCTCGCTGCATAGCAGCTTCTGCCAGGGCATATCCCATTTTGCCGGTGGAATGATTGGAGATAAAGCGCACCGGATCAATGGCTTCCTGAGTAGGACCGGCGGTGACCAGTACTTTTTTGCCGGTCAGATCTTTTTCGTAAGCCAGTTCCCTTAAGATATAGGAAAGCAGTACTTCCGGCTCCGGCATTTTTCCGGCTCCAGTGTCTCCGCAGGCCAGGTGGCCGCAGGCAGGATCAATGATCTGCCAGTCATAGTGGGCCAGTGTTTTTAAGTTATCCTGCACGATTGGATTTTCATACATGCCTGTATTCATGGCCGGAGAGATGAGCTTTGGGCATTTACAGGCGAGAATGGTAGTGGTCAGCATATCGTCAGCGATGCCGTGTGCCAGCTTGCCGATCACATTGGCCGAAGCCGGTGCCACCAGTACAAGGTCTGCTTTCTTTGCCACAGAAATATGCTCCACCTCAAAGGTGAAATTCCGGTCAAAGGTATCCACCAGACATTTATTTCCGGTGAGGGTTTCAAAGGTGACTGGAGTGATAAACTGGGTGGCATTTTGGGTCATGATGACCTGGACATCGCAGTGTAGTTTTTTCAACGCACTTGCGAGATTTGCAATTTTATATGCGGCGATACTTCCGGTAACGCCTAATACAACACATTTATTTTTTAACATAAATTCCTCCTGGACGGTTTAGACAGTCATTTGTAAAATTGCGCTTGCAGGGTTTTGCGCTGCTTTGCAACTCCCAAGATTTTTCGAATATTTATGAGTAAGCTCATGTAGTTTCACACTAAATATTGGCATAAAGAGGTAGAAAAGTAAAGGAAAAGATGATAAAGTATAAATATTCCTGCGTGCAGGAACGGAATCGCAAAACATGGAGGAATCAATAAAAGATGATTTTAGCAGTAGATATTGGAAATACAAATATTGTGGTGGGATGCATCAAAGGTGAGGAAATCTGCTTCGTGGAGCGGATGTCCACGGAAGCCACCAGAACCGAGCTGGAATATGCAATCAGTTTTAAAAATGTACTGGAAATGTATGGCATTTCCATTGAGCAGCTGGACGGAGGGATTATTTCTTCGGTTGTGCCGCCAGTGACAAATATTGTGAAACGGTCTGTGGAGAAGATTCTGAATACAGAAGTCATGTTGATCGGTCCTGGTGTGAAGACGGGTCTGAATATTCTGATGGATGATCCAAGACAGGTGGGAAGTGACCGGATCGTCAATGCAGTAGCGGTAGTCCATGAGTATCCGGTGCCTGCGGCCATCATTGATATGGGAACGGCAACGACCATCTGTGTGGTGGATGAGAAGAAGAACTATATTGGCGGAGCAATCATTCCGGGGATGCGGATCGCAGCAGATACACTGACTGCCCGCACGGCGCAGCTTCCAAAGATCAGTCTGGAACCGCCTGCAAAGCTGATTGGAAAAAATACGGTTGACTGTATGAAGAGCGGTGTCTTCTATGGAAATGTGGCTTTGATCGATGGAATGCTGGATCGAATAGAAGAAGAGATGGGACAGAAGCTTCATGTGATCGCTACTGGCGGACTGGCGAAAGCTCTGATTCCGTATTGCAGACATGAGATCACATTGGATGATGCATTGCTGCTCAAAGGTCTGAAGATTATTTACGAGAAAAATAAGTAAACAAAAATGCTGTGGAAGACCAGAAAAGAAATTCAGGTCACCACAGCATTTTTATGTACAAGAGAAAATGATTATTTGATAATGGTTCCGGCTTTTTCTTCCAGGGCAGCTTTTGCGTCGTCCAGGTCAGCGATCACAGTTACGCGGCCAGGCTTTCCGGATACGAAGGAAACAGCAGCAACAACTTTCGGAAGAATGGAAGTCTCAGCAAACTGACCCTCTGCAATGTAGGAGCGGGCTTTGTCTACACTGATCGTATCCAGCGGTTCACAGTTATCCTTACCATAGTTCAGGTACAGCTTTTTCTCGCCAGTCAGAAGCAGGAGAACATCTGCATCCAGAAGCTCAGCCAGCTTGCCGCTTGCCAGATCTTTCTCAATAACAGCACTGGCACCTTTCAGGCGATTTGCCTGTTTGAGAACAGGGATTCCGCCGCCGCCGCAGGCGATGACAACCTGACCGGCATCAGACAGAGCGCGGATACTGTCGATCTCTACGATATCTTCCGGCTTCGGTGCGGATACGATACGACGATAACCGCCATCCACTTTGACCACGTAGTTTCCCTTCTCTTCTTCAGCGTCAGCTTCTTCCTTGGTCATGATACGACCGATGACTTTGACCGGTTTGTAGAAGGAGTCATCGTATGGATTTACAACAACCTGGGTCAGAATGGTAGCAACCGGACGGTTGATGCCACGGTTGAGAAGTTCTTCACGAATGGCGTTCTGCAGGTCATATCCGATATAACCCTGGCTCATGGCAGAGCAGACAGATATGGGTGCGAAGGTGTAATCCGGGTGCTGCTTTCCGAATTCGTTCATAGCAGTATGGATCATACCCACCTGTGGGGCATTACTGTGGGAAATAATAACCTGGCAATCAGCCTCTACAAGATCTGCAATAGCTTTTGCGGCGCCTTTTACTGCGTCCTGCTGCTGGGGAAGGGTAGCACCCAGCGCTTTGTGCCCGAGGGCAACGACAACTTTTTTCTTGCTCATGATGGGTCCTCATTTCTGTAGTGTGTAGTGGAGCCTGAAATCTCAGAGATCTGTGGTATTCTCGCTGCGGTGTTCCGCTGCAGAGAGCTTTCTGCAGAAGTACCTATGAGTGCGAGCATTCACTGTGCTCCTGTGTCAATCTCCTCTGGCTCCAACGGTTACTAACAGTATACGTGTTTATAGACAAAATTGCAAGGATAAGACAATTGTGATATAATAGGCGCATTGGAAAAAGAGAAGGAGATTCTTTCATGAAAAATATTGCAGGACTTTTACAGGAACTGAAGTACACAGTGATAGATGGAAAGCCAGAAGGAGAGATCTCAGAGCTGGTCTATGATTCCAGAAAGGTGACAAAGGACTGTATGTTTGTCTGCATCAAGGGTGCGGCATATGACAGCCATGATCATACAGAGGAGATCGCCCGGGCAGGCGCAAAAGTAATCGTGGCAGAGCGTCCGGTGAAGGTACCGGAAGGCGTGACTTTAGTATTGGTGGAGGACAGCCGTTATGCGCTTTCCATGCTGTCCGCAGCGTATTTTGATCATCCGGCGCAAAAGCTGAAAGTGATCGGAATCACAGGAACCAAGGGAAAGACCACTACTACATTTATGGTAAAAGGAATTCTTGAGCATGCTGGATACAAGGTGGGATTGATCGGAACCATTGAGACCATTATCGGTGATACTCATATTCCGTCCAGCAACACTACGCCGGAATCCTATCTTGTGCAGAAATATTTTGCACAGATGGTGGAGGCAGGCTGCCAGATCTGCGTCATGGAAGTATCTTCCCAGGGACTGATGATGCATCGTACTGCCGGTATTCCATTTGAGATCGGCATCTTTACCAATCTGGCGCCGGATCATATCGGGCCCAATGAGCATGCAAGCTTTGAAGAATACGCAGCATGCAAAGGGATGCTGTTCCGCCAGTGCCGTCATGGAATCGCGAATGTGGATGATGAGCATTTTGATATGGTACTGGCAGGTCATACCTGTGATCTGGAGACCATCGGATTCTCAGACAGAGCTGATTACCGGGCATCTGACATGGAACTGATCGGAAGACCGGGCTATCTGGGCGTAAAATACCATGTATCCGGAAAGATTGATATGGATGTGGAAATTGATGTGCCGGGACGCTTCAGTGTGTATAACTCACTGGTAGCGATTGCTGTCTGCGAGCATTTTAAGGTGTCTCAGGAGGATTTAAAAGCGGCTCTTAAAGTAGTGAAGACCAAGGGACGTATTGAGATGATCAAAGTATCCGATGATTTCATTCTGATGATTGACTATGCACACAATGCCATGAGCTTAGAGAGCCTGTTGACTACATTAAAAGAATATCATCCAAAGCGGCTGGTATGTGTCTTTGGCTGTGGAGGAAACCGTTCCAAGCTGCGTCGTTATGAGATGGGCGAGGTATCCGGTAATCTGGCGGATCTGACCGTGATCACGTCTGATAACCCACGATTTGAGGAACCACAGGCGATCATTGATGATATCAAGGTCGGTATGGCAAAAACCAAGGGAAGATATGTGGAGATCTCTGACAGGAAAGAAGCGATCCGCTATGTGATCGAACATGGTCAGAAGGGAGATGTCATCGTGCTGGCAGGAAAAGGCCACGAGGACTACCAGGAGATCAAAGGAGTCAAATATCCCATGGATGAGCGCGTTCTGATCCAGGAGATATTGAAGGAGATGGCAGAAAAATAGATGGAATTCGTCAATGTGATCGTAGATATTTCCCATGAGAAGCTGGATCGGATCTTTCAGTACCGGATTCCGGAGGAACTTCAGGGAAAGATCAGCACTGGTATGCAGGTGCAGGTTCCCTTTGGCATGGGAAATCGAACCATCAAAGGATATGTGACAGGTGTCACAGATGTGCCGGATTATCCGGTGGAAAAGATCAAGCCGGTCACCGGTCTGGTGGATGGCGCTGTGCCGGCGGAGTCGGAACTGATCGCGTTGGCGGCATGGATGAAGGAGTTTTATGGTTCCACCATGAACCAGGCTCTGAAAACGGTACTTCCGGTAAAACAGGAAGTGAGCAGCAGACAGGAAAAATGTATTGTGCTTGCGATTCCAAGAGAAGAGGCGGAGCAGTTATTAAAGGAAGTGCTCCATAAAAATTTTCGGGCAAAGGCAAGATTGCTGGCAGGACTTCTGGATCATGACGGAAAATTGTCTTCAAAGGAAGCAGCAGATCTTAAGATCACATCTTCGGTCATACAGGGGCTGGAACGAGATGGCGTGGTCCGTCAGATATCCCGGGTGCAGTACCGGAATCCTTTTGCCGGAAAATTTGAACAGACCGGTATACAGCGGACGCTGACAGAAGAGCAGAAGAATGCTGTGGATGGAATCTGGAATGAGTATGCACAGGGCATTCGAAAAACCTACTTGCTGGAAGGTGTCACTGGAAGCGGCAAGACAGAAGTGTATATGGAACTGATCAGCCGGGTGATCGCAGAAGGAAAGCAGGCAATCGTGCTGATTCCGGAGATCGCCCTGACTTTCCAGACAGTCCGGCGCTTTTATGAGCGGTTTGGAGACCGGGTATCGGTCATGCATTCCAGACTGTCGGAGGGAGAACGATATGATCAGTTTCTTCGGGCCAAAGCCGGAGAAATTGATGTGATGATCGGGCCAAGGTCTGCGTTGTTTACACCATTTTCACAGATTGGTGTTATGATCATTGATGAAGAGCATGAAGGAGCCTATAAAAGTGAGACAGTTCCCCGGTATGATGCCAGAGAAGTGGCGGCTGTCCGGGCGAAAAAGCATGGGGCCTCTCTTATCTTAGGAAGTGCCACACCGTCCGTGGAGACCAGCAGGAGAGCCAGGGAAGGAAAGTTTGGATGGTATCGACTGACCTCACGGATCGGGCAGGCAATTTTGCCGGAAGTATCGGTGGTGGATCTAAGAGAGGAGCTTCGGGATGGAAATCGAAGTATTTTCAGCCGGAGACTTCTGTCGGCCATGGATGACAGGCTAAAAAAAAGACAGCAGACCATGTTGTTCTTGAACCGTCGTGGGTTGTCTGGATTTGTGTCCTGCCGTTCCTGTGGGAAATCGATTCGCTGTCCTCATTGTGATGTGACCTTATCTCTTCACAAGGATGGAAGCCTTCGATGTCATTATTGTGGTTATCGGATCCCGATGCCGAAGAATTGCCCTTCCTGCGGATCCCCATATATTTCCGGCTTCCGGGCAGGAACCCAGCAGATCGAGCGGGAGGTGCACAGATTATTTCCTCAGGCGCGAGTGCTGCGGATGGATTATGATACCACCCGTACAAGAGAAAGCTACGAGCAGATCTTAAGTGCTTTTGGAAATGGACAGGCGGACATTTTAGTGGGAACACAGATGATCGTGAAGGGACATGATTTTCCTGATGTTACACTGGTTGGTATTGTAGCGGCAGACATTTCGCTGTATGCGTCTGACTATCGGGCTGCGGAGCGGACTTTTCAGCTTCTGACCCAGGCGGTGGGAAGAGCCGGCAGAGGAAGCAAGGCAGGAGAAGCGGTGATACAGACCTATATGCCGGAGCATTACAGCATTCAGACTGCGGCAAAGCAGGATTATGACGCATTTTATGAGCAGGAGATCCTGTACCGGGAACTGATGGGTTACCCACCGGTGGATGAGATGCTTGGTATCTATTTGTCGGGAAAAGAT
>ENA-UPXC01003901-UPXC01003901.1-human-gut-metagenome-genome-assembly--contig:-NODE-3901-length-14517-cov-4.994460_pt1 | contig 14517 bp, 3 predicted proteins | sample MGYA00250047_ERZ773371 | MGnify/ENA primary metagenome ERZ773371 (study PRJEB29103, sample SAMN06111975) | human gut metagenome | biome: human gut; feature: ankylosing spondylitis patient; material... | reverse complement strand
ATCCCTCCTTAGCTAATAAAAAACTTCGCTGTCGCACCTTTGCCGGCGTTGCGTATCAGATAGCTGACTTCTACCATTCCGTCCCAGTCCTCAGGCGCATTTTTCTTTAGCTCAAATATATAGGTACCGGAAGCACCGTCGCCCATGGGTAGGCACTCATCGGCCGCTTTTTCCGTGCCAAACGGCACTGTCATGTTGTATGTACGGCCGCCCACCCGCACAGACACACATGAAGAACTTTCTTGCGGCTCTCCCCAAGTCTCATAGCGAAACGTCAATGTCTCCCTTGTTCCCAGTCCGCTAAGAATGGCGGATACCCCCGCCTCGCCCGTATCCTCTTCCAGCATACCGACGTAAGCGTTCATACTTTCGTTGAAAATACCTGACATTTCAACCTTAACATCACTGCCCTTAAATGTTTCGGGAGCATTTGAAACCGATACACTTGTTATTGTCGGCATACCCGAACGCTTAACTGTTACAGTATATGTTTTTGAAACACCTCCGTCACCTGTCACGGTATATTGTACAGGGTTTGTGAAATCCTGTGTTCCCTTTGGTGTGTAATCCTTACCGTCTATATCAACTTTAGGCGTCAACGCTGTTAAATCAGTCGTATAAGGCATATACAACGTGATTGTATTGTCGTCATCATTGATTTCGGCGTCCTTAGTCTGGTTGTTAATTCTAAAGCCTGTAATTCTACAGCTTTCTTTACGCGGTACTGTAACAATTCCCGACAGACCGATTTGCTGTTCTCTGCCGTTAATCGTTATTTTAAAGTCATATTTCTTATCCTCACTTGTATCATTTTGAGGTAATGTAACTTTACCGATTGCATGACCTCCGTAGCCGTCATATTCAAGCATTACCTTTTGAGTTTCTCCGTCACCGCGAGGTACTGCAACAACCTCCATTGTATCCTTAACCTCATCATCTCTTAAATACGGTATAAACTGACCTGTTATATCAACTGTTATATCAGTATCATTAAATGTTTTAGGTTGATTTATGTTTACGTTGTTTACCTTTGCAACGCCTTCTCTCAATACATTGATTTGATATACATTTTTTGTTCCGTCCTCTGCAATGACGGTGTATTCTTTTGTACTGTTCAAATCCTGTGCGTCTGTAGGTGTATATGATACACCTGTATGACTTACTTTAGGTATTACATTGTTTAAATTCGTGTTGTACGGTACATACAAGTACAACTTATTTCCGTTTCTTGAAATTTCACTTTGGTTTTCCGAAACAACAAAATCTGTCAATTCTTTTCTGTTCGACTTTCTTTCCGGAACGGTAAGCGTTGTATTTCCAGGCAAATCCTGTTTTTCACCGCAAGCACTTACAGATAATTCATAAACTCTCTTTGTATCATTATCATTCTTCGGAACATTAAGCGTAGCAATGTAATTACCGGTTTCGTCAACCTGTGCGATTGCAGTTGATATACTGCTTCCTTCAGATTCACCGCTTACAAGTTTTGCACTTACGGTAATTGTTTTTTCATGGTTTAGTGCATTTGCCGCATTATCAAGATTATCACCATTAATCCGAACCTGTACTCTGCTTTCCGAGTTTTGTTCAGGGTCTTCAAACGTTATGCTGTTCACTTGAGGTGCTGCCTGTTTTTCAACATGAACAGTATAATCCTTAGTTGTAACCTTATCCTCCGCTGTAACCGTATAAACTACATCAGATGTAAAGTCCTGCTCTGTAGCCGGCGAATATGTCGCATACATATCTTCAAGCTCAACATTCGGCAGCAATGATGTAATATCCGCGTCAAAAGGCATTGTAATGCTTATATTTTTACCTTGTTCGCCCGATATTTTTGTATCGCCTATTTGATTATTGATTGTAAAATCATTTATACCGATAAGTCCGCGCTCTTTTCTCGGGACTCGTATAGTTGAATTAACACTTGTTTGTTCGGTATCGCCGATTTTAGCTTTTAATGTATATATTTTATCCTCTGTATCGCTTGTATTTTCAGGAATATTGATTTCTGCCGTATATGTATCAACACCGTTTACAAGGTCATATGTTGCCTCGACAGGATCAAGTCCGTCATCAGAATAAATATATACCTTTCTGTTATTCCCGTTTTCCGCATTCTTTATACTGCTCAATGCACGTCCGATTATTTTTACCGTAACGGTAGAAGCAACACTTGATGTTGGATTTCTAAGGCTTAGAGATGTAATCACCGGAGTTGCCTCTTTATATATCTTAATCATATAATCGGCAGTCGTTGTACCGTCTTGAGCAGTTACCGTATATTTTGTTCTCGCATAGCCGTTTATATCAACAGTATATTGTATCGGTTTACCTTGGTCATTTGAAATTCTTCCGCCGATATATGTAAGTTTCGAAGGCGTATAATAATCTTGATACTCATGATCATATGGCATATAAACCGTGATTGTATGACTGTCTTCCGATTCATAAATTGTACTTTGACCAAGCTGACCGTCTATTTCAAAATCCGTTATACTGCACACACTTTTATCATAATCGACTATTAAGTTATTTTTAAGTTTTGTTTCTTTATTTTTAACAACATAATATACTTCATATACAACAGGTTTTTCTGCACTTTGGTTTTCCGGAAGAGTTATCGATGCAACATAATTGCCGTCTGAGTCTTTAATAACGTCACTTTCTAAAACAAGAGGAATATCCTCCATGCTCTTTACTCTTATTTTAACGTTGCCTATAATTGACACACCTTTAACAGTAAAGTCAACTTTACCGCCTTTATTGTCTTTTTGCGAGCTGTCATAAGTAACCGACTCTACATATACGGAATATAAAATTCCTTCTGCCATTGCACTGTCAACTTCTATTATACCCGAATAATCATCTTCGCTATAGCCTACACTCATATTATATGAACCGTTAGGAACCATTAAGCACAATATATGGTCGTCGCCAATATAATAATCTGTATCTTCATATGTACAAATATTTTCTGTTCCCTTTGCACCATTCAATGTTGCTTTTACCTGATAAAGATTATCTCCGTTCGCATTTTTAACTGTTGATGTACTGTTTTCAGCAATATTAATATATGTCTTACTGTCTGTAATAAATTCACCGTCACCACCGACTGCAGTTCCGGTAACAGCAGTAAGATTTGTCGGTACACCTGTTATTGTCAGCTTCGTATTCGCCTCGGTATTTACTGCATTTGCACCTATTCCGCCTTGAACATCAAGCAGATTGGCAAGTGGATTTGTTTCTGTTGATTTTATAGTAGGCTGTGGATTGTTTGAATATGAATTTTTTACAGAAATGGCATTACCCATCATTGATCTTAATGTACAGTTACCGTCTATTGTTATATCAACATTTCCCATAATATTTATCGGAGTAGCCGAATTAGACATTTTTATGTCAAGATTCTTCAATGTAACAGGCGGAAGTTTCGTTGCCGAATCAAGGTTAACTATATTTTCTGTTGATGTTCCCGTTATTACATATCCTAAATCGTTGGTTTTATATTGTACACCGCCATAGGTTACATAAAGATCAGTTACATAAACACTGCCATTTGAAACATCATAAACATCGGCTTGCTTTTCGGTATGTTCTGAATCCAAAGTGAGATTTACAGTATATGTCACTTCACTCTTATCATTACCCGTTATTTTATACGTTGCTGATGTTGTATTATTAAATTTCATTGCATCTTTTTGAGTAAATGCACCGATAAATTCTATGTTAGGTGTAATATTTTTCAATATGATGTTATAAGGTACTTTTACAGAGATTACTCTGTTCTCATTATCTATAACAGTATCCCCGATTTGACCCGGAATTTTAAAAGAAGAAACACTTATCTCTGTATTGTTTGTACAATTAAATGTATTCTTTGACATCGAATCAACTTTTGAATATCTGTAATATGTTGTACCGTTTTTGTATACACGAATCCATTGATTTCCGGCATTTGCATACAAATACAACTTACCGTTTTTGTCTGTACGTGTTTTTATTTTCTTTTCTGCACCTGTATCATTATCAGAAACAAGTGAGTATTCAACATCTTGCTCATCTGTTATTCCGTCAACCGTTGTTTCTACCAAATACTGATTATACTTAGTTGCAGGAATTGTTCCGGAATTATTAAACGCATCAAATGATGGGTCATTATTTGGTGTTGTTCCGAGAGTTGCGTCTACACTTCCGCCATTAATTGTAATAGCGCCGTACGGAGTCTTATTTCCACCGTTACCGATGCCGTAACCTGAGCCGTTACCGACAGCTTTAACATAACCGCCGTTTACAATGACATTTCCGCCTCGGCCGCTTGTTCCAGATGCACTGCCTGTACCGCCTCCGATACCTGCCGCATTACTTTCAGAATCATCATCGGCATATGCGTAAACATTACCGCCGTTTATAAGTACGTTGATACCCGAACCGTCCTTACCGCCTCCGATACCGGCACCGCCATTTCCGCCATAAGCATATACAGTACCGCTGTTTACAGTAAATTGCTTCATATCTCCGATACCGGCGCCGTTTGCAGACTTAAATGTTATAACACCGTCATTATCACCCGAATCTTCAACAATAAGTTTTGAAGTAGCCGTTATACCTCTTACCGCCGCAAGATTTACAGATTGTGACTCAATTTTATTTGTGCCTTTCAGTCTAAGGGTCAGTTCAACATCGTCACCTATCGTCAATGCATTGTTTATAGATGAACGAGATAAAATATTAATATTATCTAAAACAATGGTAGGATTTGCACCCTGTACCACTTCAATTACATTACTTGTTTGACTTGTTGATTGAACTATATATATTTCCATATTCTTTGGAATATCATAGCTTGTTGTACCAACCGTAACTGTTACTATATCGTTATTATCATTGTTTTTTGTTATTTTGATATTTCCTTTTGAAATATCAAACTGCGATTTATCATCACCCGTCAAAGAAATATCTTTTGAATTATTAAAAATATATCCATTTAAAGTTGCTGTTACCTTAACACGAATTTTATGAGTTCCCTGCTTATAATGTGCAACTATATATCCGTCCACAACTTCTGCCAAATCACTGCTTATTGCTGTTTCATTTTCGTCAGCTGTTGTTAATGTATATGTACAATTAAGAATATGAGTAGGATAAGTACAATCACTTGATTTTTCAAAATCAGTTGTTAATTTGATTTTTGTCTGTCCGACAATTTTATTTACAGTTATTTCATCAGGTACAGATAATTTAATTGATGAATTTGTATCTGTACATGTACAGTCTGAACCCGAATATTCTGTCAGTGTTGTTTGGTTTTCTATATCGTCTGTACGATATATTTTACCGGCATATGTTACGGCATAGCCTGTTGTATCTTCTGTTACATATACATACAGCTTTGCTTCGCTGTCTGTTACTGTTTTCCATGAGCCGACAGTAACTTCTTTATTTGCCATTTCAACTGCATCCGGCATTGTCAGAACTACTTGTTTAAGTTTATTTCCATCCTTATCTTGAACTTTGTCATAATCTGTGCTTCTGAACGTACCATCTACACTGCCGCCGTTTATGTATATATTATTTACACCAAATTGTTCTGTTGTGGGAGTCATTCTTCCCGGTCCTATGGAATAAGTCACCGAAGCACCGGCTGTTGCTTTAATATATCCGCCATTTACGATAATCTCCGCATTAGACTGACGCTCCACACCGCCTATGGCTGTTCCGTATTGTCCTGCACTCGCATTTATGATACCGCCGTTTATTTCTATTGTACATCCGCTGACATTACCAGATGTTTTTATACCTCCACCTATAGCTGTACCTTTCATTCCTCCGACAGCATTAATAGTACCGCCGTTTATTATAATCTTACCATGTAATTGATTTAGATTCGCACCGATTCCCGATGCTTGTGCAGTACCTGTTACATTAAGAATACCATCACCGTCAACAGTCAAAATCGAATAATCCGACTCTATACTATTTGCTGCCACATTAATACCTGCCTTACCTCTTTTTGTAGCAGTAACGGTATTTGTGCCGTTTATGTGCAAATTAACAACTGCACCGGATTCAATTATAATAGGCGAACTTGTTGCAGACGTCATCGTTACATTTTCAACCGTCAAATCCGCCGTTACACCTGTTTTTACCGTCACAATATTTGTAACATCAACAGAACCGATATAATATGTACCGTCTGTATTAATAGTCACATCACCGTTTTGTAAATCTGAACTTAGATCTGTTCCGTCTGTCATAGGTGCAACATCATTTTTATTTATATTTACAGTATCCGTTGAATTATCCAACGGTACGTTTGTAGCCGCTATATTTTCTTCCGTAATTTTTTCATTCGGAGATGAAGTTGCCAAAACCTCAGTCTGCTCCGAATTGATTTCTGTTTTGATTTCATCAGCCGACACCGCAAAATTCAATGTCGGTAAAAGCATTGATAAAGCCAATATTATAGAAACAGCTTTTCTTTTCATTTTAATTCCTCTTTTCATATATCTTAACAATGTATAGTTATCCTTATTATATATTTTATAATACCACAAAGCACTTGAAATTGTCAATATTATACACTGAAAACGGCTGTTTTTAACACCGTTTCTCAACATTTTTAACAAAAAAGAGTTATGACAAATCAACTCCAAAATTGTTTCATCATAACTCCAATGTCAAATTATAACCAAGGATAATAAGCTTCCAATCTTACAGAGAATCTGTTTCTGATTGCATTAACATCATTATTGTCAATCCTGCCATCCTTGTTTACATCCCAAATACGCGCTTGTTTTACGCCATTCGCATCAGCATCCTTACCAACAAGATTATTTGCATCAATACCGTTTACTGCTCCGTCACTGTTGACATCACCTATTCTTCTGTCCACAACTAACAAATATCTCTCCATAGTTGAATCGTTGATTTGATATGTAACCTTATACAAGCCTTCTACTCCGGATACGGCACTGACCGTTCCTTTTATAGTATCAGATGTCGAACCGTCATTTACATTCACGCCCGGATCAACAAATTTATCAAGACCGCTTGTTATTACAGTATATTCGTTACCGTCTGCATCAATGTTATTTATAGGATTATATGTAATATCGGCACTGCAGTCCTTCGGCAAATAGTTTTCACTGAATTTGTGATTTGCCTTTAGGTAATCCAATGCTTCTTTCTGCCATTCCGCATCATGCGTCGTATCCTTATAAATCATAGCAGCCGGTGAATTACCCAAATTAAATGTATATGTAACATTAACAGTCATTGTTGCACTGAAAGAATTGTCTAAAGTATAGTTGCTGTTTGCAAGTTCAATTACTATATCATACACACCTGCATTTGTAACACTGTTAAGTTTTGTTTCTGTATCACGTTTAACGTATTTTACGGAATACAAATCCGATGCCAAAGCTTCAGTCGGTGTAACCTTTGCGGTATGTTCGTTACCGTCATAATCAACTACATTGTCTGTAACCGTAAAATTAACTGTTTTCGGCGTAACCGTTATTGTTTTCGATGATGTTTCATCTGCAATATAGTTGCCGTTCGGGAAAGTAATTATTATATCATATACACCGGCATCCGTAATTTCAGTCAAGTCAGTTTCTGTACCTTGCTTACGGTATGTTATTGTATATTTACTTTCATCATACGGTGCGTCAACCGTCATATTCGGTTTGTGCGTCTTTCCGTCATATACCCAGCTTTCATCCGTTGTAAAGTGACCCGATTGCGGACTTATTGTAAGTTTATTATCATAATCATTTCCGATTGAATACACTATATCATTATCAAGTGTAATTTTTATCGTATAAACATCTGCATCAGTCGGATTTTCTACAGTTTCACCCTTTGAATTAGTATATGTAACTTTATATCCAATGTCTGCGGGATCGGAAGAAACAGTTGCCTTATGACTGTTTCCGTCATATGTAAACGATGTATTTGTTACCGTAAAGTTTACATTTTCACCTATGATTTTAATTGTACATTCGTCATATATCGTTTCATAGTTAGGGTTTGTTGTATGCACCCTTGCAGTATATATACCGCTTGAAACAGGCACATCGGTTGTGTATTCACCGCCGTTTCTGCTATACTCAATAACATATCCTGCCGCAGGCGGTGTTACCGTTACGTCAGCTGCCGTAAGCGGGTGAGGTAATTGGTCATATTGATATTCTTTGTCACCGCTTAATGAAATTGACGCACCCTGACGTTCAATTTGAATATGCGTATCACCCTCACGTTCCGATATGATACAACCCGATACATAAACATCAATATAATATGTTCCGGCATCTGTTACAGACGAAAGATTATCTTTACCGTATCTTATAATCGGTACAGCGTCTGTCAGTTCGCCACCGTTCAAATCATAACATTTAACTGTCGCTGTATAACTGTTTCCGTCATATATAATATTCTTGGGAGCAGTTACATTAATCTTGATAGATCTCGCTCTTATATTAATCTTAAATGTAACATCTCTGTATGTACCGTCTACATTACTTATACGGATATTCATATTAGCATAATATCCGGCACTTGTCGGAGTACCCGTTATTGAACCGTCCTCGTTGACAGTAAGACCTGTTGGTTTAAAACCCGATATAAATTCAAAACTATATCCGTCATTGCTTCCGCCGCTCATTGTTATTTGTGCTGAGTACGGCTTATATGCCTCACCCATAGGTAGCGACGTTGTATCTACACTAAAGTCAGCCGCATGAGCACATATACCTGCCATGAGCATTGCTATCATTATAATTAAAAATGCAGATATTTTTTTCATTTATTACACCTCTTTTCCGTTAAATCGATTACACAGCTTATTATTTTAATTGTTATTGCATTTCCGAAAGCATTGTCCAAAGATACGGACAATGCCATTGGAAATGCAATAACACAGGGCGATAACCGCCCTGTGTCATTACATTGCTTTATTTATCGCATTTATTATAATTCGATATTTATTAAGCAGCAGGAGTTGCTTCAGGAGCTGTTGTCTTTTCAGGAGCAACAGTTTCTTCAGGAGTTACTGTTGTTTCAGGAGCAACAGTTTCTTCCGGTTTTACTGTAGGAACTACTGCATTTGCGCCAACCTTTCTTTCATTTACTGCAAGAAGAATGTCTGCCTCTGCCCAGTGACCTGCAATGTCATTAGGAGTAAATGTTACGATTGGTGTTGATTCTACAAGAACTCTGTTGATAATTGCAACAGCTTCAGCTCTTGTTAGCGGTGAATATGGACCAAATGTACCGTCTTCATAACCTGAAACGATGTTCTTGTCAGCTAAAGTTTCAATGTAATCCTTAGCCCAATCATTTTCAGTTACATCTGTGAAGATGTTATTGTATGAAATCAAATCATATCTTTGAGCTCTTGCGATAACTGCACTGATTTCGCCTCTTGTGATTGTATCCATAGGTCTGAATGTACCGTCTTCATAACCGCTTAATACATTCTTATCTTCAAGATAACCAATGTACTTGTTGAACCAAGCGTCTGAATCAACGTCAGGGAATGATGCTTGATACATACCGTCAGGTAGATCGTCACCATAGCTTAGTCTTGCAATCATAGCTGCAAGTTCGCCTCTTGTGATGTTGTTATTTGGTAGGAATGAACCGTCATCATAACCTGAAGCGTATGGCTTTGTATATTCTGTGTTGATTACAGGTGCTTCTGTCGGCTTAACTGTTGGTACAGGTGTTGCTGTAGCTTCTTTAACAGTTACAGGAATATTCTTAACTATGCCGTTAACCTTAACCTTAACAGTTGCTGTACCCTTACCAACCAATGTGATGTTACCGTTTTCGTCAACAGTTGCTACATCTTCATTTGATGATGTCCATGTTGGTTTAGCTGTTGAGCCTTTTACAGTAGCTGTAACTTTAATCTTATCACCTACAACACCGGAAACAGTATCCTTATCAAGTTTAATTGATACGCTGCTTCCGCCGCCGCCACCGCTGCTCTTCTTAGCGGTGTAGTAAAGATTGATATTGTCGTTGCTGTCCTTTGGCAAGTTAGCTACATCTGCTGATGTTGTGCAAGCTGAATCTGTGAAGTATGCTCTGAATCTTGAAGGTGTGTATTGAAGAACATTAGAATTGAACTTACCGAATGTAGTGTCATCCTTAACTGCATTAATTTCTTCATCATTTGTATAAACCTTATATTCAGGTTCTGAGCCGGCTGCTGCACCATTCTTATAAATATTTACTAAGTATTTATAAGTTGTAGCTTTTACTGTAGCAGCATCTGAAGCAGGTGCTGAAGCTGTAGCAGCTGTTCTTACAAGTATTGTGTATTCTTTATTTCTTACTGCATTTTCGATTGTTGTTGTACCTGCTGCTGCCTTAACCCATGTTGCACCATTGTCTGTTGAATATTCAAAGTCGGCTGTTGTACCGCTTAGAACGATATTGTTTGTCTTCTTATCAGCTTTAGCTGTTACATTTTCCGGAGTTGCCGGCTTAATTACAGCTGTTGAGTTGTTAATTGTTGTTGAGCTTACAGGTAGATTATCTTCACCAACAATTTCATAGTTTTCATTATCAGCCTTAATATCTGATACTTTGATTGTGTTTGTTCCGACATCTTTACCGTCAAATTCCCACTTAGCAGAAATATTAACTGTATCGCCTACTACAGTTACACCTTCCTTAACAGTTGCTGTACCTGTTGCAGTTGTTGTGCCGTCATATGATTTACTTTCAGGTTTGAATATGATGTCTGAAAGTTTGATTGGTTTTTTCTTTGCTGTTAGAGTAATTGTCTTAGTCTTTGTTACTGAGCCTTCTGTGTATGATACTGTTATTGTTGTATCTCCATAAGGAAGCTTTGCAGTCTTATCAAATTCGTTACCGTCTTTATCCAATAGCTTGTAGTTTGTAACATGAGCCTTTGTTGCTGAAGCACCTGTACCATATACTGCATTAACTACCAAACCGCCAAAGTCAGGTGTCAACTCAGGATATGTGTATGTTACCTTTGTAGGACCTGAAATTTCGATATCTGACATAGCGTCTTGAGTTACGCTACCCTTAACATTTACTGTTGCAGGAGTGAATGAATAGTTAGCTGCATCTGTACCTGTAAGAGCCTTTTCTGTAACTGTTACATCAGGAGTACCCGGTGTCTTTACATCATTAGCTGCATATTTATATGTAAATGGAAGTGTTACGTTATCTCCTTCAACTATAGATGAATTATCCTTAGTTAGTACCAATGAGCTATCAGCAGTTACATCAGCTGTAGCATTAGGGTTAGCCTTAACTGCAGGAACTTTTATAGCATCAGCATTAACTGTAAGAGTCTTTGCTGTAATTGTTGCAGCTGTCTTAAGTGTGCCGTCAGCATTAATCTTATCTGTATCCGGTGCAAATGTGTACTTACCGTTTGTTTCCGGTAGTGTAGTTGTTAGTTTAATCTTCTTATCTGTGCCTACATTTTTATCTGTATATGCAAATGTACCTGTAACTGTGTATGAGTCTTCACCTACAAATGCTGTAGCTGAATCCTTAATTGAAATTGTAGGTAGTGTTTGATCTGCAGGAATAGTTAATCCGCCATCATATACCTTTGTAATTGTTGCGTCTGATACTGTGTAGTAAACTGTCTTTGCAGCTACAGTAATCTTAGCTGATGAAGTAAGTGTTTTACCGTCATAGATAAAGTCAACTGTCTTATCTTTCATATCAAGTGTGATAACAGTGTCAGCATTAACTACTGTTTCACCGATTTTAACTGTAATACCGGCTGCTGCCAAATCAGCATATGAGATTTTGCCTGTTGAGTTATCATCATATGTAACATTCAACTTAAGGTCATCTGTCTTAAGCTTATCGCCATATGTATAAGCTGTCTTTCCACCGCTAATTGTTGCACTCTTAATCTTCTTTGCACCAAGTGTAGCAACTGAAACTACAGATTGTGTATTGCTACCTGCATTTGTGTAAACAACGTAAACCTTGTGATTACCATCAAGCATAGCTTCTGTAATCTTTGTGCTTGCTGTTACAGCTGTTGCTGTCTTAGCTTCTGTTTCGCTTGTTGCAATTACAACTTTGTAATTGTTGTCAAAGTTATCATATGCTACATCAGCACCTGTTGTTTCTGATGCTTTCTTAGCTTTTACAACGATACCTGTTGGATCGAAGTTATCATCTTTGTTGTATGATGTCTTAGCAGCATTGTTTGTTGATGCTGAAATTGTAATATCATCATAATTTGATGTTACTTTAAATGGTGCACTCTTAACTGTTGTATCAGACTTAAGTGCTACTACAAAGTAGTTGTCGCCGTGAGCATATTTGTCAGCAGCTGTTACCTGATCATTAACGGTACCAGCAGCATTAGATTTGTAAATTGCCAAGCCATTACTGACATTTTCATAGTTTGTGAATTTAAGATCAGTAGCTGTGTCTTTATTATTCTTTTTTACATTAACTGTTAAATTATTAAAATTAATATTTGTATCATCATAAATGTTAGTTGGTATTGTATTGTTGTTTACTGTGATTTCTGTAATTGTTACAGGTTTTACAACATATTTACCAATCTCAACAATTTTACCTTTATATTCTGCATACAAGACCTTATTGTCTATATCTTTTATTTCTGCTTGAGATGCTGGAACTGCAGTTAATCCAGTTGTACTTGTTGCGCCTGTTGCTCCGTAGTAGAACTTAACATTTGCCATATCTGTAGCTGTAAGATCTTTATCACTATTATCGCCATAGTGACCTGTAAGTTGTAAACCTGTTGTGTTAAGTGCACTTCCAACAAATTGATTTGGTATTGTATATGGTGCATTTTTAACTTTAATACTTTCTAAGCTTGCTCCAGCAATATTAGCATAAATATTGATAGCAGAAGTATCTAAATCAAATAACGTTCTTATATCAAGGTAATCATCATCATCACTTGGTTCAAATGAACCAGCATTACCATATTCACCAAAACTAATATTGTAGTCAGTGTCATCAAAACTCAATACATTTGGAACATTTACTGTTGGTGCATCTTTTGCCAATTTAAACTTTATCATACCAATATACTGATCATCAGATCCGTTATATCTAACTGACTTTGGCTTTATACTAATGTTGACACTATTTGGCGTTATATCAGAAGCATCGTCATTCAACAAATACTTTGTTGTTGCTTTATTAGCAAAAATAGCAGAAGTATTCTTTGCACCTATCAAGTATGCAAATCTACTGTATGAGTCACTCAAATAAGTATCTGCGGGTTTAATATACTCTGAGTTGAAGTTTAGCTTTACAAACATACTATTAAGTCCACCCTCGTCACCAACTGCAGCCTTAATATTTGTTATACCGGAAAGCTTAATTCCAACAAAAAACTCACTATCTTTTGTAGTATCTTCAAGAGCTGTCATTTTTTCCACAAGAGGTGTTGTGGAACCAGTTTGATTCTCTGCATTGTCATCATCAAAGCCTTCTTTATACTTAAATAATTCACAAGAAATTTTGGCTTTTGATGTCCCATCTACCAATCGATCATCCCCTGCTGCAAAGACATTGGGCATAATGCTCAACATCATTGAAACAGAAAGGAAAATCGACAAAACTTTTTTTAATTTCATCTTTTTTCTCTCCTTTTAATTTGTATTTGTTTGTGTATTTGGTAACTCACTGTACCATTCCTCTATAGGATTGTTATTAACCTTTTTATCAGCTGCTGACAAGCCCTTGTATTTATTCATATATTGATAAATAGGATTAACATCCTGTAGATTTACTGAACTTGTAGGATTTAAGTCAAGGCATCTGTATAAATATATCTGTCTTGCTGTTCCTGTAATAACATTACTATTACCTGTTGTGTTGAAGTACATATCCGGTTTATTAAAGAATTGATAAATTGGGTTTGCATCCTGTAAGTTAACAGAGTTAGAGAAGTTTGTATCGCCTCGAGATTGCAAAACAATCACATATCTATTAACCGTTATCGTTTTACCTGTTGGTTCATCAACGAACGAATATGTCATTGTGTATTTATCAGGTCTAATTAATGCGTCTTCAAAAACATTTGCTTTAAATGGTCTTGTTAGTTCCGTAATCAAATAATTTGAAGGCTGATCCACTATTTCAATATTTTGTTCTTTATAGTTACCATCATATATACCATTAATGCTCAAATTTTTAGTCATTCTCTGAACGGTTATCTTTCTGGTAACATTTGTTACTTGATTTCCTGCTGAATCTGTAGCAGTAAATCCAGGGTCTACAAAATACTTACCATTATAAACGAATATCGCATAATCATTTCTATCCATATTTATGTCAGGATTATTTAAGGCTACTAACTGTTCAGGTGTCATTGATGCGATACTCTTTGCTTCTACCCATGCTCTATATGAATAGGTATTAATATTAGTCGAAAGACCTGCTGTTGTTCCTGTTCCTGATTTTAATTTACTTTGAACCGCAGTCGGAATATACGGAGCTTTATAAATATTTTTTTCA
>ENA-UPXC01003882-UPXC01003882.1-human-gut-metagenome-genome-assembly--contig:-NODE-3882-length-14588-cov-11.689959_pt1 | contig 14588 bp, 13 predicted proteins | sample MGYA00250047_ERZ773371 | MGnify/ENA primary metagenome ERZ773371 (study PRJEB29103, sample SAMN06111975) | human gut metagenome | biome: human gut; feature: ankylosing spondylitis patient; material... | reverse complement strand
AGAGCGAGTATTCAACACGCCGCGACTAAAGTCACAAATATAGGGAATAAGCTTTCTTCGAAGGCGTCTACTTTGCTGCGCAAATCAGAATCTGTCTTTTTTTGCGTTCGTTTTCCGGTATAAACTTCCCATATTTGCATATTTAGTATTATGGCAACTATTTAGCAGTCCTTTTTGTGAAGAAAAAAGGATATTTTAGGAGAAAAAGAAAGTAGGGAGAGTGCAATATGTGGAAAAAAGTAAAGCGAATCCTATCATGCATCCTTGCACTAATATTGCTGTTATCGCTGATAGATGGACAGCAGTTTTTTGTACGGGCAGAGAGTGAAGTAAAGGTAACACAGACAGAACAAGCGTCAAATAAGATGGAGGAAACAGAAACTTCTTCTGGAAAGGAAGAAGGGTCGGAAGCAAACAATAAGGAGAATGGCAAACAAGAAGAAGGAACACAAAAGGAAGAACTATCTACAAAGGCAACAGAAAAAACAACGGAAACGAAAAATGAAGATGGAAAGGTGGACAAACCAGACAACTTAAATAAAGAGAATGAAAATAATGGACAGGAAAATGGTGGAAAGAATGAAGAAAAAGAGACAGGGGATAAGGGAGAGGAGACAATAAAGGAAAAAGCGGAAGAAGCTTCTGCCGAGGAAGATACTGCACAGGAGACAGAGGCCAAAGAACAAATAGATGCTACGGATGACACACAAAAGCGGACGAATCAGCAGGACGAAAATGTGCCAGCAATGGCGCAGAGGGGGACAGACGTATCTGAAAAAGAGACAGAGTATGTTCCAAAGAGTCAGCCCCAGGGGGTAAGTATAAAGGTATATGCAAAAGAAAATGTTTTCCCAGAAGGGACGACGATGAAGGTAAAGGAGTTAACCAATAAGGAATTAGATAGTGCACAAAATGTTCTGGAAAAAGGTAATGTATCTTACGATGGTTTTCTTGGCTATGATATCAGTTTTTATAATAAAGAAGGAAAAGAAATTGAACCAGAAGAAGGAAGCGTAAGAGTGGAAGTGGATATGAATCTGAATCTGTTCCCAAAAGATCTGCAGATGGATACGTTGCAGATGCAGCATTTGAAAGAGGAAAAGAAAGACAGGACTGTTGAGACAGTGGCAAAAGCAGCAGATCATAAGTTATCTGTAAGTAAAAGTAAGGTAACAGCAAAGTTTGAAGTAAAGAGTTTTTCTGATTTTATTTTGACATGGAATATTGATGCGACACCGGCTGACCCATTAGAAACAGGAGATAATGCGGCATCCATAGAAAAACAGATAAATCATGAAAAATATGCGACATTAAGGGATGATGGAACTTATGACCTGACCCTTACCGTTGCAGGGAAAAAGGGAACGGAGACAAATAAAGCCAAGCTTGATGTAATATATATTCTTGATAAATCAGGAAGTATGAAAGAAAGTATGAAAGGAAGTTTTGGTGGAACATCAAAACGGATTGCTGCATCTAATGCTATTACTAAGCTTACGAAGAGTTTGAAGCAAAATGCGAATATTGACGCTCGTTTTTCTATGGTTACATTTAGTGGAAATAAAACAACAGGAATGTGGGGGCAAGGAGATACCAAGACCTGGGATGATGCAGAAGTAGCGGTAAGTTGGACTACTGATGCAGGAACGATTGAGAGAGGCTCCAAACCAACTTCAAATGGTGGAACAAATTATCAGGCAGGTATTCGGACTGCGAAAGAATTGCTGACCAGTAAGAGAGCAGGGGCAATGACAGCGGTTATCTTTATCTCTGACGGTGATCCGACTTTCTATTATAATCCAGACGGATATACTAGGGGAGATGGCAATAACGATGGCAATGGCGGAGCAGATAATTTAAAGGTATGCCTGGATGTGGCAAAAAATGAAATCGCAAATCTTGGCGTAAATTATTTCTATACTGTTGGTGTAGGAAAAGCGAGTGATTATGTGAATTTAAGTGACTTATGTAGCGCATCTGGTGTGAGTGGCGCGAAAAACTTTGATGGCACAAATACAGATGAGTTAACGAAAGCATTTAGCACCATTGAGTCAGATATTTTAACCTTTTTATGTTCGAATGTTTCTATTCAGGATGTACTGAGTGAGAATGTAGAGATTGTAAAAGACAAAGATGGTGTATTTAAAAGTCTGAAAATTGTAGTGACTGGTAAAGATGGAAAAATTATAGTGGAAGGTGACAATAAAGTTACATTTCAAGATGGAACACAAAATGTCACATTAAAAGCAGGATATGACAGCAAAACAAAGACTATTACCTTAGATTTTCCAGCGGAATATCAGTTAAATGCAGAGTATACATATAAAGTAATTGCGAATATTGATGCGACAGAAAAAGCTTATGAAAATTATCGAAAGAATTTGACTGACAATAAAGATGAGAATGAAAAGGGATATAAGGATGTTGCAGATGCCGGAACAGGAACCCATGCAGGGGAAAAAGGTATGTATACGAACGAGAACAGTGAGGCGAAAATGACCTATACTTTCCGTGGAGAAGAGTATACAGAATTATATGACAAACCGGTTATCAAACTTCATCCAGGTAAGTTGATTTTAGAAAAAGAAGTGGAAGGACTTGACAGTCTTACACCAGAACAGCTTGAACAATATAAAGCAAATTTGAAATTTAAAATCAAAGTAAAGACAAAGAATGATACCAGCTTAAAAGAGGAAGAAATAACACTGACTGATCTTGCAAAAGAAAGTAATGGAAATGAAGATAGTGGAAGTGACAGTAATACCAATAGAAGAAATAAATACATTTATACTGTTATGGAAGGAATTAATCCGGGAAGTTTCTACGAAATCACGGAAGATGGTGGTGAAGTAGAAGGATATACCTGGGAGACTGCAGCGGATAAAAAAAATGAGAATGGAACAATAGTAAAGGATGAGACAGAAAAGGTTTCCTTTAAGAATACATATAGCAGAAAGAAGATTCCTTTAATTATAAATAAAACAGTCGAAGGAAATATGTCAGAAAAAAGAAAAGAGTTTGCATTTTCTATTACATTAAAAGATGCAAATGGAGCTGCCTATGAATTATCTGATGAGGAGATAAAAGACGTAGGATTTAGCACAAAGGGAGAGGGCCAAAAAGGAGTATATACATTTACGTTAAAAGATGGAGAAAGTAAAGAATTCTCTCTTCCATACGGATGTAAATATACCATTTCAGAAGAGGATTATTCCTCCTTAGGATATAAAACATATATTAGAGAAAAAAAGGAAGAAAATCAAAAGAGAATGACAGAAGAAGAAACACTTACTCAGAAAACAGAAATAAATTTCCTTAATAAAAAAGAGGTTATCCCACCAACGGGTGTTGAAACAACGATGACAGCATGGCTTCTTATGACAGGAGTGACTCTTTTATTAGGAGCGGTATTTCTGCTGTTTGGAATTCGCAGAAAGAGATTCGTCGCATGAGTGAAATAAAAGCATTTTTTATCCGTCTTGTAATTTTACTTATTTTTCTATGGCTGCTGTTTGGTGTATTCTTTGGAATTACACCAATGCGTGGAAATGACATGTTCCCCCGCATTAGTGCCGGAGATTTCCTGCTTTACTATCGATTGGAGAAAAATTTTAACAGTGGAGATGTCCTCGTATTTAGAAAACAGGGGAAAATAAGTACTGGAAGAGTCGTGGCACATGGCGGCGATTCCGTGGAAATTACAGGGGATGGCGAATTAAAAGTAAATGGAAGCATAGTAATAGAAACGAATGTATTTTATAAAACCTATCCATATGACAAAAAGAAAGTGAACTATCCTCTTTCGCTAAAGAAAGACGAAGTATTTCTTCTGTGCGATTACAGGGAGGGTGGAAGAGACAGCCGCTATTTTGGGGCGGTTTCTAAAAAAGAAATCAAAGGAAAAGTCATCACTATTTTAAGACGTTCTGATTTATAGAATCTATAAAAAACAGTAGAGAATATAAAGAAATATACAAATGCCGAAAAAAGAAAGGTATCTCGTGCTTTTGGAAAAAGCAACTTTCCCCGCTAAAATCCAAAAGCACTTGATATAGCGGAAGGCAGATGTCTTCCGCTGATAGATAGTTAGCTGACAGTAAATGATCTTAACGAAGAAAGAGAGGCAATTTGTTATGAGAGCGGACAAAAAGAAATTTTCGACACGGTTGATGGCGGCGCTGATGGCAGGAACATTGGCGGCAGGAATGATGGGGATGAGTGTGTTTGCAGCGGAAAGTAGTGGTAATAGCACCACTACTACAACGGCAAAGAATAAGGTAACAATTACTAAAACACTTACTAAAAGAGCAAATACATATGTGCCGATAAATTCAACATTTGAGTATACAATAGAACCGGGGGAGTCAGGAACATTAACACAGGATGATGGAAGTGAGATACCAATAACTGCTGGAGATTTAAATACAATAAGTAAAAAAGACTCTCAATTTTCTTTTGATCCAAATATTGAAGGAAATTTGTCAAAAACTAGTCTTACACAAAATGCAACGATTGAATTTGACGCATCTAAATTTAGCGGTCCTGGTATTTATAGTTACAAAATTAAAGAGACTATCCCTGGAGATGCAGATAAAATTGATGGTATGACATATGATAATACCGAAAAAATATTATATGTATATGTTGAAGTACAGAACGGAACACGGGTTATAGGTGGTTATACTTTTGCTGAAGATAAGAAGTCTGAACGCAAAACAGAGGGATTTACAAACGATTATGGTGCAAATAACGGAAAAGTGAAGGATTTGACTGTTGAAAAGAAAATAGAAGGTAATCAGGCGGATCCTAATAAAAAATTTAAGTTTAAAGTTACTATTAATGTAGCAGATGGCAATGAAAAAAAATATTATATGGATGATGGAACAACAGCTACAGCAACGGATGGTACGGCAGAAATTAGTTTAGAATTAAAAGGTGGAGAAAAGAGAACAATTTACGGTCTTTCCACAAAAGATACATATACAGTAGTGGAAGAAGATGCTAATACAGATGGCTATAAAACTACATATACAGACAATAATGGAAATTATAATGCTAGTACTAAGATGAATGACCAGAATCATAATGTAGTTGTAACAAATACAAGGAATGTACCATCCCCAACTGGTATCATTCTCAACTACGGTCCATACATTCTTATGATTGCTCTTGCAGGTTCTATGGCAGCATTCTTCTTTTTCAAAAGAAATCGCAAAGAGGCATAAAAAATCCATAAACATAAAGAAGGAATAAGGAGGGGCAGGGTACGGATGAAAATCGCAGTTCGTATTGCACAGGCAGGCAATCAGATTCTAAATATCATCGTAATGGGAATTATTTTATTCTTATTCCTGTATGGCGGGTATTCTTTATGGGATACTTATATGAGTGCAAAGGGTGCATTTTTATCCGATGATTTGCTTTCCTATAAACCACAGCCGGGGGAGGGGGCAAATCCTTCCCTGGAAGATTTGATGGCAATTAACAAAGATGTGGCAGGATGGATTACAATAGATGATACCCATATTGATTACCCGGTTGTACAGGGAAAAGATGATATGGAGTATATCAATAAAGATGTATATGGAGAATTTTCTTTATCAGGTTCTATTTTTTTATCCTGCATGAATAAAAAAGATTTTTCCGACAATTATAATCTGGTATATGGACACCACATGGCAAATGGGGGAATGTTCGGAGATGTGGTATCTTTCACGGAAAAAAGTTATTTTGACAAACATAAAACAGGAGAGCTGTATTTGCCAGATAAAACGATGCATATTGATCTGTTTGCCTGTATGAAAACTTCAGCATCCGATTCTAAAGTTTATAACCCACAAAATATATCGAAAACTTCGGAATCTTTTAAAAGTTTTCTTGACTATGTCAGGGAAGCTGCCATCTGTTATCGAGATAGCGGAAGGCAGGATACTGGACAGATTATTGGGTTATCGACCTGTTCGGAAGCAGTAACGAATGGAAGGGTAATACTTTTTGGAAGGTTGAGCGAGATAACAAAAAGCAATCAAAAGCAAAAGAAAGCAGAGTAAGGGAGGTGCTTTCAGGACAAATGAAACGAAGTAAAATAAAAGGTAAATGGATATGGGGAGTGCTTTCCACAACCCTGGCAATTATTTTCCTTTTTTCGGTAAAAATGACAGCCGTTTATGCGGCAGAGGGGGAGCGGGAGTGTACAATTGTGGTTCCGGTTTCTGTAGAAATGAAAGGAAATGCAGGAAATATAAAGTCAGAAGTTTTTGAGTATGCTTTAGAACCTGCCGATGAAAACAGTTCTACAGAAGCGGTATTTAGCGAAGTGGAGGTGACACAGGAAGGAATCACAAAAGGCAGCTTTGAGGAAATGCGTTATAAGAGACCTGGAGACTATAAATATACGGTATATCAATTAAAAGGCGAGAGTAAAGATGTCATTTATGATGGTTCAGTATATGAAGTTACCGTTCGCGTTGTAAATACGCAGGAGGGCGGCCTTGCTGCAGAAGTCTGGGCAGTAAAAGACCAGTCCGACCAGAAAACTGATGAAATAAAGTTTATAAATCAGTATAAAGAAACGGCAACGACAGAAGCCATAAATAATACGATTCATCATACTACAACGAACACAATCACAAAGTCCTCCATAGGAACATCTTCTCCAAAAACAGGAGATAAAAGTAATGTGATGTTGTGGGGTGGAATTGCCATTTTATCAGGTTTATGTGTATTCTTTTTTCTATTTGCAGGAAAAAGAAGAAAGACAGAAGAATGAGAAACATCAAAATAGCCTTTAAGTCAAAAATAGAAAAAACAATTAAAATCAATAGATAACTAAAATAAACTGTAAAGAAAAACAGAAAAATAAAAAAGTAGAAATTCTGTAAGTGTTTTGGACAACAGTAGTGCGAAACATTTGCAGAATTTTTTTAGTCAATCAAATTTAATTATCTATTGAAAAATAAAAATTTCTCAGATATTATTTTACGATAAATGCTTTTGTACTTGATTTTGTGAGTACATAAATAGAAAAGGAGAGAAAAATGAGGAACGACATGAGAAATATTTACAGCAAAAAACAGATAAACCTAATCATAATGGCAGTTCTTAGTTTAATGGTATTGTTTTTTGTGCCACAAAATGCACAGGCAGCAACAGTGAAGCGTCCTTCACAGGTCAAGAATCTTACAGTAAAGCTTACCGCAAAAAACAAGGCCAAACTCACATGGAAAAAGGCTGCGAATGCAAAGAGCTATCAGGTATATTGCTCTGTAAATGGTGGCAAATATAAAAAGATAAAAACAACAAAGGCGACTTCAATGGCGCAGAGTAAGTTAAAGGGCGGAGCAACTTATGTTTATAAAGTAAGAGGAATCAATCAGAAGAAGAACGGAAGCTATTCTTCTGTACAAAGAATTCGAACTTTATCTGATGCCAAACCGGGACTTGCAGTTTCCGTGAGTGGAACAACGGGAACGTTAAGCTGGAATAAAGTGGGAAATGCAACAGGATATTATGTCTATAAAGCTAAATTAAATGGAAAATGGAGCAAACTTACATCAACAAAGGGACTTAGTTATACAGTAAGTGGCCTTGAATTAGGAGCAGCCTATAGCTATAAAGTAGTTCCATACCTTCAAGTAAATGGAAAGGTATTTAAGGGCAGTGCCTCCACAAAGAAAGGGGCGATGCCAACTTCTGGCTGGTTGTTAGATTATGTACAGCCATACGCAAAGACATTAACCTATGCAAGCTACAAAGCCCGTTCCTTTAAGATGAGAGAGACTTCTTATACGCATGGGTTTGCAACAAGAGCAACTTTACGAGATGATGAAGGAATTTACTTTAACTTAGGAGGAAAATATTCTTCTATTTCTTTTAAAGCTGGAATGAAAGATGGAAATTATACATATCGCAGACCAGCGCAAGTGACGATTAAAGCAGATGGAAAAGACGTGGAGAATGGAACATTCTGGATTCGTGATGATGCAGCATTTACTACGCATACAATTAATGTAAAAGGCTGCAAGGATTTAAGAATTTTTATTACACAGGGAAATATAATTAAAAAGTTTGATACGGAATATGGTTTTGCAGATGTAAAACTTAGCAAGTAGAATAACAAGACCTGGAGCGTTTTGCAATATGCGTCAGTGCTAGAGTGTGTTTGAAAAATCATTCCCGTAGTCTGCAAATTGTAATGCACATCTTACAGAAAGTCCGATAAATTCTGGAAAAAAAAGTACAGTAATAAAATATCCCTTGACATTTTTCACAGAAAGTATATAATAGTGATACTACGGTTCAAAGAACCCTCATGGGGGCTTGTACTGGTTTCGACGGGGATTTTGAACGTGGGGCAGCCATCCGTGGTCCGGGACCACGTTAAAACTCGGAACTAAATATAAACGCTGAAGATAATTTAGCATACGCTGCCTAGTTGCAGCTGTCGGCCTTAGTATCCCCACAGACTGAGAGTCCGGCACCGATTATGTGGGACACTCGTATTCCAAAGCTTTGCGGAGTATGAAGTAACATGAAGCTACTGAAATCTGGAGTTTGTCTTTAGACGCCAGACAGAGGGAATGTCAAAATAGAGACTGTGATGGGAGATACCGTACGGAATAGGTTTTCGGACAGGGGTTCGATTCCCCTCAGGTCCATAAGACGACCCTTGAAATATGGCTTATTTAAGCCGTATTTCGAGGGTTTCTTTAGTTAGCATCATAAAAACAGTTTTTTTATTACATATTATTTGTTGGAGAATGGGATATGGTTGATTATCATTCTTTAAAGTCATACATTTCCAAATAGCGAAATCTTTTCATTTGGATTATAATACTTTTACTCTTTCGTCACTTTTGACAAACTACCTCCCCTATTGTAGAATAGAGCAGAATGTGAAAAAAGAGGGAAGAAGGAAAATAGCGATGAATGCAAAAGTAAAAGGAACTGCATTTGCTCTTTTTGGTGGAGCGTGCTGGGGATTATCGAGTGTAGTGGGAAAGCTCCTCTTCGATATGAGAGGAATGAACGCAGAGTGGCTTGTCACAGCAAGGCTTGTTTTTGGTGGATTTATCATGCTCTGCTTTGCGGCCTTTCAGAAAAAAGGTGAAATTTTTAAAATATGGAAAGAAAAGAAAACGGCATTTAGCATGATTTTATTTGCAGCATTGGGAATGCTGGCATGTCAGCTTACATACTTTTTATGTGTGCAGTATTCGAACCCGGCGACAGCGACAGTGCTTCAGTACACCTCGCCGGTTATGATTATGCTGTTATGCCTTTTCCTTGATAGAAAACTGCCAAGAATTATTGATATTATCGTGCTGATTGCAGTAGTTGTGGGGGTGTTTTTAATGTCTACACATGGAAATATTCACAGCCTTGCAATTTCGCAAAAAGCTTTAATTTTAGGAATTACAACAGCTATTACCGTTGTATTTTATACGGTTTGGCCAGTACGTCTGTTAAGGGAGTATGGCTCAACGATTGTTATTGGCTGGGGAATGTTTATCGGCGGAATTATGCTGATGCCATTTTCAAAATTCTGGGCACCTCCGGGAAGATGGGACTGGGTTACCGTAACCTTAGTGGCAATTGTAGTTGTATTCGGAACGATTGTTTCTTTTAGCTGTTATTTAAAAGGGGTGATGTATTTGGGACCGGTAAAGAGTAGTCTGTTTGCCTGCATGGAGCCGCTTGTTTCTACGATTCTTACAATATTTTTATTACATCAGGCATTTGTGGCGGCAGATATTGTAGGAATTGCACTGATTATTGTCAGCGTTACTTCTTTGGCAGTGAATGATGTTATAAAAGAGGCTAGGGAAAAGAAAAAATAAAAATTTTAAAGTAAGAAAAACTTATTTTATAGATAAAAGTAATTTTCTTAAAAAGCTTAATTATGGATTAAAGATACAAAGTAAATAAGATTATATTTTTGGGTATGAAGATCAAGTACAGGAAAAGGAGCTGCAAAAGTTTTTAGGTCTGGATTTTTCCATGCATGAGGAGGAACAGGGCAAGAAACTTGTGAAGGTGGATAGATTTTTTGCAAGCAGCCAGACCTGTTCTGTTTGTGGTTACAAAAATGCAAAAATGAAAAATCTTGCGTTAAGAGAGTGGGATTGTCTGCAGTGCGAGACCCATCATGACAGAGATGTAAATGCGTATGTGAGAAAAAATGCAGGATTACAAACGGCGGATATATGGTATAATAAAGAAGATTTCGTAAAAGAAATTATAGAGCAACGTAATAAGAACCCAGAGCGTGTTTAATAAGTTCTAAAAATTAAGGTTGTATGCTCTAATATATCAGGCAGTTATAAATGAATTGAGATATCAGAAAGCGTATATCCTGATATTTTAAGCCAGAAATACTTATCGAAAGGAAGAGGAAAAATGGCAATTGTAAAAGTAACAGAAAGTAATTTTGAGCAGGAAGTATTACAGGCAGAGGGAAAAGTTCTCGTAGATTTCTGGGCAGTCTGGTGTGGACCATGCCAGATGTTATCTCCAATCGTGGATGAAGTAGCTGCAGAAGCGGGAAATGTAAAAGTTGGAAAGGTTAATGTAGATGAAGAACCAGCACTTGCTGCAAAGTTCGGCGTTATGAGTATTCCAACACTACTCGTATTTGAGAAGGGAAAAGTTGTAAAACAGTCCATTGGCTATATTGAAAAAGATGAGGTTATGGCTCTTATTCAGTAGGGCAAAGCAGAGCATATCTAAGATAGAATAAATAAGCTGTTGTCAGAGAAAACTGATGACAGCTTTTTGTCATTTGCTGCATATTTTGTTATATAATGCAGCAATCTCATGTTTTTTGAGGAGTAAAAATGAAAAATACAAAAGTCTATTTAATGAGTACGGAAAATGTAAAAGATCCCAGAACTTTTTCATCGTGGAAAGAATTTCTTCCTAAAGAACGTTGGGAGAAAACAGTGCGCCCACTAAAAGAAGAAGATAGAAAAACGGAGCTTGCTGCATGGTTTTTATTATATCAGGCACTAAGAGAGTGGGGGATTTCAGAAGAAAAAATCAATGCAGACGGTGCGTATTATTATGGAGAACATGGAAAACCAATGCGAAGAAATGAAGAAGTTTGTTTTAATCTTTCTCATTCTGGGAAATATGTACTGTGTGCAGTATCAGAAATGGAAATTGGCTGTGATATTGAAAAGATAAAGGAAGTAAAGTGGAAGCTTGCGAAAAGATTTTTTTCGGAAAAAGAGTATGATTTTTTGGTGAGGCCGGGGAGACAAGAAAAATTAATGAAACAAGGGGAAACAGTCAAATCTGGAAAGACAGATAAGCAAGAGAAAGTAGGTAAACAACAAAATATAAATAGACAGAAAGAAAAAGGAGAAATCAAGGAAAATGCATATACAGTTGAAGAAGCTTTTACCCGTTTTTGGGTATTGAGAGAGAGCTATGTAAAAAAAACAGGGGAAGGACTTGGAGCTGCTTTGACTGGATTGGATTTCTCGGATATTTTAGGTCAAAAGAATTCCAAAGGAAAAAAGAACGGAGAGTTTTTGGAGGAAACTTTTTTTGAAATGGAATATGATGGATACCGGATAGCGATTTGTGGGGAAAAAGATAGTAAACCGGAATTTGTCGTGTATCGTGGGACTATTGACAATTGTTTTCTTTAATAATATAATTTTTAAGATAAGTTATTCTCTGTTTTTATACAGAAAGGTAATTTAATTGAAGCCAGGTTAGGAGTGGAAAGATGGCAGTAGAAGGAACAAAAATCAGAGAGATGATGGAAGGAAAAACTCTCGAAAAAGATAACATAAAGAAGATGTACGATATGGTGCAGAATGCATCAGAACCAGAAGATAAGAAAAAGGTTATGAAACATTCTGTTTTTTTTATTGGACAGCTTCCTTTAAAAGAGAATCATATTGTTGATCTTGAACAGACGAGAAGAATTGTGAATGGTAGTGTTCCATTTTCAGAAGTGGATACTTACATGGATTATTTGCTGAAAGGGCTATCTACACAGAAGCTTCTTTTAGAGAAAGAAGATGGTTCCTATGAAGTGAATACAAAATATGAGAAGTCTGTAATCAAGGTTCGTAAGATTGCCAGAGCATTTCAGCTTGAGAAGGAAAAAGCATTAGAGGCAGGAATTCCAAAAGCAAAAAAGATGTATCAGATGGGAACAAAATACTATCATTCCGGTCAGTACGAGGAGGCAGCGGCCTGCTTTATGAATGCGGCGGAATTAGCAGAGTACCGCATGGCATACTATAGCCTTGCCTTGATGTATTTTAAGGGACAGGGTGTAGATCAGTCTTTTGAAGAAGCACTCTATTATGCAAGGAAGGCCCTTGTAAAAGGAGCTGTTATCGCTCAGGAATTAGAGCAGGAGATTTTAGAAGCAATGAATGCTTAAAAGAAAGGATATATTTTTATTATGAAAAAGTTTGCAACAATTGCACTTGCAGTCGTTTTGTCAATGGGTATCCTGACAGGATGCGGCAGTAGTAAAAAGGCGGCAGAAGCAACAACAGAAGTAAAGGAAGAAACTGTAGATTATGGACAGGGACTTAATGAAGATGGAACATTAGAAGGAGTAAAAGCAACGGATTATGTGACGATATGTGATTATTCTGCTTTAAAGATTCCCAAAAAGGAAGTAAAGGTATCAGACAATGATGTACAGACAGAGATTGACACCATCTTATCCAGCTATAATCAGGTAACAGATCGTAAAGTCAAAAAAGGAGATACGGTTAATATTGATTATAAAGGAATGGTTGATGGTAAAGAATTTGATGGTGGAACAGCCAGCGGCGCCAGCCTCAAAATTGGTTCAGGAACTTTTATTGATGGTTTTGAAGAACAGTTAATTGGTAAAATGCCAGGCGAGACGGTTCAGGTAAAAGTAACTTTTCCAAAAGACTACCAAGGTAAAGAGGTTGCCGGAAAGGATGCTGTATTTGAAACAACGATCAACTATATTGATGAGACACCAAAGCTTACAAATAAGTTTGTAAAAGAAAAGTTATCCGACAGGTATGGTTATACAACTGTAAAAGAGATGAAAAAGGTAATCAGGGATGAGATTTTCAAGACGAACAAAACAGATTATATTTGGAATCATATGATTGAAAAGAGTAAATTCAAAGAAATTCCAGACGAACTTATTAATGACAGAGTTGATGTTTTAGTTAATGGATTAAAAGCACAGTTAAAAGCTTCAAACTATACGTTAAAAGATTATCTTTCTGCATATGGAATTGAAGATGAGGCCACATTAAGAGACCAGTATAAGAGTAGCTGTGAAAGCACGGTAAAAGTATTTCTTATTGCAGATGTTATCGCAGCAGATAAAAAGATTTCTGTAACAGATGAAGACGTAAAAGAGTACTTCAAGGGGGAAGATACTGCACAATATGAAAAGCAGTATTCTAAAGCATATATTAATCGAGTAGTGCTGAATGATCTTGTGTTACAGGAAATCGAGAAAAATGTAACAGTGAAATAGGAATTTTTCTCCCACAGCCAAAGCACAGCCCCCGAAGAGAGTCTAACCCCTATATTTGTGGCCTCGGAGCAAGGTTTGGATGCGAGCGCTTAAAGCGAGCATTCAAACCGCCGCGACTAAAGTCACAAATATAGGGGTTAGACTCTCTTCGGGGGCGTCTTTTTGCCTGCGGCAAATTTCTATTTATCAATTACCTTATAGTGGTCGAAGCACAGGGATTCATCATAATATATTTTATCTTTGGCTGTGATTTTTGCCTGACCGTTTTGGACATCAATGATTGTTACGGCACAGTTGTAAGGTACATGTTCCTGCCAGAAGCTATCCCTGTTTTCATATAAAGGATTTAACATAGCACGCAGAGCACAGCCATGTGTGGCAATGAGGATAGTTTTATCCTGGTAATCTGGATTTGCAATTAATTCATTAAAGAAATCAGCAGTTCTTTCCATCACATCAGCAACACTTTCTCCGTCGGGTGAACCCTGATAATGAAAGGCATCTGTATAGAATATATTATAATTAGGATCAGGAACTTCAAAATTATTTTCGAGACAGCCAAGCCCCTCCCAGCAGCCCCAGTTAAATTCCATGATGCGGCGGTCTTCTATAATAGGAATTTTACGTCCAAAATTTTTCTCAGAAGCAGCAACAGTAAGTTCTCCTGTTTCTCTTGCTCTTTTTAAAGGACTTGTAATAACAAGGTCAAAAGGAATCTCTTTTAGTGCTTCTCCGGTGATAATTGCAAGGTTTTTTCCATTCTGGTTTAACGGTTCATCTGTCCATCCCTGCAAGCGGCCTAAAGCATTTAGCTTTGTTTCTCCATGACGTATAATATAAAGCTTCATATGTAAAATTCTCCTTTTTAACACACTGGATAATAAATACAAACTAACACAGAAAATATTATAACAACAATCAGAAGGTATATCAAGGAATTCTGATTTGTCAGGCTGCGGAGCAGACGAACTCCTGAAGCTAAATAAAGCATATTTGTGACTTTAGTCGCAGCGGTTTGAATGTTCGCTTACAGCGCTCACATCCAAACCTTGCTCCGAGGCCACAAATATGCTTTATTTAGCTTCAGGAG
>ENA-UPXC01003865-UPXC01003865.1-human-gut-metagenome-genome-assembly--contig:-NODE-3865-length-14645-cov-4.202430_pt1 | contig 14645 bp, 13 predicted proteins | sample MGYA00250047_ERZ773371 | MGnify/ENA primary metagenome ERZ773371 (study PRJEB29103, sample SAMN06111975) | human gut metagenome | biome: human gut; feature: ankylosing spondylitis patient; material... | reverse complement strand
GAAAAGTATCGGGATGCGCTGTGGCTTCCCAAAACAATAAGAAAAATTGCGACCGATAGGGTGTATCTGGGATACCGGATCCACGGAAAAATCAAGCGGGATAAAATCGGACGGAATAAGACGCAAAGGCCGGAGGAAAGTTGGCAGATCATTGAAAATGCACATCCGGCCATTGTGGAACGGGAACTTTTTGAGAAGATTCAGCGCATCAATCAGGAGGAATTGGCAAAAAGAGAGCGCTATGGGGCGTGCAATGAGGTGACAGTGGATCACAGAAGTCTGTTTCGAGGAAAGGTTGTGTGCGGAGAATGCGGGCATCTGCTCACTGCGGCCAAGGGCTGCGCCCGACCCGGAGCAAAAAGCGGGAGCAGAGTGTTTTTTGATTGCAGTACCTATAAGAAGTCAAATCATACCCAATGCAGCAGTCACTATATCCGACAGGAGACCCTGTTTCATGCGATTCAGCACACCCTCGATCAGCAGGTCAGGATCGCTGTTGATTTTGGGAAAATGCTTGCAGACGTACAGAAAATGCCGACAATCAAGGCCGCTAAGAGTGCACAGACAAAAAAGCAGGTGAGTCTGCGCGTCAAACGGCAAAATATCGAAAACAAACTGGAGCAGCTTCTGCACGACCTGACGACCGGATTGATTACCAGGGATGAGTATGAGTATATAAAACGGCGCTACAATGAACAGTATGCGCAGATTCAGTCAGAAGAAATTGCACTTCGGGAAACTATGAAGGTAGCGGAAATGCAGCTTCGTAGTGCGGAGCAGTGGCTTGCGGAGGTGAAACGCTATCAGAAGATCCCTGTGATCGACCGCCCTATGATCGATCTGTTGATTCGAGAAATCAAGGTTTTTCAGGACAGGAGCGTGAAGATCGAACTGAATTATGCAGATCCGTGCCAGCCTCTATACGCTTATATGGACCTGTATACGGAGGAACGCCATGCCGTTTGAGATGCAAAAGGATATCATGTACTTCAGATTATCTGAGGAAGATGAGGAGGATAAGCGCGAGAGCAACAGTATTTCGTCACAAAGAGCCTGTGTGGAGCAATACCTGCACGATAGGCCGGAGTTAGGCAGCCACTTCGAAGAAATCGTAGATGACGGCTACTCCGGAACGAGCCTTGACCGTCCCGGGATGAGGCGTTTGCCGGCGACGATAAAAAGAGGCCAGGTAAGAACGGTCATCGTTCGCGACTTATCACGTTTTGCAAGAAACTATCTGGAAGCCGGCTATTATCTTGAGATCGAGTTTCCGTCCAGAGGAGTACGCTTCATTTCTGTTAACGACGGCTTCGACAGCGAGGAACTGGGGGAAGACACCGGCGGACTCGATCTTGCGATCCGCAACCTTGTCAACCAAATGTACAGCCATGATATTTCCCGCAAGATCAAAAGCGTTGTGGACATGAAGAAATACAACGGCGAATATGCGTTTGGGGCAGTTCCCTATGGATATAAAAGGGGGAGCGGCATAATACCATTGTGATAGATGAGCCGGCGGCTGAGATCGTTCGCCGTATCTTTTCGCTGGCGACTTCGGGAAAGTCTGTTTCACAAATTGCGTTGACCTTGAATGAGGATCATGTGCAGACACCTTCCGTCTATCTGGCGGATGTGCGGGGGAGATACAAGACAAGAGCCTTTTGGACCTATGACTCGGTACGGAATATTCTCGGAAATCGCATTTACACCGGCGATACGGAGGTGTTCAAATCCCACGTGATGAGAGTAGGGAGCAAGAGAGTTCGCGTGATCCCGGAAGAGCTGCGGCAGGTCATTCCGGAAACGCATGATGCCATCATTTCCCGCTCGGACTACTATTTGGCGCATAAGGTGATCAAAGGCGTGGCGCCGAGAAAGCCGACAAATGGCAGGAGAAATCCGCTGTCTTCCTATCTGGTGTGCGGCTGCTGCGGAAACCGGCTGGCAAAAGGGAAAGAGACCAACAAAACATGGCTTTGTTCCTCTGCAAGGTATACGAGAGATACCTCCTGCGAACAGGTGCGCATGGATGACCGGAAATTGCAGGAAGTCCTGCTGCGAGCCATTTGGACGCAATGCGAATTGTTTGATGCCAAAGTAAAAAGATTAGATGAACAGAAACGAAAGGCCGGAAAGGACAAAGTGTTTTTTCTACAGGAAATCGAACGCTGCCGGAAACTTATGGAACAGGCGGAACGTGAAAAGCTGAAGCTGTACGAACAGTATGCTGAAGGGGAATTGTCGAAAGAGATGTTTCTGTCGCAAAAAGAGGAAGTGAGCCTGAATCAAAATGACATTGCGCTACAAATCAGCCTTTTGCAGACGCGGCTGGAGGAACTGAAAAGCCTTGACGGCGCTGCGCAAAATGAAATACACTTGCTTAGAGAGCAGACGCAATATCGCGGAATAGCGGAGCTTACACCGGCGGTGATGAAGGAACTGATCCGGCAAATCGTGATTTTCCCTGAAAACAGGATGCGGATCGAGTGGAACTTTCGGGATGAGATCGCAGAGCAAAAAAGCACTGAAATTTCAATATCATCAGAAAGTGCCTGAATTTGACCTGCTTTGCGTGATTTCGATAATTTTTTGAGAAAGTTTAGTTGTCCCATATTGACATCAACCATGAGCGGCAGCCCAATTTTGCAGGACGGGAAGTTAGTGGGCGCCGTGACCCACGTTTTGCTGTCGGATGCCACCAAGGGCTATGGTATTTCTATTGGCACGATGCTGGAGGCCGGGGAGAAAACGTAAAAAGGATTGTCCGCAGATTTATTTGAAAATTTGAAAAGCTCCTTTCAGAATTATCTGCAAAAACCGCTGTTTTATTGCATGAAAAAGCAAAAAATCCCCATGTATTTGCCGCAGCGGCAGAAGGCATATTAAAAAAGGAGGACGTCGGTTTAAAAAACCGACGCCCTCCTTGAAGAACAGAAAAAAGCGGCGCTCAGCCAATCCAGTACAGCGTCCGTCTGGAGTCAAACACCAGCCCCAGCTTGGTCTGAAGTGCTTCTGAAGCTGTGTTGCCGAGGCGGACATGGCAGTAGGGCAGAAGGCCCCGGTGGAGCTGCTGCGCGATGAGCCCGACCTCCAGTACCTCCGCAAGCCCGCGCCGCCGAAACTGTGGCAGGACCTCCAGCAGTCCCATGGTGCCCTCCTGATGGATACCGGCAAAGCCTGCCAGCGCACCGTCCACCATGCCGCCCAGCATTCCTTCTTCGATTCGCTGGCGGATGTGGCTTTCGTATGCGCCGGGATTGTGATAGTTCTCCAGCACAAAATTCAAATCGGCCTCCGTCAGCGGACGGACGGAAAGGCCGGGACGGGCCTGAAGGCGCGGCGGCTCCTTGCCCGGATAGATGGCCTGTGCTGCCTCCATGGTGAACCAGTCCGGATGGGCCGATACAAGGTGATCCCGGACAGCCTTGCAATCTGACAGCACCAGACCGGTGCCGTTGAGCTCCGGGAGGTCAAGAGGGACCTCGCCGCCGGTATAGGTGATGGAAAAGCGGTCATTCCGCAGGGCGATGCCCCGGTCCTCCGCCCAGCAGAGCCGTGCACCCCGCCGGCAGAAATCTAAAAGATACCCATATCCAAAGGCGTCCCGGGATACCCAGTCCGCAACGATCTGTTCCGTTGTCATCGCATTCGCTCCCTACGTGAAAAAATCTGTTTCACTGTATCACAGATTCCATGGCTTGTCCAGAGCTTTTGCATGATTGACGCAAATTCCAAATCGTGTTAATATAAAATGAACACGGCGCTTTTTTGAAGCCGCGCCGCTAAAAAAGCAGGAGGTATCCGAAGTATGCCCTATACATATGACTATTTTCAAAAAAGCGTAGATTATCTCAAGGAAAAGGTGGATTTCACACCGGAGATCGCCATTATTCTCGGCTCCTGTCTCGGGCCGTTCGCGGAGGAGATCGAAAACCCCATCGTGGTGGATTATAAGGACATTCCCAATTTCCTTGTGTCCACAGTAGCTTCCCACGCGGGCAAGCTGATCTTCGGCACTGTCTGCGGCCGCAAGGTCGTTTGTATGTCCGGCCGCTTCCACTCCTATGAGGGCTATGATTTTGAGCAGTTGGTTATTCCCATCCGGGTATTCAAGCTGCTGGGTGTTCAGAAGACGATCATTACCAACGCCGCCGGTGCCGTGAATACCGGCTACCGTCCCGGTGATGTGATGATCATTTCCGACCACATCAAGCTGGCGGGCCACAGCCCCCTCCGCGGCCCCAATGTGGAGGAGTTTGGCCCCCGTTTCTTCGATGTGACCCGGATGTATACGCCGGAGCTGCGGAAAATTGCCGTGGCCTGCGCCGAGGGCACGGGTATCCGGGTCCACGAGGGCGTGTATATGTTCTTCACCGGCCCGCAGTTTGAAACGCCTGCCGAAATCCGCGCCGCCCGGATTCTGGGCGCGGACGCCGTGGGCATGTCCACGGTGACGGAGGCGCTTACCGCCGCTCACTGCGGAATGCCGCTGCTGGCGCTGTCCGTTATGACCAACATGGCCGCCGGTGTGCTGGACCGTCCCCTGACCACGGAGGAGGTGGACGAAACGTCCAAGACCATCGCCAGCCGTTTCAGCGCGTACATGAAGAAAATCGTGGCGGCCATTTGATACGGACGGGAGGGAAACGCGTGAAGCTGTTACTGAAGCATTGTGATATTCTGGCAGGTGACGGAGAAGGCTATCGCTATTTGGCGGATGCCTACCTCAGTATTGACGGAAGCGTGATCGACTATATCGGCACGGAGCCGCCAAAGGCCGCCTATGACCGGGAAAAGGACATGACCGGCAAAATGCTGGCCCCCGGTCTTATCAACTGCCATGGCCATACCGCCATGACGCTGCTGCGGGGCGTTGGCAGTGACCTGCCCCTACAGGAGTGGCTGTTTGAAAAGATGATGCCCATTGAGGATCAATTTACAAAGGAGGACATCCGCATCGGCAACCGGCTGGCGCTGCTGGAGATGATCTCCACCGGCACCACCAGCTATTCCGATATGTATTTCCATACGGATACCGCCGTGGAAAACGCGGTAGAGGCGGGTATCAAAGCAAACCTTTGCCGCCCCAGCCAGTGCTTTGATAAAAATGAGACCTACGAGCAGAATACTCGTGCCAAGGAGTCCATCGACCTTTTTAAGCGCTGCAACGGCATGGCGGAGGGGCGCATTCTTATTGACTTTGCCATCCATGCGGAGTACACGAATTTCCCCCATATTGTAGAGGCGTACAGCGCCGACTGCAAGGCCCTCGGCGGGCGGATGCACATTCATCTCTCCGAGACGAAGAAGGAGCACGAGGAGTGCATTGCCAAATACGGCAAGACCCCTGCGCAGTGGTTCAACGATTTGGGGACGTTTGACTCCCCTACCTTTGCCGCCCATTGTGTCTGGGTCACGGAGGAGGATATGGCGCTGATGCTGGAAAAGGGCGTCAGCCCGGTCCATAATCCCACCAGCAACATGAAGCTCGGCAGCGGTTTTGCCCCCATTCCCCGGATGCTGGAGCTGGGGCTGAACGTGGCGCTGGGTACGGACGGTGCCGCCAGCAACAACAACCTGAACATGATGGAGGAAATGCACCTTGCCGCCGTGCTCCACAACGGCTTTACCCATGACCCCACGCTGATGAAGCCCGCGCAGGTATTGAATATGGCTACCCGCAACGGTGCAAGGCTTCAGGGCCGGAACGATACCGGTGTGCTGGAGGTGGGAAAAAAGGCGGATATCATTGCCATTGATCTGAACCGCCCCCATCTCTTCCCTAATGTAGACCCGCTGGCGCTGATGACCTATTCCGCCCAGGGCAGCGATGTGGTCATGACCATGGTGGATGGCCGCATTCTCTATGAAAACGGCGAATTTTTGACGTTGGACGCCGACCGCATTCTTCACGATGCCCGGGCGTGTGTGGCGCGGCTGTACCGCTGAGAGACGGAGCCGCGGCATTGGCCTGAATGCGGTTTACGTGCCTTTTGCAAATGAGTATTCCAAGCGCTTTGAAGCATACTGTTGAAAAACCATGCCGCCGGAGGCGGCTGTGAAAAAAGCGCCGCTGTGCGGCGGAAAGGATCACAATTATGCAGAATTTTACGTTCAATATCCCCACGGTGGTTCATTTCGGCAAGGGTCAGATCAGCAAGCTGGGCGAGGAGATCGCCAGCCGTGCCAGCCGTGTGCTGGTGGTGTACGGCGGCGGCAGCGTTAAGCGCAACGGCGTGTATGACGGTGCGGTGGAGCAGATGAAAGCCCACGGCATCGAGTGGGTGGAGCTTAGCGGCGTGGAGCCCAACCCCCGCATTATCACGGTCCGCAAGGGCGTGGAGCTGTGCCGTGCCAACAAACTGGACGGTGTGCTGGCGCTGGGCGGCGGCAGCGTGATCGACTGCTCCAAGTCCATTGCCGCCGGTGCCTGCTACGATGGCGATGTGTGGGATTTCCCCTCCGGCAAGGCCGTGCCGGAAAAGGCGCTGCCGATCTTCACCGTGCTGACCATGGCGGCCACCGGCTCTGAAATGGACGGAACCGCTGTGATCTCCGATATGGAGACCAACCAGAAGCTGGCCTTTGACGCCCATGTTTGCCTGCCCGCCGTGTCCATTCTGGACCCCTCCTATACCTGCTCTCTGCCTGCCTCCCAGACAGCGGCCGGTACGGCGGACATCATGTCCCACACCTTTGAGAACTATTTTAGCCGCATTGAGGATTCCTTCCTTGCCGACAGTCTGGCAGAGGCTATCCTGAAGGCCTGCATCCACTACGGCCCCAAGGCCATCGCCCAGCCCGACGACTATGAGGCCCGGGCCAACCTGATGTGGTGCGCTCCGTGGGCCATCAATGGCTTCCTTGAGATGGGTAAGCCGGTGGCATGGAGCGTACACGCCATTGAGCATGAGCTGTCTGCCTTCTACGATATTACCCACGGTGTGGGCCTTGCAATTTTGACCCCCAACTGGATGCGCTATGTACTGAACGAAAAGACCGAGCACCGCTTTGCCGCCTACGGCGTGAATGTTTGGGGCCTTGATCCCAAGCTGCCCCGGCGGGAGCTGGCGGAGACCGCCATTGAAAAGACCCGGGCCTTCTTTACCTCCATGGGCCTGCCCTCCACTCTGCGGGAGGTGGGGATCGGCGAGGAGAAGCTGCCCCTCATGGCGAAAAAGGCCTATGGCCCCCGCTTCGACAACACCTTCGTTCCTCTGACGGAGGAGGACATTCTGAACATCCTGAAGATGAGCCTGTAGGCATATCGGCAGCAGTTCAGCGGAAAAGAATAAAAAGCCCCGCCTGCCAGAATCCGGCAGGCGGGGCTTTTTTTCCTGTGATTTACTTGTCCCGCCCGCTGCCCATAAAGGCCATAGGCAGCAGCTCTGACGCGGTCATTTCCACCACATCGGTCCCGGCGGCGTTGGCCATGATGACCTGAATATCCGGGTCAAAATCCACCAGATATTGCCGGCAGAACGCACAGGGGGATACGGGCTTGTCCGAGTCGGAGACAACGGCAATGGCCGTGAATTCCGTGTATCCCATGGACACGGCCTTGACCATGGCGGTGCGCTCGGCACAGATGCTGGAGAGGGTGGTGTGCAGCTCCACATTGCAGCCGGTGACGATCTCGCCGCTTTTTGTCACCAGGGCGGCGCCTACATGAAAGCCGCTGAAGGCTCGGGCGTTGTGGCGGACCTCCGCCGCTTTGGCGATGAGCGTTTTTTTCAGAGCCTCGTCCATGGCGGCCTCACAGTCCGGGGAAGTAGTATCGCTTCCCCTGCTCCGCTTTTTTCCGGTCCCATTCTGTCAGAATGCGGACAGCCTCCGCACCGGCAAGACAGGCGTTGTACTCGCCCTCTGCCGTTTCGTCCCACTCGCCGGTGATGCGCTGGGCCACCACGGAAGCGCACATTCCCGCACGCTTGCCGAAAATGCGGCTGAGGGTGGTGACAGTAGCGCCCTCCATCTCAAAATTCAGCACGCCGGCCTGCCGCAGATCAGCAAAGTCTGCATCCAGATGAGAGGGGCGGTATCCGCCGTAGCTGGTGCGGCACTGGCCGGTGTAGAAGGAGGCGCAGGTGCAGCCGGTGCCGACATGGTAGCGCAGCCCCAGATTTTCGCAGGCCTGCACCAGTGCCAGCACCACCTCATAGGACGCGGCGGCGGGATATTCGTCCCGGACATACAGGTGGGAGGTGCCATCCAGCCGGACGTTGGAATCGTTGATGATGATATCGCCGATGCGGATGCCCTCCTGAATGGCACCGGTGGTGCCGACACGGATAAAGGTGTGAGTACCCCGGGCGGCAAGGTCTGTCAGCGTGCATTCCGCACTGGGGCCGCCGATGCCCGTGGACCACGCGCCCAGCTCTACGCCCTTGTAGGTACCCACTGCCGCCGCAGAGCGCCGGGACAGCGTATACAGCTTTGCGCCCTCGTCCCACTGCGCGGCCATTTTCTCCACCCGGTTCGGGTCGCCCGGCAGCAGCACGTATCCCGGCGCCCGCTCCGGCGCGGCCGTATCTACGTGTCCCAGCTCCGAGGCGGACAGTCCCCGGCGCGCCTGTTCGATCTGTTTGCTCACGGTGTTATCCCTCCATATTCTGCGGCTTTGCCGCGCTTCGTGTCTTCTTGTATTATTGCGGGCGGCGGGATTTTTGTCAAGCTACGGACTGAGCGCCGGTGAGATATTGTTGCTTTGTAAAAATAATAGGTTGACCTTTTGATATCTTCTGCTAAAATTATACGCAAATTGAGCGTTTTCGAAAACTAAAATTGACAAAGTATGACCTTATGGCTATAATGTTCTCATACAAAGCGGGTGACCAATGTTTATCCGTCCGCACAGCGGTATGGGGAGCAGCCCGCTTTTCTGTATGTACCGAAAATGAACGTAGGAGGAAAAACATGAAAAAGACTCTTGCAATGCTTCTGGCGCTGGCTATGTCCCTGTCCCTGCTGACGGGCTGCGGCTCCAAGAAGGACGATGCCCCTGCCGCTGACAACAGCGACGCTGCTGCCGGTGAGACCACCGGCGAGGCTAAGCCCGGCGAGGGCATGAAGATCGCGCTGGTGTGCGACAAGGTCGGCACGCAGGTGTTCCTGACCCAGATGGTAGAGGCCCTGAACGAAGCTGCCGACAAGTATGGCTTTGAGGCCACCGTGGCCGAGTGCGCCGACAGCGCTGCTTTCGAGGATAACATCCGCGCTCTGGTGGCTGAGGAATATGACCTCATCATCGGCGGCGGCTGGCAGTCCGGCGACGCCGTCAACAAGGTGGCCACTGAGTATCCCGACGCTGCCCACTATGCCCTGATCGACTCTGAGGTGGAGGCCGAGAACGTCAAGTGCATTTCCTACCGTGAGCAGGAGGGCGCTTACCTCATCGGCGCTCTGGCTGCTCTGACCACCGACGGTGAGTCCCACAAGTACGGCGCTGTCCATGTCAATGAGGGCCCCGGCTCTTGGAAGTGGCGCTATGGCTACATGGAGGGCGTGAAGTCCATCGATCCCGATGCCGAGTTCGTGTTCAACTACACCGGCTCCTACTCCGACCCCGCAAAGGCCAAGGAGCTGGCTATCCAGCAGTATGAGCAGGGCTGCGTGTTCATCAACTCCGCCGCTGCCGGCGGTGACAGCGGCACCTTCGAGGCCGCCAAGGAGAAGGGCTTCTACACCTCCGGTCAGGACGTTGACCTGACCGATCCCGAGAATCCCTACATCGTTTCCTCTCAGATCAAGGATACCTATCAGTCTGTCTGGAACCTGATCGACGAGTTCTTCAGCGGCAATTACACCGATGAGAACTCCGTCTGGGGCGTTGCCGAGGGCACCATCGGCGCCGTGTATGTGACCCATGACTCTCCCAATCCCAGAAGCGAGCGCCTGTCCGATGACGATATCGCCCAGCTCAAGCAGATCGCTGAGGATATCCGCACCGGTGCTCTGGACCTGACCAACTATCCCACCGAGGAAGAGTACTTCGCAAACTGAGCCTGATACAAGGAAGTCTGCTTGGAGGGTCCGTCCGGGCCCTCCGCGTCCCAAGGCTGATAAGAAGCAGACGGGAAGACTGATTCTTCCCGTCTGCTTTTTTCTAAAACGGCTGTAAACGTTTTGTTAAGCACCGCTGCGCGGTGCGGTCCCACGACTGTTTCGCTTCCCGGGCGGCAGATGGCTGCCGCCGGGGAAACGGAACAGGATATCATGAGGAAAGGCCAGGTGTATTCCCTTGCTGTTGGAAATGAAACACATTACCAAGGTATACGGTTCTCTTTACGCCAATGACGATGTGCATCTCACGCTGGATAAGGGTGAGATTTTGGCAGTGGTAGGAGAGAACGGTGCCGGTAAGTCCACACTGATGAAAATTCTTTACGGGCTGGAGCAGCCCACCTCCGGCGAAATTTATATCAACGGAGAACTTCAGCATTTCCGCTCTCCCCACGATGCCATCGCGAAGAAGATCGGCATGGTCCAGCAACACTTTATGCTGCTGGAGCCCTGCACCGTGGCGGAGAATATCGTTTACGGCCGGGAGCCCCGGAAAAAGGGCCTGTTTTTTGACCGGGAGACCGCCGTACATATCACGGAGGAGCTGTGCGAGAAGTACGGCCTGCACATCGATCCGAAGCGGCTGGTGAAGGACTGCCCTGTGGGCCTGCAGCAGCGGGTGGAGATTCTGAAGGTGCTCTATCAGGACGCCGACATCATCATTTTTGATGAGCCCTCCGCTGTGCTGACGCCGCAGGAGGTCAACGAGCTGCTGGCCACCATGCGGAAGCTGGCGGCCATGGGAAAGAGCATTATCATCATCACCCATAAGCTCCATGAGGTCATGGCCGTAGCGGACCGGGTCATGGTCATGCGCCTTGGCAAGTACATTCAGGAAATGCCGAAGAGCGAGACCTCCATTGAGGAAATGTCCTTCCTGATGGTGGGGCGTCATATCGTGGAGCGCAAGGTGCTGCCGCAGGAGACCACCGGTACGGTGCTGGATGTAAAGGATCTGGTGCTGGCGGGGCCGGACAAGAAAAATATTCTGGACCATTTCAATATTCATGTGGACGCCGGCGAGATCGTTGGCATTGCCGGTGTGTCCGGCAACGGTCAGTCTGAGCTCATTCAATGCCTGACGGGTCTGCTGCAGCCCACCTCCGGTGAGATCGTGCTCCGGGGGGAGAATATGGCGGGCCGCAGTGTGGGCGATATCCGGCAGGCCGGGTGTGCCTGCATTCCGGAGGACCGCTATCTTTGGGGCTGTGCCAAGCAGGCCACGTTGACGGAGACCGCCATCATGGCCCATCAGCATAAGCTGGAGCTTTCCAGCCACGGCCTTTTGAACAGCAAGGGGGCCAAGACCTTTACGCAGAGACTTCTGGATGACTACGATGTCCGCAACAGCGGCCAGAACCAGAAGGCGGGCGAGCTTTCCGGCGGCAACATCCAAAAGCTGATCGTTGCCCGGGAGATGGAGCAGCACTCCCCGCTGCTCATTGCGGCGGAGCCTACCCGGGGCGTGGATATCGGCGCCATTGAGTTCATTCACAATAAGCTGCTGGAAAAGCGGGAAAAGGGCGATGCTGTGCTGCTGATCTCCTCTGAGTTGACGGAGATCATGTCCCTGTCCGACCGCATTTACGTGATTTACGAGGGCCGCGCCGCCGGTGAGTTCCGCAAGGCGGACGCCACGGCAGAGGCTCTGGGTATTCTGATGATGGGAGGCTCGCTCCATGAAAGCAAATGAGAACCAGAGCGCGGCCCGTAAGGCCCTGCTTCTGCGGGGCTGGGAGGCGCTGTGTCAGCCGCTGGTGGCGATTATATTCGGCCTTGTTGTGGGCGCTGTGGTCATTCTGGCCTGCGGACAAAATCCGATGGCGGTCTACGCGGAGCTGTTTGAAAAGTCCTTTATTAAGCCCTACTACCTGTTCTCCACCCTGACTCGTGCCACGCCTATCATTATCTGCGCTATGGCCACCGGTATGTCATGGCGGGCCGGTTACATCAATCTGGGCGTTGAGGGCCAGATGGTCACGGGCACGCTGGTGGCGACGGTGGTGGCGCTGTTTCTGCCCGGTCCGCCGCTGCTGGTGGCCGTGATCGCGTGGATCGCCGGTATGGCCGCCGGTGCGCTGTATGCGCTGCTGCCCTCCGTACTGGTGTGGAAATTCAACGTCAGCATGGTCATCACAACGCTGATGCTCAACTATGTGGCAAACTACATCGCAAGCTATTTTGTGACCTACCCCCTGAAGGATACCTCCGGCGATGGACTGGCCCTTCAGACCCCGGAGGTGGACGCCCTGATGCGCCTGCCCCGACTGACCTCCACCTCTACCTTCAACGCGGGCTTCATCGTGGCGGTGCTGGTGGTGGTGTTCATGGTGTTCATCACCCGCCGCACCGTGTTCGGCTATGAATCCAAGATGGGCGGCTTCAACCCCTCCTTTGCGCTCTACGGCGGCACGAAGCAGGCGAAGGTCATGCTTATCACCATGGCGCTGGCCGGTGCCATCGCCTCTATGGCCGGCTCTGCGGAGGTCTTTGGCCTGAAATACCGCTATGCGGACGGAATGCTCTCCTCCACCAGCTATGCGTGGACGGGCCTTCAGGCGGCGCTGATCGCGGGCCTCGACCCGGTGGGAATGTTCTTTGTGTCCATTTTCCTTTCCGGCTTGCAGATCGGCGGCAGCGCCATCCAGCGCTCACTGGGTATCCCGCTGGAGATTGCGACTATTATTCAGTGCTGCATTACCCTGTTTGTATCCGTGAAGATCGTCATTCGCTTCAAAAAGCCAAAGACCGCTAAAAAAGGAGGGGAGCCGGCATGAACAGCGCGTATATCGCTTCCGTTATCAATTCCACGCTCCGCTCCACCACACCGATTCTGCTGGCGGCGCTGGGCTGCGCCATGTGCAGTCAGGTAGGCGTGTTCAACGTGGCGCTGGAGGCACAGATGCTCATTGCCTGCTTTACCTCTATCGCCGTGGATTACTACACCTCCAGCGTGCTGCTGTCCGTTCTGGCCGGTGTGCTCTCCGGTGCGGTGGTGGGCGCGGTGGTAGCCGTTTTGCAGGTGAAGTACAAGGCGGCCGACATGGTGGTCGGTACGGCACTGAACCTGCTGGTGGGCGCCATTACAACCTTTTTGCTGTACCTGCTGTTCGGCCTGCGGGGCAAGCTGGTGGATAACCGGCTCATGTCCCTGACGAAGATCAATCTGCCCCTTATCCGGGATATCCCCTTTATTGGCCGTGTGCTGGAAAACCTGACCATCATTGATTACATCATCGCCGTGATTTTGTTCGTATACCTCTATAAGACCGTGGCGGGCTTCCGCACGCTGTCCGTGGGTATCAACAAGGCAGCGGCGGAGAGCCTTGGCACCAAGGCTACCCGCATTCAGATGGAGATGGTCATTCTCTCCGGTGCATTGTGCGGTTTGGGCGGCGTGGTGCTGAGCATGGGACAGGTGACCATGTTCACGGAGAACATGACCTCCGGACGCGGCTTTATTGCCATGGCGGCAGCCTCGCTGGGAATGTCCCACCCGCTGCTGGTCATTGCAGCCAGCCTGTTTTTCGGACTGTGCCAGGGCATCGGTCTTGCCATCCAGAACGTTGTGAAATCGCAGTTGACCAATACGCTGCCTTATATTGCCACCATCGTGGCACTGGTCATTTTCAGCAAGCGAAGCGGTACAAAGCTGAAGGGCTAATTCTTAAAGCATGAACACAACGGTCGGCCCATTCGGGGCCGGCCGTTTGTCAAACCGATAAAGGAGTGAACGATTATGTCTGAAAAAGCATTGCTTCCCTGTATCCATCTTGCTCAGGGTGACATCCCGCCCCGGGTTTTGGTGTGCGGCGATCCCGCCCGGGCGGAGCGTATTTCCAAGCGGCTGACGGAAGCCCGCTGTTTGGCGCAGAACCGGGAATACTGGACGTATACGGGACTGTATCAGGGTGTACCCGTTGCGGTGGTGTCCCACGGCGTTGGCAGCGGCGGTGCGGCCATTGCCTTTGAGAGCCTGTGGCGTGCCGGTGCGCGGGTCATTATCCGAGTGGGTACCTGCGGTGGGATGCAGCCGGAGGTCACGGCGGGCAGCATCGTGGTCGCCACTGCGGCCTGCCGGGAGGAGGGTGTCACGGAGAAAATGGTGCCCCTTTCTTATCCGGCGGTGGCCGACGGTGAGGTGGTAACGGCGCTGGTGAATGCGGCCCGGCAGCGGGCGCTCCCGGTGCACAAAGGGATCATTTTGACGCAGGCGCTGTTCTTCCCGGAGCTGCTGGAATCCACGGTGAAGCTGTATGCCAGAGCCGGAGTAGTGGCCATGGAAAACGAGGCGGCAAGTCTGCTGGTGGTTTCCTCTCTCCATGGTGTGAAGGCAGGCGTCATTCTGGCGGTGGATGCCCCGGCCTTTGAGCTGGTAGGCGTGGAGGGCTATCAGCAGACAGCGGGCCGCGCCGAGGTGGCGCAGGCGGTGGAGGGCGAGATCTCCGTGGCGCTGGACGCGCTGATTCGGGTTCCGCTGGAGGACCATATTTGAACGCATAGCGTGAAAAAATCGGGCGGCACATTTGTGCCGCCCGATGGATTCGGGGCAAAAAAAGCTATCAGAAGGCCGACAGCTTTTC
>ENA-UPXC01003864-UPXC01003864.1-human-gut-metagenome-genome-assembly--contig:-NODE-3864-length-14645-cov-4.282949_pt1 | contig 14645 bp, 21 predicted proteins | sample MGYA00250047_ERZ773371 | MGnify/ENA primary metagenome ERZ773371 (study PRJEB29103, sample SAMN06111975) | human gut metagenome | biome: human gut; feature: ankylosing spondylitis patient; material... | reverse complement strand
GATCATTGATTGGACCAAAGAAGAAGTTTGGGAGTATATTCGAAAATTCAATCTTCCATACTGCTCCTTGTACGATGAAGGACAAGAAAGAATCGGCTGTGTCTGTTGCCCTTTTGTTTCATCGAAGAAGAAATACGAAGAGGCCGCGAAATGGCCAGGAATTTTCCATGGACAATGGGAAAGAGGAGCCAGGGGGGCCTGGAAAAAGAGAAACGAAAGGGGAATGGACAACTTCAAAAGCCCGGAAGATGCTCTTAAATGGTGGATGAGCAACGGAGCAAGAGAGAAAGACGATGAATCATGTGTAAACATTTTTGGATTAATGGACGATGAAAGGCTAACGTAAGGAGGAATAACAAATGGATAAAGTGAAAATCAAAGTATTATCTGGCGGACATATGCCGGAAAAGAAAACCAAGGGCGCGGCGGCCTATGACTGTTACGCCCGGATTGACGGGATGGGAGAGGACCAATATTTTGACCCGCACCGCAAGCTGCATTATATCCCTGGTATCAACGGTATTACTACAAAAACCCCTTTAGGTTTTGCATTGGAGATGCCGGAAGGAGTACATGCCTTTATCCTTGCCCGTTCCAGTATTGGTTTGACGACTAAATTAATCTGCCCTATCGGGTTTGGCTTGATCGACAGCGATTACCGCGGCGAGGTTTGTATGCTGTATAAAGAGCTGGACCCGGATTACGACGCCACGAGTTGGAACATGGACGACGCAATCTATGACGGCGACCGTATCGCGCAGCTGCTGTTTAACGTCCCGGTTGAGCTGGTGCAGGCGGACGAACTGAGCGAAACCGAACGGGGCGCGGGCGGCTTCGGCAGCACCGGGGTGAATGACGAGGCCACAAAATGAATGTACCAGAGATATACGGCATTTTTCTCATCTGTTTTCTTTCCGGCGTGTTCGTAGGAGCCGTGCTTCTGGCCTTCTACGATGCTTCTCACGAAAACGACTGGCGGAGTGTAGAGCAGTGGCTTACCGACATGAGGAACCAGAAATGGAAAATGAAGCGCTTCGGCGAGAACCTGAGCTTTTTGAAGCGCTACTGCCTAAAGCACAAGCGTCCCGCTGACTGTGCCGGATGTGCACTCAAGGGGAAGGGACACTGTACCCTGCATGATATGCCCCAGGTATGGGAAACGTGGGACCTGGCGGAACGGCTGGCCAGAGCAGCTGACGAGGTGAAAAAGTATGGTCAACGGAAAGCGTAAAGGAAAGGCTGGGGAGCTGGAGGCCGTGAGGCTGTGCAAGTCGGAAGGCTACGACTGTCACCGGACAGCTCAGTTCTGTGGAAACAACGAGGAAGGGGCGGCCGACATTGTCGGCCTCCCTGGAATCCATGTAGAAGTCAAGCGCGTGGAGAAGCTCAACATTGATGATGCCCTGGACCAGAGCACCAGGGACGCGGGAAAAACTGACCATGCTGTGCCTATCGTCTTGCATCGGCGGAACAACACCAGGTGGAAGGTTACGATGGATGCACGCGACTGGTTTAGGCTGTACCGGGAATGGGAAGCAGGTGGAAAACCGTGAGAAACTACTGGAAGTGGGCGTACTGGTTCCTATTCCTGCTGGCCGTCATGCTGGGATTATGGGCTGTCAGTATGGGAGTGATATGTCTGTATCTGCTGCTGTAAGGAGGCGGGAAACATGACGTTGAAAGAGCTATGGCCGATGATATACGAAGATGCTAAGCTACTGTTGGCGGAGAAGGCTGAAGGCACGCATGTACGGCTTATTGGATGCTGGGCCAAAACCACAGTACCGAAACCGGATATGGTGCGTTTTATGGAAAGAAACGTGTATAAAATCGGGCATGACAATATCCTGAAAACCGAGTGCGTGCTTATTACCCTGAATGATCCGGAGGGAAGTGGTGAAGAATGACGGACGTTAGTATTCCGGGCGTCAGCAGGCAGCAGCTGAAGGCCATCAAGAATATGGGACTGCCGGAGCTGAGAAAGTGGCTGCTGGCTTACTCCTGGAACGTTTACAACATCGGGGTGGCGGACTGCAAGGACGCACTCCGGAAGGAGTTTGGCTTCGGGGAAAAGCGGCTAAAAAGGATGACGGATTACATGGAAAGCAGGATTCAAGAATCCGCAAAGGTGCAGATAGAAAGCGAAGGGGGCAGCATGAATGAACAATGAAGTGAAATCTCATTTTCAGAACCTGTCAAACCTGCTGGGATCAGCAGACACGGAGTTTTCATACCTTGCCGCGAAGCTGAGCTATAATGTCGAATCAAAGCGAACACACGGAGCCATAATCCAGGCGATCACACGAATGAAGAAGTTAAAAGAACAGCTGGAAAAGGAAGAAAGCTGGTTTGAGGAACAGCTAAATGAGGAGGAAAATAAAAATGGCCAAAATTAGAGGGATGACTTTTGGAGAAGCCCTGGAAATCGTGAAGGCTGGAGGACGCTGCGCGCGCACTCACTGGAACGGAAAAGGCCAGTACATTGAACTTGCCACTGACATTTCATATCAGAACAGCGGTTGCAGGTGTACGCCTTTTCACGAGACCAGCGGGAACGCTGCCATTGCCTTTGTTGGCACGTCTGGCGTGCAGGTGGGGTGGCTGGCTTCACAGGCGGATATGCTGTCCCATGACTGGTTTGTGGTGGATGCTGAGATGGAACAAAGCGATTTGATCCATCGGCCCAGCCACTACACTTGGCGGGGCGGCATGGAGTGCGTTGACATTGCTCAGGAGCTGTGTCGTGGATCCGAAGGGATTAAGGGATATCTTATTGGGTGCGCGGTGAAATACATCTACCGCTATCCACGAAAAAATGGCCTCCAGGACCTGGACAAGGCCATTGAATGTCTCAGCATGCTCAGGCGGATTGAAGCAAAGGAGACGGCCCAGGATTAACCAGGAACAAAGCTGAAGCGGAGGTGGTGGCATTGAGCCAGGCCGAAGATTTGATAGAATTTTGCCTCACGTATAAGCCGCAGATTGAAGCCGCCGTCCTGGAGGCAAAAATGGGAACTGGTGGAGGAGGCCATACTGGAGGTTTGGGAAGCGGACACTGCCGTGTGTCTGATCCGACAGCAATCAAGGCTATACGGCTGCTGTCTCCTGTGGCTGCCGTTGATGTTCCCTTCGGTCCTTTCATCGCCGGGGCCAGGGAAAGACAGCACCTGCGGCATCCGGAAAAATGGCTGGCGGTAGCAAGCGCAGTTGAGCAGCGGTTTTTGACTGGCACCGGGAAGGCAGCTGACTTTTATAAATCCCGGTACCAAGACAGGGATCTGTGGAAGAGAACCTGCACGGATATGCACATCACGCACGGCATCTACTACGCCATGCGGAAAGAGGTCATCTACTATGCGGCGCTTTTTGCTGTCAAATGGGGACTGGTGGAACCGACCATGCACGGACTAAAGCTGGCGACGGGCAAGGACGAATAAAAAGACCAGGTGGTTTTACTCCACCTGGTCTTTTTCTTTTTGTGCTGCGATTTCCAGCAGCTCCTTTATGATGAGCCTCTGTATCCAGGGCTTCGGGGCCCGGTGCCCTTCTTCCCAGTTTTCCAGGGTACGCTTCGGCACCTCCAGCAGCTCTGCTGCGGCTTTTTGAGTGAGCCCGGCAAGCTGCCGGGCCTCTTTGATGGTGGTCGTCATATCAGTGCGCCTCCTCGATGTGGCGGAAGACCTCCTTGCCGTCCTCCAGGATGATAAGAGCAACTGTATGTTTAGCACCAAATTTTTTGTCCAGTGCCTCCCTGGTAGGATCGGCTGCTTTTACCTGTGCGGCCATCCACGGGTCTGGGTCCAGGATGGCTGTAGGCGGGACTGGGACGGTTTTAAAGGCGTCCTCCTCACCATTATCCGCATTTATAAAGCTGACAACGCACTTTAGGATTTTGGCCTCTTGGGCTAGCGCCCAATCTCCGTGCATGCTGGCAGCGTGTGCGTCCCGGTGGTCGATCCACCACCGGGCTGCCGTCTCGTTTTTGAGCCCCGCCAGCCATTTACCGGTATCTGGCCAGTCCGGGTGCGCCTCGATGCAGTGAGCGGCCTCCGCTAAGATCCGGTTGCGGATGCCATTTGCCCAAGCGATCTGCTTGGGGCTCCCAGTCAAATCCGGTAGGCCTGCCTCTTTAGCCTGGGCGGCTTGGGCGGCATCCCAGCAGGCCCGGCAGTCGATGCTTTCCAGGTATGCGATCTTGCGCTCTCTATCAGAGTGCTTGCCAAAAAGGCTGACCTCTTCGGTGTGCCCACATGCGTGAGTGATTGTATATTTTGCCATGCTCACCGACCTCCTTGTGCTCATTTAAAGCGGATAAGCAGCCCCATCTCTCCAGCCCGATAAACCTGAAAGCCAGACGGGTTTTCCAGATCCAGGGTCTTCCCGTCATCGTCGTAGATCCACAGCCAGGGCTCCCGGGTGTCCAAAACCAGGTTGTAATGGCTGGGGACCTCTGTGTCACCAGCGATGAGGTGGGCTTTATAATTCCCGTCTTCACCAAAGGCAATCTCGCCGATCTCCTTCGGATTGCTGGTCCGGTAGACAAGGGCGGCGATGTCACTCATCCCGGCGCTTAGGGTGCAGTATTTGTAAAAATCTTTGTATTTTTCAGCTCTCGCAATGGTTTTCATTTCCAGGACGTACTCTTTATTGATTTTCATGATTGCTCGCTCCTTCTTCATTCTCGTCGATGGTGCCGCTTGCGACATCTGCGTCCCACAGTTCCGGGGACATCCAGTTCCGATAGGGGATGTGCTTCATGGAAGTCACCTTGTCGATGATCTTCCAAACCCATTTCGGCATGTAATCGTAATCGAACCATTCTTCCCCGGTTTTTACATATTGCAGTTCGGTTACGCACTCAGCACCGGTTTCAAAGTCGGTGTCGAGGGTATCGGGGTTGCATTGATGAAAGATTCTGTAGTGCTTTCCGTTCGCCATCACGTCGATGATTAAGCCTTGCAGGTTTTCACCATCGTAATCGACGTTTTTAATCACGTACTTCATAACTGCTCGCTCCTTTCAATGGGTGGCGGGGTGGTTAGCCCCGCCCAGGTATTCACCGGTTGTCGATTTCGTCCAGGATTTCACAGAGGACGCCCAGCTCCCAATCCGTGAAGTTGTACTGATATTTCAATTCTTCCCGGTCATCTGCCCGCCAGCCGGAGCCGTACAGGTCCAGGGCCAGGGATTTCAGTTCATCCCGGGTGTGCTCTTCGTAGCCTTCCCCGACCGCTTCATCTTTGAGTCGGTGGCTCCCGTCTTCCTGTTCTTCCCAGAGGGTCAAACGGCTCTTTTCGCATGGATGGGCTTTGGTGGCTTTCCATGCGTCGGCGATCTGTTCCCAGGTGCCGACCTCGATGGCTTCCCCGCTTTCGTCCTTGATTTCGAAATAAGGATTGTCTCCGAAGATTTCATGATATTTTTCTGGCAGATGTTCCCTTACCACTCTGCTGGCCATCGTGTTCGGCAGCAGACGGATTTCTTCTCCTCCGACCCAGGAGCCGAAGCCTTCGCACCGGCCATAGGCCGTCCGGGCCCCGCCCCGGCCATGGATGAAGAATTCATGGTCGGCGGTCATGTACAGCTCTTCAGTTATATAATCCAGACTGTCCGTAGGAGATACTCCGTTGTCCCATTCTCCGATAAAGGTTGCTTTATCGGTATCATAAGTTTTTTTGTTAACGGTCGTTTTCATAATGCTCTCTCCTTTCAAGGGGTTTGGGACCCCTCCCAGATTAAAACCAGGTATCTGCGATAGCATTGAGGCTATCTGCAATCCAGCCTTGATAGGTCGAGTAAGTGATCGGATCAACGCTCTCGTAAGGGGGCAGGTTTACGCCGTTAAGCGGGCTCAGCATCCAGCTCCAATTCGGATCATCGACCTTGTCTACCAGTTCCGGCGCCGCATCTTTGAGGTAGCTGACAACGTCATTTCGGGTGTAGGTGATGGCCAGGACCATCACCTTTCCTCTGAGGTCATAGGTGGTTGCTGCCAGGCTCACGTTTTGGTCGTGGTCTACGACGATGTACTGGGGTTCTCCGATGTGCTGGATGCCAGTTACGATGGCCTTATCCAGGACGTTGTCCAGGTTCTGTTCGCCAAACACCTTCAGTGCTTTTTCATTCAGCCGGTCGTTGATTTTGTTTTCCATGATTCATTCCTCCTTGATTTCATTCTAGCATTTTAGGTGGGTACTTTTTGGTACTGATTGGAATCCTTTTTGGAGTTCCTTTCTTTTCTTGGCTATATAATATCACTCATTGAGTGACAGGTGTTCATTTTTCTTGTTTTTGACTACAATTTATTTTTTCATTCCTGGAATGGATTTGACACACTCTTACAAGTGCGATTAAAATGGATTAAACGCATGGGTGGATTTAACCGCATATGCTGATAGGGAGCTACTAAGCTCCTTTTTTTATTGCCATGACGCTGAGCGGATCCATCCAGGCGTTGCCCCTCATGGTGCCCAGGGCTTTTTTCGAAAACCTCCTTTCACCCTGGGCATCTCTTTGTTGATTGAAAGGAAAACAGGCATAAAAGCAGCCCATCACGGATCTGATTTTCGCAATGGGTTGTTTGAGCTGAGGTTGACCTGGAAAAAGACAGGCCCAGCTGGGATTTGGTCGATGGTCATAAATATAGTATATGACTCTCAACCAGGAAAAGGCGGGAAAAACAGCAGGGAAGCAAGGTACAGACTGGCTGGAAGAGCAATCGCAAAATATGACCATTTCCGTCATAAGAGGCGGTTAAATATGACCGTTTTCGTCATAGTTTTCCGGGGCAGAAAAGAGGTGATAGACGATGGGTAAAAGACAGACGATACTGGAGGTCAGAGAGATTGACCAGGCAACCGGAGAAGTCATAGCTGCCGGGCAGCGGAAGAAATGGTTCTCTAATTTCCGTGCCAAGGAAGGATACCTTTTTAAACCCCAGGCGCACTTCGTCCGAGTGTTCACCGGAGTCAAACTGCCACCGGAGGTCAAGGCAAAAGACGCCTATCGACTCTATCTCCTCATTGATAAACTGGAGAACGGCACAAACCGGCTGGTCTATAGAAGTGACTGCACAAACCGGAGTATGCACATCGGCCATATCGCTGCGTATCTGGGCATCGCTTATGCCTCGGCCTCCCGATTCGTCAGCAGGATGATCCGCGCAGGAGTGATGGCACGCGGCAAGGTCAAAGTTGGCCACGAAACCAACGTTGCCTACTACTTCAACCCGCTCTACTACATCCGCGGGAAATGGCTGACTTATGAGCTGTACGTCCTCTTTCAGGATCAGCTTGATCCGGTCCTTCCAACCTGGGTAAAAAGAAAATTCGCGGAGGCACACCGAGATCCGGAGGATTCTGGACTCGATGTTCCTGGCTTCGAAAATGCAGGTACCGACTATAGGGGAAGCAAGTAAAAACCGCTCAGAAACGAAATTTGAAGGCGTTCTGAGCGGTTTTCTTTTGAAGGAAGGGCAGGTGATAGGGTGAAAAGCATACGACAGACTATCTTCAAGCTGTGCAAGGGGCTTCGCTACAAGCACCATATCATAGTGCTGTATTCCGTCCGGCAGTGCTGGAACACACAGAATGACTGCGTAATCAAGGTGCGATCCCTGGACCTTTACTACCCTCCTACCGGTAGCAAGGTGAACCTCTACCAGGGAACGAAAGAGCTCCAGACGTTGCTAAAGCTGGTAGAGTTTTGGAATTTCGTTGATAAGGAAGGAGGTGATCCAGATGATTTCATCCAGCGAGAGAGCAGACGCCGGAAAGAAGAGCGGAAGAAGCGGAAAGCAGCCGCAGCCGCCGAAAACGGAAGCTGACTTCCAATTCCTTGCCGGTTCAATCTTTGAGAAAAACCGCACAGCCGCATACCGGAAGGCATACGGCATTGATGAGGATCACTATGATCGAAACGACTGTAGGCGAGCAGCTGACCTTCGAGAGGAGTTTCTTTCTACCGAAATCGGACAGGTTTTTATGAAGGGAGTGGAGATCGGCCTGGGCATGAATCCCACCATTGCTGACCCGGAGGAAGTACTGGGCTTCCTTAGTGCCACCTTCCGGGGAGAAGTAAAGGACCAGTTCGGGCTGGATCCGGCGCTTTCTGACCGCATTAAGGCAGCTGAGGACATGGCCAAGCATCATAAGCTGCTGACAGATTCTTTAGAGGTTAAGGCGGACAGCAGCTTTGCTGATGCACTGTCCAAGGCACGCAGACGCGCAGCCAAGGGGGAGCGTGATGCCCCGTGAGGCAGTCAAAAGGTGGCGGCGATTCCCTGAGCTCTCAGCAAATGGCCCAGCTGGCGGAGTTCGCCGCAGGTTTCACGCATGATCCGGCAGGCTTCGTGTGGGCCGCTTTCCCGTGGGGAGAGCCGGGCCCGCTGGCCAAGCAGCAGCCGGACCCCTGGCAGCTTTCCTTATTGGAGGACATCGGCCGGGGCCTCAAAAGCCCGCAGCAGGTGATCCAGGAGGCGGTGGCTTCCGGGCACGGCATTGGTAAGTCGGCGCTGGTGTGCTGGCTCATTATATGGGCAATGAGCACCTTTGAGGATTGCAAGGGCGTGGTGACAGCCAACACCCAGAACCAGTTGCTTTCCAAGACATGGCCGGAGCTGGCCAAATGGCACCGGCTTTCCATTACAAGGCCGATGTTCACCTACACGGCCACATCTTTCTTTTCCGTGGATCCAGAGCATGAAAAGACCTGGCGTGTGGACGCGCTGCCGTGGTCAGCTCAAAACCCCGAAGCCTTTGCAGGGTTGCATAACCAGGGCAAAAGGATTCTGGTTGTGTTTGATGAAGCCTCAGCCATTGACTCCGCTATCTGGGAGGTAGTTGAAGGGGCACTGACCGACTCCAAGACCGAAATCATATGGACGGCCTTCGGGAACCCCACCCGGAACAGCGGGCGGTTTTATGATTGCTTCCACAAGTTCCGGAGCATCTGGCATACCCGGCAGATTGACAGCCGGGATGTAGCCATTTCCAATAAAGCTCAGCTACAGCGGTGGATTGAGCAGTATGGAGAGGATACCGATATTATCCGCGTCCGCGTGAAAGGCCAATTCCCGCAGATGGGCGATGCACAGCTTATTTCTGTTGAGGACGCCCAGGGAGCGCTGGACCGGTACAAGGTCATGGATCCGGAAGCCTTCAAGGACCTTCCAGTTATTTTCGGGATTGACCCGGCATGGGAGGGCGATGACCTACTAGTGTGTTCAATGAGACAAGGCAACTACAGCAAGGTGCTTTTTACGATGCCAAAGAATGATGATGATTTCCGGACGGCCGGAAAGATTGTAGCCCTGGCCCAGGAGCACAACATGGCCCACGGCTTCATAGATATGGGATACGGCACCGGCATCTATAGCTGCATCAAGCATCTGGGATGGGGAGACCGGTTCACGCTGGTTTCTTTTGCCGAAAAGCCGGACGACACCTATTACCTCAATAAAAGGGCTGAGATGTGGAGCAAGCTCAAACAATGGGTGCATGAGGGCGGCGCCATCGAGAGCCAAGACATCTACAATGACCTAATCGGGCCGGAAGCCTTCATCAACAATTCCGGCAGATTTCAATTAGAGAGCAAGAAAGATATGAAGGAAAGGGGACTTCAATCCCCAAACTACGGTGACGCACTGGCGCTGACCTTTGCGGCACCTGTGTCAACGGGGCAGTTTACCCGTTTCAATTCCCTCCGAAAATCCGGCAGAATCCGGAAGTTCGGTTCCATGTAAAGGAGAGTGATCCAAACCATGACGATTCCTTACGCATTTTCCCGTGCGAAAAACAGCACCCTGACCGTAGGCACCAAGGCAACCGCAGCAGCCAGCCCCGAATTCATTTCTCATCAGCAGCAGGGACGGGCGGTGCTGGTAGTCTATAACTCCGGTATGGCTGATGTATTCTGGGGTGGTGACGATGTTACCACTTCCACCGGGATTCCCATCAAAGCCGGGGATACCGCGGTTTTTCCTCTGTGCGGCTATGCAGACGAAAAAGCGGTGTACCTGGTGGCGGCAGCAAGCGCCACCGTTACCATTAGTGAGCTGACGGTATAAGGAGGCGGTTGAACGATGCCAAACCCTATTGACCAGCTCAATATGGCCCAGGCAGCCATGCAACAGCAGCAGGGACCGCCGATGCAGCAGGGGCAGCCAACGATGCCTCCAGGAGGGCAGCAGCCTATCCCAGGCGCAGCCCCTCAGCAACCACAAATGATGCCTGGACAAATGATGCCGGGGCAGGGGCCCATGCCGGGGCAACATCAGGCGAGCCCGCTTGATGTGCTGCTAATGTTTGCTACCAGCACCGAGGACCAGAAGAAGGAAGTCAGCCTAAAGACCCTGAAAAAAGCCGAGATTGAAAAGATCATGCAGGCTTTCATCCGCTGCCGGAATGATGCCAATGCGTACTACACCAGCACCATTGAACCGAAAATTATTGAACGGGAGCAGGCGTATCAGGCCAAGGAGGACTACTACAGGCGGCTTTTTCCGCACCTGTCGGAAACATCCAACTTCTGTAGCCGGGACATTCAGACGGCTGTCAAATGGATGCTGCCTAGTCTGTGCGAACCCTTTATCGGTGGCGAAAACCCTGTAGACGTAAAAGGCGTCAATGCAAACGATGATCCGGCAGCAGAGAAGATTCAACAGCTATTGACCTATGAACTCCAGCGAAAGAACAGCTACCCGCTTTTTATCGCGGGCATTATGGAAAAGGCCCTGTCCATCAACTATGGTGTGGCCAAGGTGTACTGGAAGCGGGAAGAAGATAGAGAAACCTATCAGATTCTCGTTGGTGCAGACGATTATCAGATTATGGCTGTACTCAATGAGGAAGCCGAAGCCGGGCATGTGGAGATTCAATCCATTAAGCCACTCAAGGATGCTCCGGACCTGTCCATTGTGACGTTCGATAAAATTATCGTTAAGAGCAATTACCCGGTAGTCCAGTATATGAGCCCGTCCGAATTGCGGTTCACTCCGGATTCCACCAACCTCCAGGACGCCAAATTTAAGGCACAAAGGAAACTGGTAACCGGGGATTACCTTAAACGGAAAGAGCGGGAAGGCGTTTACGAAAACATCGATGAGGCCCTGGAAAAGGCTGATGGAGATGCCAAGTACACCACCTATGACCTCTTGAAGAACAAGGAACTCAGCAGCACCGGGGGACGTATCAATGATGGAGACAACGCCTCTAAGCTATTTGAACTGTATGAAGGCTATCTGTCCGTTGACTTCAATGGAGACGGGATTTATGAACACCTGATAGTCCATGCTATTGGAGATACTCCTATCCGGATTTCCACCAATGAAATGGAATTTGCTCCCTTCTTCATCGCAGAAGCAGAGCCCAGCCCCAACACCGTATTCAACGAAGATGAAGGCTTTTCTGACCTGCTGGAACAGCATCAGAACCTAAAGACAGCTATTTTCCGGCAGATCATTACAAACGTAGCCAAGAACAACAGCCCGCGTACATTTGTGGATATGAGCAAGGTGGATATGGATGCACTCATTGATAACGATGAAATCATCCCCACCAATGGCAGCCCCGCGGATGCAATCATGCCGGGGCAGCAGCTTTCTATCAGTCCTCTTTCCATGCAGGTCATTGAATATGCACAGAATGAGATTGAGTCCCAGAGCGGTAGCACGCGGTACAATCAAGGGCTGGATTCCAATAGCTTAAACAAAACGGCTACCGGCATTACGTCCATCATGGGTGCTGCCGATAAGCGCATGAGGCATATTGCCAGGGTGTTTGCGGAATCCTTCGTGGTTCCCATGTTCAAGTACATTATCCTTCTCAATCAGAAGTATATGGACGATGAGCAGATATTCCGGCTGACGGATCAGAACATTTCCATTACCAAGGACGATTTGAACATCGACTATGACCTGATTATCAATGTAGGCCAGGGAGCCGGGACGAGGGAAGCACAGATTCAGTACCTCATGGTAATGATTAACCAGCTTTTCCCGCAACTCCAGCAGATGGGAGTCGTAACCGAAAACAGTTGGTATGAGGCGGCCAAGAAACTCCTGGAAAGTATGGGTATCCGAAATATCAATGCTTACCTGCTTGATCCTGACAGTCCCGAAGCACAGCAGCGGAAGGCAGAAGCTCAGCAGGCCCAGGCGCAGGCACAACAGCAGGCCCTTGCGGTTGAACAGGCTAAGGAACAGTTTGAACTGGCCAAGGCATCCACACCAAAACTGAGCGTAAGCTATGAGGACATTCCTCCGGAAGCCAAGATCCAGGCCCTGAAGAAGTATCTGAACATTGACGTGAACAGCAGTGACGTGATGCAGGAGGAGAGACTGGACGATGCTAGATATATCAGCAGATGGGGAAAGAAAAACCCCTTTGACGCGGGAGGAGGTCTTGACGAGACGAAACAACCCGCGGCTACTGGCCAAGGAGTACAACGACAGAATCAAGGAAGCTGAGAAGGCCAAAGAGATTAAAGACCTTCTCCGGCCCTTCTTTGTCCGCTCCCGGCAGGAAGTATTGGAGGACCTTGCAGATACGAGCAAGGACCTAATGGAGACAAGAGCCAAATACAGGATCCTTATGGACCTGGAAGCCTATATGGATAAGCTCGTTGAAAAAGGCAAGCTGTACCAATTCAAGCTGGACAAAACGATCCAGGCGATTGAAGCACAGAAAGAAAATGGAGGTAGATAACGAATGGATGGAACGACTATTACCGGCCCGGCACCGGCAGCAGCGGAGAGCACAGTTACAGCGCCCACCCCCCAACCGGCAGCAGAAAGCAATATTGGAACCAGCTCTGGAGCCAGCACGCAGCAGGCACTGGCAGCGGAACAGACTGCTGCCTCCGCTCCCTCTATGGAAGCAGCGGCAACTCCTACCCAGAGCGCACCGGAAACCGGAGGTAGCAGCAATAATGCACCGCGGGAAATTGTCGCCGGAGGTGTCAAGCTGGTAATTGACCCGGCCACCGGGAAAAGAACCATTGTTGACGTGAAACCACCGGCAGCATCCCAGGGCGCACAGCAGCCGAACCAGCCCGCTTATGTACCTGGAGCAGCCAACCCCAACGCCATTCCGGGCAATATCCAGAAGCAACCGGAAGGTATCAACAAAGCTGATACCGGCCTGACAGAAGGATTCCTGGAAAAGACTACCAAGGAACCGGAATACACGGAAAATGAACTGCTTAATGCCCTCCATCAAGGCAGGGTGGACGAATCCCGGATTCCGGAACTCTACAAACCGCAGTATAAAGCCTACAAGCAGAAGCGGTTTGAAGAAGCCTTAAATGCCCAGGTTCCTACGGAAGATACCGCGGAAGTGGCCAAACAGACGGCTGTCGAAGCCAATAGAAAGTTCTATGACCGTGTGAACCAAATGGCCAAGAAACAGGCCATGGAGCAAATCGGCATCACGGAAGAAGAACTGGATGCAGCAGAATACACCGATGATAAGGACCTTATCAATAAGGCTCAGATGTATGAAGCTGCCCTCCAGAACGCCCAGGGGATGATTCTGAACCAGACCCGTGAACGGATCATGGAACAGCAGCGGGCGGCCCAGAACAAAGAAAGTGAAAGAGAAGCTATCTTTAACGATGTGAAGTCCTTTGTAGCGAACGCCCAGCAGACGGAACCCAATTTTGGTGCCATTGATAAGATGCTGGCTACCCGCTACAAGCAAATGCCCTACGAACAAGCGCAAGAGATTGCCCAGGTTATCAATGGAGCGCAAAATGGACAGATTACTCGAAGAGGTGCAGAAATTCTCCAGAAGTATTACGAAGATACCCGGAAGGCTTTTTATGCCCAGGCTTCCAATGTGGGAACTGTCCCGACTCATGTTTCCCGTCCGCCCGCCGTAGAAACTCCCGGAGCTGGCAACAGCAGCGCACGGGAACGGCCCGATGCACGGCAGTTGAGAAACATGAACTACCAGCAGAAGCAGGCATGGTTCCAAAAGTATTTCAGCGGCAGATAACAATTAGGCACAACCGAAAATCGAAAATCCATATTCCAATGATGGAACAGCCGTCCTCCGGGGCGGTTTTTTCATAATAAAAATTTTATTACGAGGTGACTACAATGGCAGTAATTAGAGATCCCGGCCCTAGCGAATCCCAGTCCTTAACCTTTGAAGCATTTGGTAATGCGGAAGATTTCTCCCCGATTATTACCAACATTGACCCGACTACGACTCCTTTCCTGTCCAGCCTGACGGCAGACGCAAATGCAAAGGAACCTGAATTTAGTTGGATCACTGAGGCCCTGCGCCCGCCCATCAAGAACGCCCATCTGGAAAAGGAAGATTACAAGACGGAAAAAGTCGGCAGCCTGAGAAGCCTGTCCAACAACGTCCAGATTTTCCAGAACACCGGTTGGGTATCCGACATGCAGCGGAAAACCGAAAAAATCTACACTGAACAGGATGAATTCGTCCGTCAGAAACAGAACGCTTTCCTGGCTCATGCCAAAGACATCGAATATGCCCTGGTAACCAATGAAGCCAGAGTAAAAGGCACGGCCTCCGTCCCTGCTGAAACTGGCGGTATTCCTTATTTCCTGAACTCCTCTGCACTGGCAGTAACCGTTGCTACCTCCGGCCTGTGCACCACCACCGCAAATCATGAAC
>ENA-UPXC01003844-UPXC01003844.1-human-gut-metagenome-genome-assembly--contig:-NODE-3844-length-14702-cov-4.013265_pt1 | contig 14702 bp, 10 predicted proteins | sample MGYA00250047_ERZ773371 | MGnify/ENA primary metagenome ERZ773371 (study PRJEB29103, sample SAMN06111975) | human gut metagenome | biome: human gut; feature: ankylosing spondylitis patient; material... | reverse complement strand
TGAAAATGACCTGAATACCAAGATGAACAATGCGAAAAAATTCCTGGAAAAAGGCAATAAAGTAAAGGTTACACTTCGTTTCAGAGGTCGTGAGATGGCACATATGTCAAAGACAAAGTATATCCTTGACGATTTTGCAGAGAAGCTTGCCGATATCGCAGCCGTTGATAAACCGGCAAAAGTAGAAGGAAGAAGTATTGTACTGTTCCTTTCTGCGAAACGCTAGATATAAGGACATAACTATTATTAAGGAGGACTACACCATGCCTAAAATGAAAACAAGCAGAGCAGCTGCTAAACGTTTTAAAACAACCGGAACCGGAAAGTTAGTAAGAAATAAAGCTTACAAATCCCACATCTTAACTAAGAAATCTACAAAGAGAAAAAGAAATCTTAGAAAAGACATCGTTACTGATGCTACAAACAGCAAGGTAATGAAGAAGATTTTACCGTACTTATAAGATTCGAGGATTAAGAAGGAGGAAATAACCGATGGCAAGAGTAAAAGGCGGATTAAACGCTAAAAAGAAACACAATAGAGTATTAAAGCTGGCAAAGGGTTACAGAGGCGCACGTTCCAAACAGTACCGTGTAGCTAAGCAGTCCGTAATGAGAGCTCTTACAAGCTCCTACGCTGGTCGTAAAGAGAGAAAGAGACAGTTCAGACAGCTGTGGATCGCTCGTATCAACGCAGCAGCACGTATCAATGGTCTGTCCTACAGCAAGTTCATGTACGGCTTAAAGCAGGCTGGTGTTGAGATGAACCGCAAGATCCTTTCTGACATGGCTATCAACGATGCAGAAGGTTTCGCAAAACTGGCAGAGCTGGCTAAGTCCAAACTTGCGTAAGCAAAGAGCAGTGCGAAAAAAAGAAGCCACACACAGAAGCGTTGTGTTTACACAAAAGCGGCTGTGTGTGGCTTCTTTTTTTCATAGGGCGAATGCCCGACAGCGAGGAAAAACGAAGTTTTTTCGAGCTGCCGCACTGCGGACTAGAAAGAGGTGACCAAGAAACTTTTTTCCTCCAGCCGCCCCCACGCGGCGCAGAGGAAAGCTCTCTGACATCAGCAAAAATCACAACCCACATTCCCACGATATAGAATTTACTTATGAAATTATATTAAAAAAACTATCCAGAAATCGAGAAACTTGTGGTATAATGGATAAAAATATGGCTGTGAATTATTTAATCAGCCAGGTCGCAGATAGTTGACTCATAATAAAAGTGTATTGGGAGGTATCTTTAGAATGGCAAATGAAAAGAAAAAGCCGGTTAAGATCGTGGAAACTGTCCTTCGTGACGCGCACCAGTCTCTGATTGCAACCAGAATGACAACGGAGCAGATGCTTCCGATCATCGGAAAGATGGATGAGGTTGGATATCATGCAGTAGAATGCTGGGGCGGTGCGACATTCGATGCCAGCCTTCGTTTCCTGAAGGAGGATCCGTGGGAGCGCCTTAGAAAGCTGAGAGATGGTTTTAAGAAGACAAAACTTCAGATGCTGTTCCGCGGACAGAATATTCTGGGTTATAACCACTATGCAGATGATGTGGTAGAATATTTCGTACAGAAATCAGTTGCCAATGGTATTGATATTATCCGTATTTTTGACTGTTTAAATGATATCCGCAACCTGGAGACAGCGGTAAAGGCAGCCAACAAAGAAAAAGCACACGCACAGATAGCACTGAGCTATACACTGGGTGATGCATATACACTGGATTATTGGAAAGACATTGCAAAGAGAATCGAGGATATGGGCGCTGATTCCCTGTGTATCAAGGATATGGCAGGTCTTCTGACTCCGTACAATGCAGAGATCCTTGTAAAAGCACTGAAAGAGGCAGTTGATCTTCCGATTGATATCCATACGCATTACACCTCCGGCGTTGCATCCATGACGTACCTAAAGGCAGTGGAAGCGGGCGCTGACATGATCGATACCGCGATGTCCCCATTCTCGATGGGAACGAGCCAGCCGGCGACCGAGGTTATGGTTGAGACCTTCAAAGGTACTCCGTATGATACCGGACTGGATCAGGAAAAACTGGCGGAGATCGCAGATTACTTCCGCCCGATGCGTGAGGAAGCGTTAAAGAGTGGTCTGATGAATACCAAGGTTCTGGGCGTTGACATCAATACCCTGCGTTATCAGGTCCCGGGCGGTATGCTTTCCAACCTGGTTTCCCAGCTGAAAGAAGCGCGCGCAGAGGATAAATACTACGATGTTCTGAAAGAGATTCCGAGAGTCCGCAAAGACTTCGGTGAGCCGCCGTTAGTTACTCCGTCTTCCCAGATCGTTGGTACGCAGGCTGTATTAAATGTCCTGATGGGCGAGCGCTACAAGATGTTCACAAAGGAATCCAAGAAACTTCTGATGGGCGAGTTCGGACAGACTGTAAAGCCGTTCGACAAAGAAGTTCAGAAGAAAGCAATCGGCGATGCAAAACCGATCACCTGTCGTCCGGCAGATCTGATCGAGCCGCAGCTTGAGAAGATTGAGGCGGAGATGAAGCAGTGGAAGCAGCAGGATGAGGATGTTCTGACTTATGCACTGTTCCCACAGGTAGCAAAAGAGTTCTTCGAGTCCCGTCCGGCAAAGAAACCGCCGGTTGAGAAACGCGAAATCCTGAAAGCAGCTGCGCCGGAAGTAAAGAAAGCACCGGTGTCCACTGAGGAGATGGATGGAAACGGAATCAATACCTGGGCTGGAAGAAAAAGCGAGTCTTACCAGATCTAAGCTAAAAAGAATTTAAGGATTTTGAGCCAAAAGGAGTGCCAGAATCGGTAGAGTGTACCGGGTTGGCACTCCTTTTTATGCTACTATGCATTCAAAAATCATATATCCGGAAAACATTTCAAAGCCAACCTATACTGCTTCTAAAAATTAAGGAAATCTTACAATTTCGCGCAAAGGCCCCAAATTTTGCGAAGTTTTTTCGGTAAGGTTGACACATATGGTCTTTTTTCATTATAATAGATACGATTGTAAAAACGTGAAAAAGATGGAAAACAGTCGAGCGGCTGTCTGGAAATGCGGCGGCAGACAGAATAAGAATTCCGCTGCGGGGGATGAATTGCAGAAAACGCAGCAGAATGAGGAGATAGACGGATGAAAAAATGGAAGTTATTGGGGAAACGGGCGGCGGCGTTTCTGCTGGGCGCTGTGATGGCGGTCAACCCAGGGCTGGCAGGTACTGCAGCAGAGTCTTTGCTGGGGATCGTCAGCTATGCGGAAGAGAGAACCGCGTCGGTCAATGCGACAAACCTGAATGTCCGGAGTGGTCCGGGCACTTCGTATCAGGCACTAGCGAAGCTGTCCAAGGGCGCACCAGTTACAGTACTTGGTGAGCAGACGGGAACGGATGGCGTCGTATGGTATCAGATACGATATAGCGGAAGCGGCGGTGAGCAGACGGGTTATGTTTCGAGCAAATACATAAAGTTTCCGACTGCGATCAAATCGGATTCGGATTTTGAAAGCTATCTGACAAAGCAGGGATTTCCGGAGAGCTATAAACAGGGACTCCGGGAATTGCATGCACAATATCCGAATTGGACGTTCACGGCGTTCCAGACGAATCTGGATTGGAACACAGCGTTGAAAAATGAAAGCGTGATCGGGCGGAACCTGGTTGCGAGCAGCAGCATTTCGTCCTGGAAATCGACCGAGACAGGTGCGTATGACTGGGGAACCGGAACCTGGCCGGGCTTTGACGGAAGCTCCTGGGTACAGGCGTCTTCGGATATTATCGCCTATTATATGGATCCGCGGAATTTCTTAAATGATAAATATATTTACCAGTTCATGAAACAGTCGTATGACAGTTCGCTTCACACGAAGACGGGGCTGCAGAACATGGTGAGCGGAACCTTCCTTTCCGGCACGGTGTCGGGCGGATCGTCGGTATCGGCCGGTACGGGAAGCAGTTCTGGAAGCTCTTCTTCCGGTTCAGCGACGGGACCGGGAAGTTCGTCAGGTTCGAGCGGAAGCAGCGCCGGTCTGTCGTCTCCGATTGCTTCGATCAGCGATCATAAGACGGAGCGGGTGGCAGCGACCAATGGACCGGGCATGGCGGGAGATGGATTTTCTTCCAACAATGCAGACGGGGAGACGGCGCCGGTCAGCAGCGGCACATCGAATAAGTCATCGGGGACAACCAGCAGCACGGCTGGAACCACCAGTGGCAGTACAAGCGCACCGGGAAGCAGCACAACCGGAACAACTTCTGGTTCAACCAGCAGCGGAAGAACAAGTGCACCGGGAAGTGGCACTTACAGCAGTTCGGGAACTTCCACGGGAGTGGCGCAGCAGTCTGCAATCGGTACTTCCTATGTAGATATCATCATGAATGCGGCATCCGAATCGGGAGTCAATCCATATATTCTGGCGTCGATGATTCTGCAGGAACAGGGCAGCCAGGGAACCGGACGCAGTATTTCCGGAACGGTGTCCGGCTATCAGGGATATTATAACTTCTTTAATATAGAGGCATATCAGTCCGGCTCGATGAGTGCGGTAGAACGCGGACTCTGGTGGGCATCCCAGTCGGGAAGCTATCTGCGCCCGTGGAACAGCATCGAGAAATCGATCCGCGGCGGTTCGGTTTATTATGGCGAGAATTATGTGAAAAAAGGGCAGGATACGCTGTACTTAAAGAAATTTAATGTGCAGGGCAGCAACCTTTATAAACACCAGTACATGACGAACGTGCAGGCGGCAGCTGCCGAAGGACTGACGCTTTCGAAGATCACGGCATTGGCAAATACAACACTTGAGTTCTCGATTCCGGTGTATAAAAATATGCCGGCGGGCGCCTGCGTCAAACCGACGCTGGACGGCAGCCCGAACAACAAGCTGTCGGCGCTGGGTGTCGATGGATTTGCACTGACACCGACCTTTAACCGAGATACAGAGTCCTACGATCTGATCGTGGATCCGTCGGTGGCAAGCGTGACGGTAGCAGCGAGCGCGATTGATTCCAAGGCAACGATTGCCGGAACGGGAACGGTCGATCTGCAGAGCGGTGTCAATGAGATCACCGTGACGGTCAAAGCGGCAAATGGAAATCTGCGAAATTACGTCCTTCACGTAGTGCGCCAGTCAGGCGGTCCGACCTACTCAAGCTCGATTGGAAGCGGCGTTTCCTCTGGAAGCAACTCTAGCGGTCCGGCGACGGGACCGGGCATGTCTTCAGGAAGCAGTTCAGGAAATTCTTCCTCCGGCGGTTCGGATGTGCAGATTGTCGGTCCGACCTCTTCGGGAAGCAGTTCAGGAAGCTCTCCTTCCGGGCAGTCTGCACCGGGATCGAATGTGAATGGATTTGGGAGCGGCAGTTCTGGAACCCTGATTGCGCCAAATGGGGAGTCTGTCGGGAGCGCCGGCAGTCCGCAGGGGAGCCAGTCGCCGACCAGCGCGGCGGCACCATCCCAGTCCACATCGGGAACGCATGCGGCATCGTCGGTGCGCGGGGATGTCAACGGCGACGGTAAGCTGAACATCATGGATATCCTGCTGGCACAGCGGTCGATACTGGGACTTGGAAAGTTAAGAGCGGAAGAAATCGCGCGCGCCGACCTAAATGGAAATGGAAAAGTAGATATTTTGGATGTTCTTCTGATGCAGAAGAAGATTCTGGGACTGTAGGGATATTTCACGTACCTGCGGCTGGTCTTGAGAGATGGCAGCGGGTACGTGAAAATTTGTAAAGAAAGGGAACGGTGCAGATATGGGACCGTTACCAATAAAGAATATAGGACAGGGCAGTTGAATGAAAAGGTTTAAAAATATCATATTAGGTATACTTGCGGCAGGTATGCTGACGGTGGCGGCGCCGGTTGGTGGGATCAGCGCCTATGCATCCAGCGCAAAAATTTCATTTTCCGATCCGAGTGCGACGGTGGGGCAGGAGTTCAGCGTCAATGTGAAGATCTCCTCTCAGGATGGAAATCTAGGGGCATCCGACGTGGTACTTTCCTATGATCCGTCGGTCATTGAGTTTGTGAGCGGAAATAACGCAAGCGGCGGTGCAGGTTCCGTCCGCCTGGTTGGAACGATGGATTCCAATTCGACGAAGGCATTTTCCTATACGCTGAAATTCAAGGCAGTGCAGGCGGGAAATACTTCGATCTCTGTGGGAAGTTATGAAGTCTATGACTCAGATGCACAGGCAGTCACAGTTTCTAAAACGGGGACGGCGAGCGTCAAAGTAAAAGCACCGGCGACCTCCTCGGCGGAAGCGGCGCTTTCGTCCTTGAAGATTTCACCAGGAACACTTTCCCCTGCATTTTCGCCAAATGTGACTTCTTATACGGCGCAGGTAGGAGCCAGCGTCGATAAGCTGGCGGTCAGCGCGAGTGCGAAGGACAGCAAGGCGAAAGTCCTTGTCAGCGGTGATTCCGGCTTAAAGGTAGGTGCTAATACCGTTGTCTGCAAGGTGACGGCGGAGGATGGACAGACAACTAAGAGCTACACGATCACAGTCAATAAGCTAGATACGGTCGATGTGCCGTCAGAAGCGGAGACAGGGGCTGAAACAGAGGCAGTTGGGACAACGCCGGTTGTGACAAACGGGCTGGATGTGGAAATAGACGGCGTTTCCTATACGGTGGCGACGGAATTTGATGCCTCCCTGCTTCCGGAAGGATATACGCAGTCTACCTGTACTTATGGCGGTTCAGAGGTCCAGTGTGGAAATGGCAATGACCTGACGCTTCTGTATTTGCAGGGTGCCGATGGAAATGGTGCGTTTTATATTTATATACCGGAATCCGGTGTGTTATCGCCGTATGTGACGATCGATGTGACAGCAAAGTCGATTCTGGTGCTTCCACCGGATGAGTCGGTTCAGATTCCGGATGGATTTATGGAGACGACCATTCAGTTAAACGGCACGTATAAAGTGCAGGGCTGGGTGTGGAAGAGCGATGAACAGCAGAAGTATTGTGTCGTATATGGTATGAATGAGAGCGGCGAGAAGTCACTGTATCGGTATGATATTGCAGAAAAGACCTTCCAACGGTATTTTGAAGACCCGTCTCTGGCAACTAAATACGATGATGCACAAGTGGAAGAGATTGTAGATAAGTACAACGCACTTTGCAGGGATTATAATATCCGCTTTGTCATGCTTGCGGTTCTGGGCGTAGCGTGTGTAATCTTGTTCTTTATCGTGATCAATCTTCTGCTCAAGCGGAAAGAGTGGAGAGAGGAAGCGCAGGCAGCCGGAGGCAGACAGAGGTCCAAGCGTCGTCCGTCATCGCCGAATGCACGACCGGCGGCAGACGCACGGGTGAAACGAGGCACTGGGCGCGACAAGAGAGAAGATGGGGAAATGATGCCGGCAAGACCGGCAGCGCGGAGTGAGAAGGAGCGCATGGCAGCGGATGACAGACGCCGCCCGTCCGCAGAGCGGATGGAGGAAGGGCGTCGGAGTGCGCGCCGAACCCAAGAGACGCTGGAGACAAGACCGGTTCGCCGGGAGCGGGAAGATGAGCGCGAGATGCAGCCGGTCCGCCGGACAAGGGAAGATGAGCGCGCGTCCCAGCCTGTTCGCCGAGAGCGGAGTATGGAGGCAGCATCGGCAGACCGCGCAAAACGGATGCCGGAGGAAAGACGTCGCCGGGAAGCAGGAAGCGAAAATCGTTCCGAACGCGTTCGTAGAGAAATGCCAGAAGAAAGCAGTCCGGCTTGTGTCCGCAGAGAGGCATCAGAAGAAGAACGTCTGCAGCGCACCCGCAGAGATGCGGCAGAGGAAAGCCATTCAGAGCGTCCGCGCAGAACTTCGGCAGACGGAAGCCGCGCAGAGCGGGAACGCCAGGCAGTGGCAGAAAGCCGACGCACAGAACGGGAACGTGCCGTTTCAGCAAAAGAAAGCCGCCTGCAGAGCGATTACACGCCTGCATCGGCGCATCGTGCGGCGAAAGAGTCTGCAGCATCGGGAGAACGCCGGAATGCGCGCCCGGCGATTTATGTGCGCCCGGCATCCCGCTCGGAGCTTTACTACACGCTGGAACGGGAGGAATACGGTGATCGCCCAACGAGATATGAGTCGGAATCAGAGCGATCCAGACGCGCCCGCGAGGCAAAAGCCCGGTTAGAGCGGGATCGGCGTGATGAGGATGGATTTGAGTATATCGACGATCCGCAGTAAATAAAAGAGGAAAAGATGGATATCTGTCCAGGAGATTTCTGGCGGGTATCTGTCTTTTCTTTTATATCGATTTTTTTTGTAACAAGTTCACACAATTAACACAGTTTTACAGTTGACGAAAACACCTGTTTGTTATACAATCTATATAACAAATGATAAAACAGGCGGCTGACTGTATTTAGAAACGGGGTCTGCCGTCAGAATGAAAGATGGTGGAGTATGATTGTAGAGATTGATTTTAACAGTGAGGAAGCGCTTTATATTCAGCTCATAAACCAGATCATCATCGGGATTGCAACCGACCAGATCCGGGAGGGCGATACGCTGCCATCCGTGCGCCAGTTAGCGGATAACATCGGAATTAACATGCACACGGTCAACAAGGCATATTCTGTACTGAAACAGGAAGGTTTTCTGCGTGTGGACCGCCGCCGCGGGGCAGTGATTGCACTTGACACGGATAAGATGCGGACGATCTCGGAGATGCGCCGGGATCTCAGTGTAATTCTGGCAAGAGGTGTCTGTAAAAATGTGAGCCGCGAGGAGGTTCACAATCTGGTGGATTCCATTTATGACGCATTTACAGCGGAATAGCAGGTTCCGGCTGCGGGCGATGGTTTTTGTGTATTGGAACCGTTGCGGGATGTGTATGTTGGGAGGATAAATTATGCTGTGTGAGAAATGTGGGATTCGCGAAGCGAATATTAAATATACAGAAGTGTTTAACGGCGTCAAGACAGAGCATAATCTCTGCGCCCAGTGCGCGAAAGAGATGGATCTGGGACCGTACTCGGCACTGATTGAGGGAGAATTTCCGCTTGGAAAACTGCTTTCGAGCCTTTTGGGACTGACGGATGCGTCTGTCAGCCAGGCACCGAAAGAGGATGTGGTATGCCCGACCTGCGGCACGACGTATGAAGAATTTATCAAGAACAGCCGTTTCGGATGCGCGGACTGTTATCATGTGTTTGATCCGTTGCTTGGAGAGAAAATTAAGAAATTGCAGGAAAATTCGAGCCATACCGGCAAACATCCGAAGATCCAGCCGCGCAGTCAGGCGGCTGCAGAGGTGACGAAGAAAGGAGAACTGGAATTCAGCCCGGAAGAGCAGATTAAGCAGCTGAAACGCAGGCTGGAAGCGGCGTTGCAGGAAGAAGACTATGAGACGGCTGCTGCCTGCCGGGATAAGATACACAGTCTGGAAGGAGAGATGAGACATGACGAAATGGTTTGAGGAAGTGGCGAATGATGCGTCCAATATCGTTTCCAGCCGGGTGCGTCTGTCTCGGAACTGGGAGGAATATAAATTTCCGAGCCGTCTGGAGCCGGATGAGGCGCGGACGATGATTGCCCGTTTAAAACAGAATTTCCGCGATCTGGGTGACCGGGACGGTCAGTTTTATGAATATGAAGATCTGGAATTGATGGAGAAGCTTGACCGCACCGCATTGCGGGAACGGCGGCTTTTAAACCGCACGCTGGCGGAGAAGACGACGCCGGGCGGGATCCTCTGTTCGGAGGATGAGCGGGTCAGCATGGTATTAAATGCGGACGATCATATCCGGTTACAGGTGCTGGCATCGGGACTCGATCTGCAAGAATGTTATGCAAAAGCGGATGCGCTGGATGATTATATCAACGAGAAGATTCCGTATGCATTTAATGAGAAATATGGATATCTGACGTCCTATCCGACGAATGTCGGAACAGCAATGAAGGCGTCCGTGGTCGTGCATCTGCCGTCTCTGACAATGAATAAGAAATTTCAGGAACTTCTGGGCGATATGGGACGTTTCGGCACGACCGTGCGCGGCGTTTATGGCAGAGGCAATGAAAACTACGGCGATCTGTACGAGGTAGTCAATCAGAAGACACTCGGCATCACCGAACAAGAGATTCTGGAGCTGGTAGCCAACGTGGCGGGGCAGCTCTCGGCGCAGGAAAATCAGTTCCGCGAGGTTTCTCTGTCGAGGCACCGCCTGGAGCGGGAGGACGAGGCGTACAAGTCCTACGGCGTTCTGAAATATGCGCGCCGGATGACGCTCAAGGAAGCGATGACATTTCTATCTCATGTCTGGGCGGGCATCGCGGACGGGCTGTTAAAACCGGCAGAATTTGTGAGCATTTACCGCCTGATGATCGGCATCCAGCCGGCAAACTTACAGAAACGTTCGAGCAAGCCGCTGGGACGTGAGGAATTGGAGGCAGAGCGGGCGCGGTATCTACGTGAGGAACTGCCGAAGCTGGTGTAAAGTAAAAAGAAACAGGAGGAACAGTAAAATGATCGATCGTTTTACTCAGAAAGCCAGAGAAGCGATCCGTCTGGCAGTCGAGACAGCGCAGGAGCTGGAACACGGCTATGTGGGGACGGAGCATCTGCTTTTAGGACTGATAAAAGAGGGAACTGGCGTGGCGGCAGCGGTTCTGGCAGAACATGATGTGACAGAAGAGCGTGTCATGGAACTGATGGAGCGTCTGATAAGCCCGGCAGTGGCGACTCAGGTAGAGGGACAGATTGAATATACGCCGGGGGCGCGCGCCGTGCTGCAGGCGAGTTATGATGAGGCGGTTTTTTTCAAAGCGCCTCTGATTGGAACGGAGCACATCCTGATTGCCATCATCAAGGATGGAAAATCAACTGCGTGCCGTTTACTCAATACAATGAATGTTAATATTCAGAAATTATATGTGGATCTGATGGGGGCTATGGGCGATGATGCGCCGTCCGAGGCGGCGGAAGATGCGGCAGCAGGACGGGTGCGCCCGGAGAAAGGCAATACACCGAATCTGGACAATTTCAGCCGGGATCTGACTCAGATGGCGCGGGACGGAAAGCTCGATCCAGTCATCGGCAGGGAACGGGAAATGAAACGTGTTATTCAGATTTTAAGCCGCCGGACGAAGAATAATCCGTGCCTGATCGGGGAACCAGGCGTCGGAAAAACGGCGGTTGTGGAAGGTCTGGCGCAGTTCATTGTTTCCGGCAATGTACCGGAGACGATCGCGAAAAAGCGGGTTGTCAGCCTCGATTTGTCCGGCATGGTCGCAGGATCCAAGTACCGCGGTGAGTTCGAAGAGCGGATTAAGAAGGTACTTGCCGAGGTGCGGGAGAGTGGAAATGTGCTCTTGTTTATTGACGAGATTCACACGATCATCGGCGCAGGCGGCGCGGAGGGCGCGATCGATGCCTCCAATATCCTGAAACCGTCGCTGGCGAGAGGCGAGATTCAGCTCATTGGTGCGACGACGCTGGAAGAATACCGCAAATACATCGAAAAAGATGCGGCCTTGGAACGCCGGTTTCAGCCGGTTATGGTGGATGAGCCGACGGAGGCGGAATCCATCGAGATTTTGAAGGGGCTTCGCAGCCGCTATGAGGAACATCACAAGGTGACGATTCAGGATGAGGCACTGGTGGCAGCGGTGCGCCTGTCTGCCCGATATATCAATGACCGTTTCCTGCCGGACAAGGCGATCGATCTGATCGATGAAGCATCCTCGAAGCTGCGTCTGACTGTATATACGGAGCCGGAGGAGATCAAAAAGCTCGAAGCGGAGATCAAAAAACTCGAAGGTCAGAAGGAAGAGGCGATCAAGGCTGAAGCCTATGAGAAAGCCGGTGAGATCAAGAAGAAGCAGCAGAAAAAGCAGGAAAAGATTGAAAAGATTCGTGAAAAATGGGAAAAAGAGAAAAATTCACGCAAGTTAGTGGTCGGTGAAAATGAGATTGCGGACATTGTTTCTGACTGGACGAAGATCCCGGTTCGCAAGCTGGCAGAAGAAGAGTCAGAGCGGCTGTTGAAACTGGAGTCCATTCTGCATGAGCGTGTGGTCGGACAGGAGGAAGCTGTATCCGCCGTGGCGCGTGCGATCCGCCGTGGTCGTGTGGGACTCAAGGATCCGAAGCGGCCGATCGGTTCGTTTCTGTTCCTGGGGCCGACGGGTGTCGGAAAAACAGAGCTTTCCAAGGCACTCTCGGAGGCGATGTTTGGCACGGAAAATGCGATGATCCGCGTTGATATGTCGGAGTACATGGAGAAACACAGCGTTTCCAAGATGATCGGTTCGCCGCCAGGATATGTTGGCTACGAGGAGGGCGGACAGCTCAGCGAGAAGGTGCGTCGCAATCCATATTCGGTTATTCTCTTTGATGAGATTGAAAAAGCGCATCCGGATGTATTTAACATTCTGCTGCAGATCCTCGATGACGGACACATTACGGACGCACAGGGACGGAAGGTGGATTTCAAGAACACGATTCTGATTATGACCTCCAATGCGGGCGCTGAAAATATTATTTCCCCGAAGCGGCTTGGATTCTCGTCGGAGAGCGGTGAGAAAGCGGATTATGCGTTTATGAAAGAGCGCGTGATGGAGGAAGTGCGCCGGATGTTTAAACCGGAGTTTTTAAACCGAATCGATGAGATTTTAGTATTCCATCCTCTGACGAAGGAGAATATCAAGACGATCGCGGGCATTCTGCTGCGCGGCATCAAGAAAAGGACGGAGGATCAGCTTGGAATGACGCTCACGATCACAGATGATGCGATCGATTTCCTGGCAGACAAGGGATATGATTCCAAATATGGTGCAAGACCGTTGCGCCGGACGATCCAGACGCAGATCGAGGATCAGCTTTCTGAGAAGATCCTGGAAGGCACGATCCGGAAAAAAACAGAGGTTCGGATTGAAAAAGATGGCGATCAGCTGAAATTTGAGACGGTCTAAAGGGCTGGAAACGAAAAGACTGGTAAACCCGGTCGAAGTGTGTTAAAATGATACTACTGAGTAACTGTGTAAGTGCGGAGCAGTTGCGATATTGATTAAAAGGATACTAGGAGGATAAAGCATTATGCCAGTAGTTAGCGAGTTAATCCGCATCGAGGATGACGGAACCATCAGTTTTGGCAATTATATGTTAGCAGCAAAGTCCAAGCTGCAGGATTTTGAATTTCAGGGCGATCTTTATAAGGTAAAAACATTCGGCGAGATTACCAAGCTGGAGCGCAACGGAATGTTCGTATATGAGTCGGTACCGGGCACGGCAGTCAATCATTTCCAGGCGGGAGATACTTCCGTACAGTTTTCGGTTGAGGGCGAGAAGGATGCTCAGATTACCATTCAGTTAGAGGATGAGCGTGAGTATGAGGTATATGTAGACGGCGTATCGGTCGGTGGCATGAAGACCAACGTCAGCGGCAAACTGGTACTGAGCGTGGAGCTGAACCCGGGCAAGGCAACCGCAATCCGGATTGAAGCCAGATAAGGAAAAGAAAAACAAAGCGTTACGTACAAGTTACAATGCGTGAGATGAAAGTTGCTGCATGGCAGGAATGGCGGGCGTGTGCGCCGGAAGCCGGTTTCCGCCATGCAGCAGCTTTTTGTGTAATAAGAAATATGAGAAGAAGTGTTTGGAAAGGAATCAGCATGGCAAAGGCAAAATCAACGGGATTTTTCTGCAGGGAATGCGGTTATGAATCTTCCAAATGGATGGGGCAGTGCCCGGCGTGCAAGGCGTGGAATACGATGGTGGAAGCGCCGTCCGCACCGGCATCATCCGGTACGGCAGCAGGGCGGTATGCGGCAGCGGCTTCGCTGACGGCGGCACCGGGGAAACGAGCTGGCGCGCAGGCAAAGCCGGTCAGCTTAGATGAAATTGAGCTTTCCGATACGGATCGGACGAGAACCGGATTTGCAGAACTTGACCGGGTGCTTGGAAGCGGCGTGGTGCGTGGCTCCCTGGTGCTGGTCGGCGGAGATCCGGGAATCGGAAAATCAACCCTGCTTCTGCAGGTCTGCCGGAACCTGGCAGGACAGGAACAAAAGGTTTTATACGTCTCCGGCGAGGAGTCATTAAAACAGATCAAACTGCGGGCAAGCCGGATCGGGACGGTGAGCGGACCACTTTCGTTCTTGAGTGAGACGAACCTGGATACGATTGCGGAGGTGATCCGGGAGGTACGCCCGGATGTGGTCGTGATCGACTCGATCCAGACCATGTTTATTGAGGCGGCAGGTTCTGCACCGGGCAGTGTCAGCCAGGTAAGAGAGTGCACCGGCGTCCTGATGCAGCTCGCAAAAGGACTGGGTGTGACAGTCTTTATCGTCGGTCATGTGACGAAAGAGGGCGTTGTGGCGGGACCGCGTATGCTGGAACATATGGTCGATACAGTGCTATATTTTGAGGGCGATCGCCATGCGTCCTACCGGATTCTGCGGGGAGTGAAGAACCGCTTCGGTTCGACCAATGAGATCGGCGTGTTTGAGATGCGGGAGGAAGGACTGGCGGAGGTGCCGAATCCATCCGAATTTATGCTGGAAGGGCGCCCGGCGGAGGCATCCGGTGCGGTGACTGCCTGCTCGATGGAGGGAACCCGCCCGATTCTTCTGGAAGTGCAGGCGCTGGTGTCAAAGACGAATTTCGGACTGCCGCGGCGGACGGCAGCGGGTGTCGATTACAACCGTGTGAACCTGCTCATGGCAGTGTTGGAAAAACGATGCCGTTATGCCCTGTCCGGGTACGATGCCTATGTCAACATTGCAGGCG